>Ga0255173_1000114_pt1 | contig 28144 bp, 32 predicted proteins | sample Atl_Atl_RepA_8d_FD_183175 | JGI IMG/M metagenome (GOLD analysis project Ga0255173, IMG submission 183175) | Freshwater microbial communities from Altamaha River, Georgia, United States - Atl_Atl_RepA_8d | ecosystem: Environmental > Aquatic > Freshwater > River | place: USA: Georgia | collected...
GTAATCGGCTGACAGTCGCCGCGCCCTGACCGGTAGTCAGGCGGCTTCAGTCTGGTCGATGTTCCGGCCGTTGTCCTCCTGTGGGTTGTCGTTTGCGGGGATGCGGTTGGGGAAGGCCCGGCCGGGGGTGCGGCCGTTCATGCCACGGCCCTGATGGGGTCGTGCGGTGCTTTAGGTGACGAGGTAGGCATCGAGCGCCTGCTGCATCTGCTCGACGGTCTCGAACCAGGTCCTGCGGCCTTCGACGCGGAAGTGCTCGTCGAGGAGTGTGCGATGGAAGCGCTCGACGATCCCGTTGGACTGCGGCCTGCGGACCTTGGTCTTGCGATGCTCGATGCCTTCGAGCTGAAGGAAGAGCTCGTAGGGATGGCGGTCCGGGCGATCGCAGAACTCGTGGCCATTGTCCGAGAGCACGGTCTTGATCGGTACGCCGTGCTCCTCGAAGAAGGGCACGACGTCCGTGTTGAGCAGATGCACGGCGGTCAGCGGCATCTTGTTGGTGTAGAGGCGGCCCCAGGCGAAGCGGGAGCAGTAGTCGATGGCGGTCGCCTTCTTGACGTCCTCGCCGACCCGGTTGGGGGGGGGCGCGGGCCGCCGATCCTGTCGAGTAGACCGTCGGCGCCCTAGGTCTGGAAGTTACGGCGGATCTCGTAGAACTGCTGGCGGCTGGGCACCAAAACACCGCCTACGGCAAACGAATGAATATCGTTGGCTCCCACAATACGGTCCCCAACACGCATGCCAACTCACTGCGTCAGCAACCGCACAAGTCTATTGCGCGACGCGGAGCGACTTGAGTCGTTGCCGCAGCCGCCTTAAGTATTGTTTGCCTCGTCCAGACCACCGGAAACACCCCCATCGCCTCCGCGAGCGTCGGTGCCGCGCTCGCGCGCCCATCCAGAATCGCCTCCACGGTCGCTGGCGCGAGCAGCGTCAGCCTGAGCACGCGTGAGACGTAGGACGGGTTGATCCGCTCGGCCCTTGCGATCTCCCTGATGGTCGCGTACTTGCCGGTCTCCAGCATCCTCTGCCAGCGGAACGCCCGGGCGATGGCCTTCACGAGCGTGGTATCGATGTGGGGCGCGGCAGGCGGCACAGGCGCACCGTCCGGCGCCAGGACCAGCTTCCGACCGCCTCGCTTGCGCACGGCGAAGGGCACCTTGATGGTGACGACGGCGGGTTCTTGCCGTGGCATCACGCAGCCCTCCGGAGATCTCCCAGTTGCTGAACCACGTGGCCGAGCCCCTGTGTCCGGAGCTGGAGCTCGAGCCCGTCTGTCTTGAGGTCGATGCGCTGGAGCAGCAGCTGGACGATGCGGGTCTGCTCGGCTGGGAAGAGCTCCTCCCAGAGCGGATCGAGCCGCTCCAGAGCCTCCCGTACCGCGCCCTCCGACAGTCCGTCAGCTTGGGGCCTGGCAGCCCGCCATGTCGCCATCACGACTTCAGGGGACCGGAGCAAAGCGCGCAGCTGGTCGATGACCGCCGCCTCGATAGCAGCCGCCGAGACCCGCCGAATGGGCGACGGCTCTGCCTCGCCCTTCAGGGCGGCCTGGCAGACGTAGTAGCGATAGAGCTTGCCGTGCTTGCGGGTGTGCGACGGGCTCATGGCGCGGCCCGTAGGACCAAACAGCAGTCCCTTCAGCAAAGCCGGCGTTGCCGCCCGAGCCCGGCAACCCCGGACCCGGGGGCTCTCCTGCAGGATCGACTGCACCTTGTCCCAGAGCGCCTGGTTCACGATCGCGGCGTGCTCGCCGGGGTATGCCACGCCTTTGTGGACCGCGAGCCCGACATACACCCGGTTCCGGAGGATCCGGTACAGGGCCCCCTTGTCGACGACCCGCCCTCGATGGCTGCGGACATCCTCGGCCCGAAGCTGGCGTGCCAGAAGGGTCGCCGAGCCGACCTTCAGGAACCGCTCGAAGATCCGGCGGATGATCGCCGCCTCGGGCTCGTGGACGATTAGCTTGCGGTTCTCGACCCTGTACCCCATGGGCACGAACCCGCCCATCCACATGCCGCGCCGGCGCGAGGCTGCGACCTTGTCGCGGATGCGCTCCCCGATCACCTCGCGCTCAAACTGGGCGAAGGACAGCAGCACGTTCAGCGTCAACCGGCCCATGCTGGTGGTCGTATTGAAGGACTGGGTCACCGACACGAAGGTGACGCCGCACCGGTCGAACACCTCGACCAGCCGGGCGAAGTCCATCAGGGCGCGGCTCAGCCGGTCGATCTTGTAGACCACCACGACGTCAACGCGGCCGGCTTCGATATCGGCCATCAGCCGCCGCAGTGCCGGTCGCTCCAGCGTACCGCCCGAAAAGCCGCCGTCATCGTACTGGTCGGCCAGTTCGACCCAGCCCTCCGACCGCTGGCTGGCAATGTAAGCGCTACAGGCCTCGCGCTGGGCGTCGAGGCTGTTGAACTCCATGTCGAGCCCTTCCTCGGTCGACTTCCGGGTGTAGACGGCGCACCGGAGCTTGCGCGCGACCGGCTTCTTCATGCCGCCCTCCGCCGGTTTTTGAGGCCAAAGAAGAGCAGCCCGTTCCATTGGGTTCCGGTGATGGCCCGAGCGATGGCCGACAGCGACTTGTACGGCCGGCCCTGCCACTCGTAGCCGTCGGCCATCACCGTCACGGTGTGCTCGACGCCCTGGTACTCCCGGATTAGGCGGGTACCGGCGATGGGGATGTCGCTGCCTCGCACCCGGCGTACCGCGATGTTGCCGCCGTCGAGCTGCTCGCCCAGCTGCTCGAGTCGGCGTACCGTCTCGGGCTTCAGGCCGCCATAGGCCAGCTCCTGGATCCGGTAGGCCAGTCGGCTTTCCAGGAAGCGCCGGTTGTAGGGCGGGGGCGGAGTATTGAAGAGCGCAATCCACTGCTCCTTCAGATTCGTGGTCGGCGTCGTCTTCAAGGCCGCGATGCGGGCCAGCACTGTGTCGTGATTCTTCATGCCGTTCTCCGGTTGGGGGCATCGGCATGACCGCTTCGGTCGGGCAGGAAGTCGACGGAACTGTCTCCGCAGTCGGCAGATAGTCGACTGGACTTCCGGGCCTGGAGACGCATGAGACCGTGGATGGTCACCTCAAGTTTGGTGCCATGCTTGTCGGATCCCCCCTTCGGCCTGTTGGCCCGGCGTCAAACCGTGGCTCACAGACTGGGGGACGTGCTCTGCGTTGAACAGTGGCAGCCGGAGCCGTAGTCAGGCATGGCAGGACAGCCCCGACTCGCTGTGCTTGAAAGACCTTTCGCTAACCGGTCTTCTCGAGTACGCGCAGGATGCGCAATTGGATTTTGCGCGTTACGATCTCCCCAAGAAACAATGGGAGAGAATCGTTGCTCAAGACCACACGCCGCACGCTGCTGGCCGGTGCTGCCGCCAGCGCGACCCTGCCTCGCTTCGCCATTGCCCAGGCTAGAGAAAAGATTCGCATCGGCGTGCCGACCAAGACCTACTGGCCTACCATCGTGTGCGAGACCGCCTTACGGCAAAAGCTCTTTGAAAAGGAAGGCTTGGACTGCGAACTCACAATCTATCGCGGGGGCGCCGAGGGCTTCGAGGCGATTGCTGCGGGTGCTGCCGACCTAATCATGAATTCCTCTTCCAGTGTTGCTGCCGGCATCAAGAAGGGCGTTAACGTGAAATGCGTCGCGAACGGCGCGAATGGCTATTACGGCTGGTATCTCGTTGTGAAACCGGACTCCAAGGTGACGAAGGTCGAAGATCTAGCCGGCAAAAAGGTCGGCATCACCTCTGCTGGCTCCGGTTCGGACATCCTGGCTCTCTGGACAGGGAGCGCGAAGAAGGTCCAGTTTACCCGCGTACCACTAGGCGGTGGTGGTCTGGTTCCTAACCTTCTGTCGGGCAACATCGACGCCACGGTCCTATATTCGCCTCTTACCTACAAGGTGATGCAGGCTAAGGAAGCGCGTGCGCTCATCGACTTTGGCGCCGAGGTTCCGGCTCACTCGACGGGAAGCTGGATTGCCACTGACAAAATCATCAAGGATCGTCCGGCCGTCTTGCAGAAAGCACTGAATGCCATCTATGGCGGTGTGGCCTTCCTCGATGCCGACCAGAACCGAGATGCGGCGGTCAAGATCATCGCCGAGATCGACGAGATTCCGAATCCGATCGCCGCAGCCGAACTAGATGGCAACATCAAAAAACTGTCTCGCGATGGGCGCTTCACCCGGGAATGGATGCAGCTCGCCCTCGATATGGCGGCAATGATCGGGATGAAGGATCTGGCGCCGGTCGAGCAGATCTACGTCGATACGTTCAAGCCGATCCCGACCAAGGCATGAGCAGGCGTTGAGTCAGTACCAGATCGTCGCGTTCCGGCTGGCTCTACTGGCAGCCGCCGCAGCTGCATGGCAATTGTTGCCGACCTTCGGCATCGTCGACACACGGCTTCTGCCGCCGCTCGCCGACGTGTTGGCGATGCTCGGCCAATTGCTCGGCCGGTCTCAGGTCCAGGAAGCAATTTTGGTTACGGCGTCAGAAGTAGTCCTCGCATTCGTGATCGCGGTACCATTGGGCGGGGCGATCGGCATCCTGGCAGCTGAGAACGAGTATTTCGGCCAGATATTCAAGCCCATGCTGTTTTATGTGTTCAGCGTGCCGAAATCGATTTTTCTGCCGATGTTCATCCTGATCTTCGGCATCGGCTTCGATCAGAAGGTCGCCTATGCCGCGTTCTCAACCGTCTTCATCGTCATCATGAGTGCAACCGCAGCCGTGGAATCGGTGAAATCCGACCATGTGCTGGTCGCCCGGTCCTATGGTGCAACGCGTACCCAGATCCTGATGCGCATCTATGTGCCCAGCATGATGCCCGTTCTGCTGGAGACGCTGCGTATTTCCATGATCTTCAATTTCACGGGCGTGATGATCGCCGAGATGTATGCTTCGCGCACTGGCATTGGACATCTGATTGCCAATTGGGGAGAAAACTTCCAGATGCCGCAGCTTTTCGCCGGCGTGATTCTTCTGGCTACCGTCGCCATCGTCTTCAACGAGGTGATCCGCCACTTCGAAGATCGTTTCTCGACGTGGCGCACATGAGCGCCATCGCCATCGAGCGACTGAGTCATGTCTATGCCGGAGCCGAGGGGGGCGTGCCGGCCCTCGAGGACATCACGATCAATGTCGAGGCGGGCAAGTTCGTCGTGATCGTGGGGCCCAGCGGTTGCGGCAAGACCTCGCTGCTGATGATGCTCGCCGGCCTGCGCCACCAGACAGCGGGCACGATACTGTGTGACGGCAAGCCTATCCCGGAGCCCGATCCCGAGCGCGTCGGGGTCGTATTCCAGGAGGCGAGCCTGTTTCCCTGGCTGACAGCGCTCGACAACGTCGAGTTTCCGCTGGTGCTCCGTGGTGCGCCGCGCGACGAACGCCGACGCCGATCCCAGGAGATGTTGTCGCTGGTTGGCCTGGAAGGCTTTGGCCCCCGCTATCCGCACGAACTGTCCGGCGGAATGAAGCAGCGCGTCTCGATCGCCCGCGGCCTCGTTCAGGATCCGCCTGTACTGCTCATGGACGAGCCTTTCGCTGCCCTCGACGAACAGACACGCATGACCATGGGCCATGAGTTGCTCCGAATCTGGTCGACCACGCGCAAGACAGTCGTGTTCATCACTCACAGCCTCACCGAGGCGGTCTATCTCGCCGACGAGGTTCTGGTGATGTCGGCCCGTCCCGGCCGCATTATCGATCGCATCGAGATCACACTGCCGAGGCCTCGCACCTACGAGATGATGGCGACCGACACTTTCGGCCAGCTGCGTGAGCGGATCTGGCAGCAGATCCGCAAGGTGCCGTGAAGACGATGATGCGCTGGCCGAAGCCATCAACCGTGCGCTGGGGAATCCTAGTGGCGATGCTCTTCTTCTGGGAATTGATACCCAGTACCAAGATCATCCCCGAACTGTTCCTCCCGTCTCTGTCGAAGACGCTAACGGTTCTATGGATCGACCGCGTCGAGTATGCCGAGGCACTGGCCGTGACGCTGTACGAGGTCGGCATCGCGATGTTGATTGCATGTGGGGCGGGCATTCTGATGGGAGCGCTGGTAGGCGGCATCGCCACGCTGCGCAATATCATGCTGCCCGTCTTCTCCAGTCTCTATGCTGTGCCGATCGTTATCCTTTACCCGATCTTCACCGCCTGGTTTGGCATCGGCTCTGAATCCAAGATCGTCTTCGCCGGGATTTACGGATTTTTTCCCGTCATGCTGTCGACGGCGGCTGGCATCCGCACCATTGACCCGCAGTACCTGCTGGCCGCCCGCAGCATGGGTGCGACTCTGTTCCAGCAGATCACCCGAGTGATCATCCCGGCCTCGATCCCAACTGTGCTGACCGGCCTCAGACTGGGCGGAGCGCTCACGATTATCGGCGTCGTGGTATCGGAAATGCTGACGGCATCTGCCGGTATCGGGTACCTGGTCTCGCGCTACCGGACCCTGCTCGACAGCCCGCACGTCTTTGCCGCGATCCTCATGATCCTGGTGCTCTCGATCATGTTCGACCTGCTCGCCCGTACCGTCGAGCGACACACTCTTGTCTGGCAAACTGCTGGCCGCCGCGATCGCGGCGTGGCAGCGCGTCCATCTACCCTGCCGGCAGCGACGCCGGTCTAGTTCGAGGAGCTTACCCATGGCCGAGACCCTGCTGCAGACCACCGTCGTTGGCAGCTACCCGCAGCCCGACTGGCTGGTCAATCGCGAGATGCTCTCCAAGGTAGTGCCGCGGACGCGCCTGAAGGAAATCTGGCGCGTGCCCGAGGCCTATCTTCAGCAGGCCCAGGACGACGCAACCCTGCTGGCGATCCGCGACATGGAGCGGGCTGGCATTGACATCATCACTGATGGCGAGATGCGGCGAGAAAGCTACTCCAACCACTTCGCCACGGCGCTCGACGGCGTCGACCAAGATCATCCCGGAGAGGTGATAACGCGATCGGGCCAGAAGACACCGGTGCCGCGCGTTGTCGGCAAGCTCCGGCGCACGCGGCCGGTAGAGATTCGCGATATGGAGTTTCTGCGCGCCAACACCGGACAGCTGGCCAAGATTACGCTGCCTGGCCCCTTCACCATGGGGCAGCAGGTAAAGGATGAGTTCTACAAAGATGCCGAGGCCATGTGCATGGACTACGCAGCGGCGGTGAACGAGGAGGCACACGACCTCGTGAAGGCGGGCGCTGACGTGATCCAGCTCGACGAACCATGGCTGCGCAACAATCCCGAGGAAGCTAGCCGCTATGCCGTCAACGTGATCAACCGGGCGCTCCAAGGTATTACCGTGCCTACGGTCGTTCATCTCTGCTTCGGCTATGCCGCCGTGGTGCCGGGCCTCAGTAAGCCCACTGGGTACTCGTTCCTGCCGCAACTCGCCGACACTATAGCCCAGCAAATATCCATCGAATCGGCGCAGCCCAAGATCGACCTCGGCGTGCTGAAGGACCTCGCGCCTAAAAAGGTGATGCTGGGCGTCATCGACCTCAACGATCCCGAGATCGAGACTCCAGAAAAGGTCGCTGGCCGCATCCGCGCCGGCCTGAAATACATGTCGCCCGACAAGCTCCTGCCGGCACCCGATTGCGGTATGAAGTACCTGCCGCGCGCGACGGCTTTTGGAAAGCTAAAGTCCTTGGCAGCGGGGGCTGCCATCGTGCGCAAAGAACTCGGCTAGAACGTCGAGCGCTTAACCGAATGCATAGCCGACACCTTCGATGAAATGGAAGCTCTTGCCTTGAGGCAGAACGTTTGACGTGGCCGCAGTCAAGGTCTTGCGTGTGCGTAAAGCCATCTGCCAGATTCGGCTGCATCATGATTTTGCCGTCCGGACCTCATCTGATTTGGTCTCTGATCAGGCCTGAAGTGCCGTCGAGCCATTCGTTCAACTTGGACCAGCGCCGGCGCCCAGAAACGTTCTTCACTGCGATGGCGACGGCTTTCTTCTGCCCCACGAGAATGACCAGCCGTTTGCCACGCGTGACGCCGGTATAGAGCAGGTTCCGTTGCAGCATGGCGTAGTGCTGCGTCATGACCGGAATGACGACGGCAGGATATTCCGACCCTTGGGATTTGTGGATCGTGGCTGCGTAAGCGGGAACCAGGGTGTCGAGCTCGCCGAAGCCGTAGGTGACGGCGCGGCCGTCGAAGCTGGCGGTGAGTTCCCCGTCGTCAGGATCGACATCGTCGATGTAGCCGATGTCACCGTTATAGACTTCCTTGTCGTAGTCGTTCTCGATCTGCATGACCTTGTCGCCGGAAGCGAATGTCCAGCCGAAGCGCTCGACCTTGCATTCGCCGGCGGGATTGAGCGCCGCCTGCAGCTCGATGTTGAGGGACCGGGCGCCGACTCCGCCGCGGTTCATCGGGCAGAGCACCTGGATGTCGCGGATGGGATCCAGACTGAACCGCTGGGGAATGCGGGTCTTCACCAATTCGATGATGCGCGGCACGGCAGTTTCGGGGTCGTCTGCCTGGACGAAGTAGAAATCGCTGTCGCCCTCTGGCCGGCCCAAATCCGGGATCAAACCCTGGTTGATTTTGTGCGCGGTGGTGATGATCTTGCTTTGCGCTGCCTGCCGGAACACCTCGGTCAGGCGGACCACGGGCACGGCGCCAGACGCGATGATGTCGGAGAGCACCTGGCCCGGTCCGACGGAAGGCAGCTGATCGATGTCTCCCACGATCAGCAGGGCGGCATCGTCAGGGACGGCCTTGAGAAGGGCCTGCATCAGCATGACGTCGACCATGGAGGTCTCGTCGATGACCAGCAGGTCGCACTCGAGTGGATTGTCCGCATTGCGTTTGAAGCCGCCACCCTTGGGATCGGTTTCGAGCAGCCGGTGGATCGTCTTGGCCTCGAACCCGGTGGCCTCGGTCATGCGCTTGGCGGCGCGGCCGGTTGGCGCACAGAGCAACAGATTCACGGCTTTTGCGGCGAGAATGCGCAGGATCGAGTTGACGATCGTCGTCTTGCCCACGCCGGGTCCGCCGGTAATGACCAGGACCTTGGAGAGCAGCGCCAGCCTAATGGCTTCGACCTGGCTGGTGGCGAGCGTCAGGCCGGTTTTGGCCTCGACCCAGGGGAGGGCTTTTTGCGGGTCAATAGAAGCCCAGGGCAGTTTGCCGTTGAGCAGCCGGACAAGACGCTGGGCAATGACCTGCTCGGCCCGATAGAGGCCGCCAAGAAAAATGCAGGCCGTCTCGCCAACGGTGTCGGCGATCACTGTGCCATCGGTGAGTTCGAGATCGAGAGCGGTCTGGATCAGCTCCTTGGGGACCTCCAGTAGCTCGACGGCCAGCGGCACAAGCTCGCTAGTGGGTAATCCGCAGTGGCCCGCGTCCATGGCCTCGGTCAGCGCGTACGAGATCCCGGCGCGAATGCGGATCATCGCCGTCTTCTGGATGCCGAGCTTCATGGCGATCGCGTCGGCGGTCTTGAAGCCGATACCGCGGATATCCCTGGCCAGGCGGTAGGGGTTTTCCGTCATGACCTGTACGGCATCCGAACCGTACGTCTTGAAAATGCGCACGGCCCTGGCCGTTCCGACGCCGTTGCTGTGCAGGAAGACCATGATCTCGCGGACGATCTTCTGATAGGCCCAGGCATCGGTGATGCGCTTGGCGCGGACGGCCCCAATACCGGTGACCTCTCGCAGCCGATCCGGCTCGGCCTCGATAATGTCGAACACCTTCTCCCCGAACGCCTTCACCATCTTCTTGGCGTAGACCGGTCCGATGCCGCGGATCATCCCTGAGCCCAGGTACTTCTCGATGCCGTCGATTGAGGTCGGGGCGGAGGTGCGCATGAAGTGCGCCTTGAACTGCTGGCCATGGGTGTGATCGTTGACCCAGTCGCCCGAGGCGGTGACCCATTCTCCTGGGGAAATAATGGCGGCATGGCCAATGACCGTGATCAGGTCGCGATGCCCCCGCGCCTTAATGCGCAGAACGCAGAAGCCGTTTTCGGCGTTATGGAACGTCACGCGTTCGACAAGGCCCGCCAGCACCTCCTGGGCAGAGATTTTCTGCTGGGGCTTCATCGATGGTGCTTTTGCAAACGCCAGTCCCACGGCATTTGGAAGTTTCCGGACCATACCCCGACCTTGGCGAGATGGGCGCGATCTTCGTCGGCCTCGTAGTCGAGTGCGTATTTTCGATAGGCCACCGCCCAGCCGTTGGCGACCATCCAGCGGTTCAGATCCTCGGCTCCCTTGAAGCATACAGCGACCACACGCCCGTAGCGGTCGCGGTCGCGCGGGTCGCAGCGAACAGTCGAGCGGCCGATACGATCGGATAGGGCGAGCGCCGCTTGCTGTCCGCAGCGCCAGTTGGTGCCGTCTGCCCGATTGCATTCCTGGCTGCTCTCAGGGGCGTCAATGCCATGGAGGCGGATCCGCGTGCCATGGACCTCGATCGTGTCTCCGTCGATAATACTGGCGGTACCGACGATGGGTGCCTCAGCCTCTGCGCGATGAGCGAGCAGGGCAGCCGCCAGAAGCAGTACGATCCACTTCCTCATCAGATGGGCCGCTTCGGTGCGTCTCTCTCGGGGAGCCTCATGATAATCGTCTGTGGGGTCGCGCGGCTATATTGTTGTCAAAGTGGAGGGGTGATGCTGCCGATAACATATACGGGTGGCAAGTCGGGCGGCCTCTCGTTGCAGACGTGGGGAATTCCCCCGTTGGCGCCATGGATGGCAACCGCACGCACGGGCGGGCCGGGGAATCCCCGGTAGCCATTGTCAATGTTCGTCATTGGCGATATGAAGTGTATCAAGCGCGCTTGATGATATTCGTATCGGGTGACAGACTATGCTTCATGTTCGGAACGTTACACCATGACCGGCACCCCGGGGGCGCCGCTGGAACCATCAGACACTGCGGCGTATGGCGACACGGAGATCGAGACTGCATCAGGGTTGCCTGTGCCAAGTCTACGGGCTTTGCAGGCGGCAGGCGCGATTCGGGCGCAGAAGGAGCCCAAGACCCATGGCGGCTTCAGGCGCTCATGGACGGAACCGGAGGTTCTGAAGGCCGCCATCGGCGCCGCGATCTCGGAGCATTTCGCGTGGAACATCAGGATCTCCGGCGAAGCCCTGGCGAAGACCAGGCCTGGCACCTGGGATGCGCTCATTACCGTCGCCATCGCGGACCTGGATCAAGGCGCCTCCCGCAAGGCCAGCTTCATCACCGCTTCGGAGCACGATTGGTATCTGGACCTGATAGACCGGAAGTTTCTGTTCCTCCGGGTTCCCAGGGTCGCCACGGCCCTCTTGCCCGATACCAACTTCGGGCAGACCGATCTCCCCCTCGGCTTTGCGACCTCCAAGGACAGCTTTCAGTTGCTGCCATGGTCTCTTGGCACGAAGGCGGGGCGGGCCCAGGTCCAGAAGCTCGTCGGCGAAGCCGCGATGGAATCGATCCTGCTCACCTACAAGCTAGCAATGGCCGCCCACGGCAACTTTCTGAGCAGAGCCAGCATCAACGCCAGCATCCAGGTCAGAGCGGCCTGGCGCCGCCTTCACGGGCTGGAAGCCCGCTTCGTCCAGGAGTTCATCAGATCCCGCTGACAAGGGAATGCAAGCAATGAATACGCCCCTCACGGCCAGCCGACATGGAACCGAACCTCCCGCGACCATCGCCGACGATCTCCTGCGCGGCGCCGACGAAATCGCCCAGTTTGTGTTCGGATCGAAGCGCCACCGGCGCAAGGTCTACTACCTGACCGGCGACGCGAAGACGCGGATGCCGCACTTCCGGATCGGCTCGGTGCTTTGCGCCCGCAAGAGCACCCTGCTCGCCTGGATCGAGCGGCAGGAGGGCCAGTAATGGCAGCGACAAACATTATTGAGGCGATCGCAGCTGTGCGTCACCTCGGATCCGCAATTCGCCGCCAGCCGAACAGTACCTCCGTATGGCTCAACATTCATGCCGCGTGTGACAACCGTTGAAGCCGGGCCCAATGACTGAACTCTCTGGCTCGACCCTGCCGTCCTACAACGAGCTGAACGATCTGCGGATCGCACTGCGGCGCAACGGCTACCATCCGGTCCCTGTGGCGGGCGCGCACCTCGCGATGAAGTCCGCCGGCAAGCGGCCCCTGATAAAGGCATGGGAGACCGTCTGCGCCTCGGCCGATGAGGAGGAAATCGCCCGCTGGGCCCTTGGGCAGCGCAACTGCACGAACACGGGGCTGCTCTGCGGCGACATCGTCGGCATCGACATCGACGTGCCAGTGGAGGATCTGGCGGCTAACGTCGAGGCTGCCGCCCGCGAGATCCTGGGCGACACGCCCCTCAAGCGCATCGGCCGCGCTCCCAAGCTGCTGCTGGTATTCCGGCCCGACGAGCCCTTCGACAAGCTGCAGACGCCGGAGCTGGTGCTGCCCGACGGCACGGTCGCCCGGGTCGAGGTCTTGGCCACGGGCCAGCAGTTCGTCGGCTTCGGCATTCACCCCGACACCAGGGCCGAGTACCAGTGGCCGCTCAAGTCTCCACTCGAGGTCGGCGCACAGGATCTGCCCGTCATCGGCCGCGAGCAATGCAAAGCCCTCCTGGCCCAGGCCGAGCAGCTGTTGCGACAGGCCGGCGCCCGGAGCCAGGGAGAACGCAAGGAAAGCGAGCGGTTTGGCCGCAAGCTGGCCGGCCTGGGGGCTCGGCAAGCTCCGTCCCGCGAGGTCGTGCTGGAGGCACTTGCGCATGTAGGGAACCACGATCTGTCCTACGACGAATGGATCCGCGTCGGCTTCGCACTCTACCAGGGACTTGGCGATGCCGGGCGCGATGCGTGGGAAGAGTGGTCGGCGCAATCGAGCAAGAACGATCCGGCCGTCACGGCTGACAAGTGGCCGAGCTTCGCGCAGGCCCGCAACATAACGGTCGGCACGCTCTTCTGGCTGGCGGCGAAGAACGGATGGCGGCAACGCCAGCGGAGAGACGTCGACACCGCTAATGCCGACTCCGATTCCGATCAGGAGCCGACGGCGTTCGGCCGGCCGACCATCCGTATCAAGGCCGGGCGATTGCCCGAGGTGGTGGATCTCGCCGAGCAGGCGCTGATGGCCGCCGGAGCGCCGCTCTATCAGCGCGGAAGCATGGTCGTGCGACCGAGCAGGACCAAGGTACTTATTGCCGATGGCAAGAAGACCCCCGCCCAGCGCCTGGTGCATGTGAAGTCCCACCACATCGCCGAGGCCATGACATCAGTCGCGCGCTGGCAGCGCTTCGATGGCCGTCGAGGAGAATGGGTGGCTTCGGATTGCACGCAGCGCATCGCGGATACCTATCTGGCGCGCGAAGGAATGTGGAAGCTGCGCGTTCTGACAGGTCTCATCAATTGTCCAACGTTGCGTCCAGACGGATCGATCCTCGACCTGCCCGGTTACGATGCCGCGACCGGCATGCTGTTCGACCCGCAGGATGACTGCTTCCCGTCAATTTCTCCAGAACCGGACCGCGAGGAAGCGCTCAGGGCTCTGGCCTATCTGCGGGCGTTGATCGATACGTTTCCCTTCGTCGGCGATGCTGATCGGTCGGTCGCCCTCTCGGGAATCCTGACCACCGCAATCCGACGGTCAATCCCGACGGCACCGTTGCACGCGTTCAATGCCCCCGTCGCAGGGTCGGGAAAGTCGCTGCTGGTCGACATCGCAAGCATGATCGCCTCCGGCCGCCCTGCCGCGGTGATCGCCCAGGGGAAGACCGAGGAAGAGATGGAGAAACGCCTCGGCGCCGCGTTCATCGCAGGGGACGCCCTGATATCGATCGACAACTGCGAGATCCCGCTGGGCGGCGAGTTGCTCTGCCAGGCGCTCACGCAGACTACGCTCAAGGTCAGAGTCCTGGGCAAGTCGCTCAACGCGGAGGTCCCGAGCAACGCCGCTGTGTTCGCCACTGGCAACAATCTTACGCTCGCCGGCGACATGACCCGGCGCGCTATTCGCTGCTCTCTCGACCCGGGCGTCGAGCGTCCGGAGCTCAGGGAGTTCGATCGCGACCCGCTCGCCACCGTGCAAGCGGCCCGCGGTGAATACGCGATTGCCGCGCTCACCGTCCTCCGGGCGTACCACGTCGCCGGGCGGCCACAGCAGGCGACACCGCTCGGCTCGTTCGTGGACTGGTCTCGCTGGGTACGAGATGCGCTGATCTGGCTCGGCGAAGCCGATCCATGCTCCACCATGGAAGAAGTCCGCGGTGCCGATCCCAAGCTCGAAGCCCTCACCATGGTGATCGAGCAGTGGCAGGCTGTGCTGGGTGAGCGTCGGGTCTCCGTCAAGGAAGTGATCGAAGCTGCGGTGGAGCAGGCCCCCAGTCTCTTTGGCCGGCCGGAGTTCCGGCACCCGGACTTCCGGGAGGCTCTCCTGGTGGTCGCCGGTGACGGCGGGGCAATCAACAGCCGGAGGCTCGGCAAATGGCTGGGCGCCAACCAGAACCGGATCATCGACGGCATGAAGATCGTAGCCGACGGTGTTGTCGTCGGAATCGCGCGTTGGCGAATCGCAATCGATCAAGATGCAACGACTTGGAAGATGCGTACCGAGGAGTACCGAGACTTAACAATGGGCGACACAGTTTCCGCCTGACTGGCCCAAAGCGCGGTGGATTTGGTGCCTTTGGTGGATTTGTTCCGCCTAATTCTTTGTATCTGTCAGAAAGTGTCATAGGCGTGGATTCATATAAAAGTGGCCAAATCAAACCCACCAGATCCACCAAATACACCACGACAAGGGCGAGCAGAGGAGCGCGCGCCCCGCTGCAGCCCGCAGGCCCACGCGCCGGTGCGCTCGGGCAGGCCCGGCGCATCGGATCGGCAAGCTGGCGGCCACTCTATTGACATGACCGCCGGCCCGCGCCGAGAGCGGAAGCTACTCGGCCAATCGATATACGCGGCCGCGGTCGTCGACTTTCTCAGACTCGATCTTGAGGCCAAGCTTCTTCTTCAAGGCGCCGGACATGGCGCCACGTATTGTGTGTGACCGCCATGCCAGCGCCTTCACGATCTCCACGATGGTGGCACCCTCGGGCCGCTTCAGCATCTCGATCAGCTTGGCCTGCTTGCTTGCGGCGTGCGGCGCCTTGGGCTTCTTGGCGTCGGGCTTCGACGTGGTGTGCCGGGCGACGGTCTTGGTCGTGGCCTGCTTGCGGGTAGTCTTCGACATGTTGGCTGCTCCCTGGTGTGGGCCGCGACCGTCGCGGCTCCTACTGACCGGAGCCCCGCCAGCCTGAACTGGTCGGGGCGGTCTGGAGCGTGTGGCTCTACTCGGCGTGTTCGCCTTCCCTGAAGGCGCTGTCGGTGATGCGCTTCAGCAGCTCGGCGTAGTGGGCGAGGGTGCCGACGTCGGCCCAGGTGATCGCCTCGGGCTCGGCCCCAAAGTGCTCGTCGCTCAGCGCCGTGAGCCGGGCGAGCATGATGTCGATTTCGGTCTTGCGGGCGATGTAGGCGTCGAGGGCGGGGCGGTGCATTTCGGTCTCCGTCGTTGGTGACCGCATAAGCGCTTCGATGGCGGTCCAAGCCAACCGAACAAGCAGATCATCCCATTGCTATCTTCAGAGCATCACGGTCATGGGATTGCTGGTGCTGTCGCCGCGCGTCGGCTTCGCGCCCTTCATGTCGACGCCCCAAAACAGGCCATATCTTGGAGGCATTAGCGGACGGGAAATATTCGCCGGCGCTCGACGGCGGGGGCGGCTCAGAAGTCCCGCCAGGGGCGGCTTTCCCGGCCGTACGGCGCGTCGCGGCCCTTTGGGCGGCGTTGCTGCCGCTCGCGGCGAGGCGCCAAAACACGCCGTTTCTTGGAGGCATTAGCGGACGGGAAATATTCGGACTGTGGTTATGGAGCGGGGGAAAAATTCTCTGCGTGAGCCCCATGCCGGCAGCACGCCCCCAATGCCCCAAGGATCAATGGCCCCCTCCCCCTGACAGGCGATGGCGTGACTATAGTATAAAGTCCGTGGCGACCGCAACCAAAGCTATGTCTGAAAGCGTGTCGTCTCTCGTCAGCATCGACGATCTAGCCGAAAAGCATTTGCTGTCTCAGCGGGTCGCACACCGGCCCGTTACAACACCGTCTGAGTTGGGACAATCGAAAGACTAGGAGATGCCGATTCTTCCAACTTAACCGTGGTCCAAAGAATCAGGGCAGGTCAGCGGATTTTATTGCAAAAGTGAAATTATGTGAGAAGGTGGACGGAATAAGCAGACGAGATCTTGAATTGTCTTCATCCGATCTGGCTGGCGTCGCTTGTACCATCAATATCGACCCCGTGTTTGAGGACGAGGGCATTGTCTACGAGTGTGCCATATGGGCGCGGGATGACTCTGCCGGGCCGGGGCGGCCAAAGGGAAAGTGCGTCCGTGACAGCTACAGGTCCACATCCTTTTTCTGGTTGGTGGAGATCGCGAGGATAAATCTCGGGGCTCCCGAACCGGACGAGTTGCCGGCGCGATGTTTCAAGCCGCACGCCGACGTGTTGCAGGCCGTGATCGATGTGGTCGATCGCGACGCCGATGAAACCGTCTTCAGCGCGACGCTGTGGCGTTACCCGCCAGACGCGGGAGAAGCTTCACAGTCTACCCCGCACCACCGCGTCGAGCGCGGAGAGCCGGTGGCGCGTGCGATTAGCGGTTCGCTAGTCGATGCTCTCGCGTTCGTCGGTTCGAGGGCGGAGCAGTCTCTATCCAACGGTTCAGAGGAATTATAGATGCCGGTCTACAGGGCACAGGAAACGTCTGTACCGCCCGGGCAGGTGCACACGAGGCTGTCGACCAAGCGACTTCCGAAGGACGTGCCGTTCCTCGTCGACAATGTCTGGGAGTGGGTTCGCGCCCACGCCTATCCGGCATGCCCCAGCCGGCGCTTCGCCGTGTTTGCGGCAGCGTCGGTGGCCTCCGCGCGACAGTGGGCGACGAACGCCGCCCGTGTCTATGAAGTGATCCGGCCGGCCGGCCAGCGGATCGCGCAGCATCGTCTCCATGAGGCGATTGCCCGTCATGCCGACCTTGAGAAGGTGCAGCGAATGGTGTCGCCGGCCCTCCAGCGGAGCGGCTGGGCGGATCGGCCCCTCGCGGACAGGGTATCCCAAGCTTGCTTGTTCGCGCCGGGGCTCGATGCGGCAGAGGTGGAAGCCATCCTTCGCGCGTGGCCGGAGATCGGCGCCCTGCGGGACGAACTGCTAGAGCGGCTCACATTCTGGCGCGAGGTCGATTTCATTCCGGCGGCCGAGGCACGGCCGGATCTGGGAGAGGTGTTCTTCGAGCCGGACGAGTCGGGATACCGCCTCGAGCCCATGGCGTAAAGATGGGGTGGAGCGGGTGCACCATGAAGGCGTCGGTAAATGCTTTTGCGGGACTTTGCCTGTCGCTGGCAGCCTGGGGTGGCCTGCCATCGCCAACCGCCGCCCAGGAGCCGCTGCTCAAGCGGGGGAGCTGCCCGAGCGGCTATCGCGTCAGCGGCAACTACTGCAGCCCTAGCTCGGCCCGGTCGCTGCCGGCGATCGCCAAGGTGGGCTCCTGCCCGAGCGGGTACCATGCGAGCGGCGACTACTGTCTCGCTAATAGCGAGAAGTCGAAGAACGCGATCATCAAGGTCGGCTCCTGTCCTTCCGGCTATCGCGTCAGCGGAGACTACTGCCTCGAAAATTGAGGCGCCCAAGAGCAGATCTGGCGAACACGCACGGGGGCAAGACCTGACGATTGCTCGAAGAAAGCCGTTAGGGAACGTCTGAACAAGATAGATTGAGCTGCAGGGGTCGTGCCCCCGGTGGTGGTGTAGCTGCTGGCAGCAAGGCCGCGAGCGAGCGCGCCCGTCGGGTGCGCTGTAGCGAGGGAGCGGCCTTGCGGCGGTCACCGGCGATTTCTCGGTTAGGGTCGGGTTGCGAAGACCAACTCATGACCAAGGAACCCACCGATGACCGAAGAGATGATGAGCCTGTGCTGATTCCGGGGCAAGCCGCCCATCGCTTCCGAGATGATGGCGCCCACCCATTCCGATCAATTGTCGCCCAGCGTTCCGATTAATCCTCGCCCATGATTCCGGGATGATGTCGCCCGGGTATGCCAGGCTGCGCCAGCAGGCGCTCGTCGAGGACATCGATTACCGCGCGGCGCGCGGCCTCGACCGCCCGCTGTTCCAGAAGCTCGTGGTCGGCGATTGGATCGACGCGCACGACAATCTGACCATCTGCGGCCCAACCGGCGTCGGCAAGAGTTGGCTTGCCTGCGCGCTCGGCCACAAGGCGTGCCGCGACAACCGTTCCGTCCTCTATCAGCGTGTCCCCAAGCTGTTCGGCGAACTGGTGCTCGCGCGCGGCGACGGCCGCTATGCCCGCATCACCCGCGCGCTCGGCGGCGTCCAACTGCTCATTCTCGATGACTGGGGACTCGAGCCGCTCGATGCCCAGGCGCGTCACGATCTCCTTGAGATCCTGGAAGAACGCTATGGCCGCCGATCGACCATCATCACCAGCCAGCTTCCCGTCGAGGACTGGCACGCGGTCATCGCAGACCCGACCTACGCCGACGCCATCCTCGACCGGCTCGTCCACAACGCCTATCGCCTCAACCTGTCCGGTGACAGTCTACGGCGGACACGTTCGAAACCAGCCGAAAGAGGTTGACCGAACAAAGCGTTCGATGCCACGAATTACCTGCCAGCGAGGCTCCACGCACAGGGCGGCTTCAGGTCGGAATCCTGGGCGCAATCATATCGGAATGCTTGGGCGACTTCGTCGGAATCAGCATCCAGAAGCCGAGCGCACCGTCGGCGACCGCGAGTTCCGGTGCGATGGTCAGCCCGCGGCGCTTGAGATCGAGCAACAGGACGCGCCAGTCGTGGGCACTTTCGCGAGTGCCGTCGGTGAAGCCGATCAGTTCCTTCGTGCCTTCCGGCGTCGCGCCGATGATGACGAGAATGCACTGCGCTTCCTCTTCCAGGCGCGCCTGCAGATGAATGCCATCGGCCCATATGTAGACATAGCGCCTGGCCGAGAGGTCGCGCCTGGCCCAAGTCGCATGATCGTCCTGCCAGCCTTCCTTCAGCCGACCGATCGCAGATGCCGAAAGCCCTGGCGCATCCTTGCCGAGAAGAGCCGCCAGCGCTTCGGAGAAGTCGCCGGTCGAGATGCCCTTGAGGTACAGGATCGGCAGCAGCGTCTCGATCGATTTCGAGCGCCGCATGTAGGGCGGCAGTGGCCTGCTCCCCTGAAACGAGGCCAGCCTGAGAGTTAGAAATCCGGCTATTTTGGGCTTCAGAGGGAGCACGGGATGGCACGGAAGGACTACACGCCAGAGCAGGCGATCGGGATGCTGCGGGAGGCCGAGGTACGGCTGAGCCAGGGCGAGAAGATCGGCAAGATCTGTCGCGGCCTTGGGATCTCGGAACAGAGCTACTATCGATGGCGCCGTCTATATGGCGGACTGAAGGTCGACCAAGCGCGTCGCCTGAAGGATCTTGAGCGAGAGAACCAACGCCTGAAGAAGGCGATCTCCGAGCTGACGCTGGACAAGCTGATCCTGAAGGAAGCCCTCGAGGGAAAATACTGAGCCCTTCCCGCAAGCGAGCGTGCGTTGATCACGTGCGCTCGCGACTGCCGGTCTCAGAGCGTCGCACCTGTGCGGTTGTCGGCCAACCTCGGGCGACGCAGCGGCGGCGTCTGCAGGTTCGCGACGACGATGCCGGGCTGACGGCCGCCATCGAGCGTCTGGCCAAGCAGTACGGGCGCTACGGCTATCGACGGATCCGCTGGCTGTTGGTCAACGAAGGCTGGCGGGTGAACGTTAAGCGCGTGTGGCGGATCTGGCGGCGGGAGGGGCTGAAAGTGCCGAAGAAGCAACCGAAACGGGGCCGCCTTTGGCTCAACGACGGCTCGTGCGTGCGCTTGCGGCCTGAGCGACCGAACCATGTCTGGTCGTATGACTTCGTTCAGGACAGGACCGAGGACGGTCGGACGTTCCGGATGCTGTGCGTGATCGACGAGTTCACGCGCCGCTGCCTGGCCATCGTGGTGGCGCGAAGGCTGCGATCCGACGATGTGCTGCAGTGCCTGACCGACCTGTTCGTCGAGCATGGGCCACCGGAACACATCCGGTCAGACAACGGGCCCGAGTTCGCCGCAAAGGCGGTTCGGCACTGGCTTGGCAGGGTTGGCGTGAAAACGCTGTTCATCGAGCCGGGCAGTCCCTGGGAGAATGGCTACTGCGAGAGCTTCAACTCCAAGCTCCGGGACGAGCTGCTCAACGTCGAGATATTCACGACGCTTCGCGAAGCCCAGGTGCTGATCGAGAGTTGGCGCCGGCACTACAACGCCGTCAGGCCACACTCGTCACTCGGATATCGCCCGCCGGCGCCGGAAGCCATCTTGCCGCCAGCCCATGGCCTGCCCTACGCTCCGCTCCGGTCAGCCCACGGGCTGGCCAGAGCGGCCGGACTCTAACTTACGAACTGGTATCGCGACTGGGGGCAGACCATCACTCCTTCGATGGAGAAGTGGAGGCTTCAACTACCCCCACGATATGCCGCCTTCTTGATCTACACTGTCCGTCGTCAGAACATTTGAGACAGATCGTGTCTATTTAGAAGAGAGGCTCCAGCGCATCTGCTGATTGATGTTAAGCGGCGATTGCACGGTGGTTCAAGCGTCTGGATTGGATGGTCTGCCGTTTAGTCCTTTCTCGTTCCAGGAGGATGGTCTGGCCGCGCCCGAAGTAGACGTCGGCCGGTGTCAGATTGCCGATGGCCTCGTGGTAACGCTGATGGTTGTAATGATCGACAAAAGCGTTGATCTGGGCCTCGAGATCGCCGGGCAGATAGTAATTCTCGAGCAGGACGCGGTTCTTCAATGTCTGGTGCCAGCGTTCGATCTTGCCCTGGGTCTGGGGGTGGAAGGGAGCGCCACGGATATGCTTGATGCCGTGGTCCTGGAGCCATTCCGCCAGATCGCCGGCGATGTACGAGGAACCGTTGTCGCTCAGCAGACGTGGCCGATGGCGACCTGGGCGCTCTCGCAGCCTGATGCCGTGAGCGCCAGTTCCAGGGTGTCAGTCACATCCTCGACCTTCATCGTCGTGCATAGCTTCCAGGAGATGATGTAACGCGAGAAGTCGTCGAGGATGGTCGACAGATAGAACCAGCCCCAACCGATCACCTTGAGATAGGTGAAGTCGGTTTGCCACAGCTGGTTCGGCGCCGTCGTCTTGTCCTTGAACTCGTCGGCAGCTGTCACGACGATGAAGGCTGGGCTGGTGATCAGGTCGTGCGCCTTGAGCAGCCGATAAACCGATGCCTCCGACACGAAGTACTTCTTCACATCGGTGAAGCGCGTCGCCACCTCCCGTGGCGACAATTCCGGCTCGTCCAGGGCCAGTTCGACGATCTGTTCCCTGACCTCCTCCGGGATCTTGTTCCACACCCGCCGGGGCCGCGACGGCTTGTCTTCCAGCGCCTCGGGCCCACCCGCCTGCAGGCGCGCATACCACCGGTAAAACGTCATCGGCAGGATACCGAGCGCGGCCAGCGTCCGCCGAACCGGCAGGTGCGATTGCTCGACCAGGCGGATGATCTCCAGCTTCTCGGAACCGGGGTATCTCATTCCCCGTCTCCCCCATCCGCGATCATGCTTTTTTTAAGCAGACGCAGTTCAAGCGCCTGCTCGGCCACGACCTCCTTCAGGGCCCGCGCTTCACGGCGAAGGTCCGTCACCTCGCTGCTCGTCGCCGCGCGTGCCGTGTCGCCCGCCAGCCGACGCTTGCCGGCTTCGAGGAACTCCTTCGACCAGCTGTAATAAAGACCCTCGGCGATTCCCTCCCGGCGGCACAGCTCGGCAATGCTCGACTCGCCACGCAGGCCGTCCAGGACGACACGGATCTTCTCTTCAGCTGAATAGTGCTTACGGGTCGCCCGGCGGATGTTCTTCACAAGGCGCTCGGATGGCGAATTACTCGTAGTCGATTTCTGTCTCATCTCGTTCCCCTAGGGATGACGATGAGCCGGAAATCCTCTCTTCCTCAAGACGTCAAATCTGTATCAATGGTCCTGAAGCCGGACACTGCCTCAAATGGACACCTACACTCTCACCAACTCTTGTCTCTCACCAGGCGGCCTTCCTCGGATGAATACGTGTAGCTCCAGCAGGCCGAGAGATCGCATTCGCCAGCGCACGGCGATGGAGAAGGCCACACCTACGCGGCTCGAAACAATGATCATGCAGGATGGCGGGCGAACGTTACCGAAACGTCCATAGCTCCGATCTCAGATCAAGCTTGGCGATCTCATCTGCATGCGGCGCAAGCGGGAGGTCAAGATGACGATTCTTGCCCGCCATCACGATGATGTTATTCTCAGTCGTAGCCGTCATATATCTGATATTTGCGCCGAAACTCTCCATCAGCGGGCCGCGATGCGGCCGGTCCGCCGACGATCTACCGATGACATTCATCACTACCATCCCCTGCTCTTCCAGCACAGCGGCGCAGGCACGCAGAAAGCCCGGGGTACCGAATCCCCGATCATCCGGGCACTCGCCATAGGCGTCGACCAGGATGAGATCCCATCGAACGCCACGTCGGGCGGCATCCGGAACGTACTCGAGTCCGTCGGCAAAATGCACCCGGAGCCTCGGGTCGGATCGGGGCAACAGGAACTTGTCGTGACAAACCTTGATTATTCGCCGGTCGATTTCGACCACATCGATGAAGATATTAGGAAAATATCGAAGGATGAAGCGGACGATTGACCCCGCACCCAGTCCGATCACCAAGACCATACGGGGTTTCAGGCCGAACCCGATCCACGCCATCATCTTGTGGGCATAGTCGAGAAGGAGACGATCGGGATCGTCGACCTTCATTACCCCTTGGATGAAAGCGTCGCTGAACTGAATCCGACGAATCCCCAAGCTCTCTGTCACCCTCACCGTGCGGGGCAACGAAGCGGGGTTAGTTACGATCAGTCTAGGGGGTCGGTCCACCATGGCTTCACGACAAGGTCAGTACGTCCGGCAAGGCCTCGCCGACAAGCCTTCTCGCGATGATGTAGCCAATCCCGGAGATCCCGCGGAAGAGCCCTGGGTTGTGATCATCGCGCCCACCCTGCCATCGGTAGCTTCCGCCCTCGCGGGCCTGAAGGATTAAGTCTGCGAGCAGTCGATCAGAATAACTGCCGGCTACTTCGGGGGCCCCTCCGCCCACGAGCCGCATCAACAGAGCAATGGCGCCGATATTGCCGCAGCAAAGCGAATCGTTGTGATACCCTCCGAAGCGAAAAGACGTTTCGAGCGCGACCTGATATTCAAAGCCCAATAATGCATCCTCGAACCCTCCTTCGATGAGTGCTCGGCGAGCAAACGCAATACCAATAGCACCGTGACACCATCTCACTGGATACTCTACTGGCTTCTTCGGATCGGTTGGACGAAGGTCTGGCCAGTTCCGTTCTTTCTGGGAGAAGACGGAACGCTCATACTCCAGACAATCTCTGACCACTTGCGCGTAACGATCGTCGCCAGTAACGCGGTGCAACCGGAAGAAGGCTAGAGCAAATCCCGAAGCGCCGTGCGACATGCCAGTGAGAGCCGCAGGTTCCCGGCTTCTTTTCCAAAGTGCATGCGGTTGTGCGGGGCGATGACGGAGTAGGTGCTCAGCGCACTCTCTCGCACGCTCAAGCACCGATCGCTCATGAGTGTCCGCATGCAGGCGAAGAAGGGCTAAGAGAGTTCCGGCGGACCCTCGGGAGATATCGAATGTTCTATCCCCGGAGATCATGCGATCAGTGATCAATCGCGAGACCTCGATCGCATCTTCGAGCAATTCTGGCGCCGACAAGATTTGAGCGGTCGAGGTCAAAGCATAAATTACTGAGCCGATCCCTCCAGTACCTCCCATGCCAAGGGTGCGCGCGAAACCCGCAGCGGATTCATGCTTGAGATACCAGCGCGTGGGGGCCAGCGCCTCTAAACACAGCGCCCTGCACTCTTGGTCTTCGACAGCAACGGAGGCGGCCGCCAGAAGCAACGCGACGCCCGTAGTTCCATCGTAGAGGGCATGGCCCAGCGGGCGCAGTGCAATCGCGTCCGTGTCGCCGACTGGTGTCAGTCCTAGCCAAGTACACCCCCCAGCTTCGCGAATCGCTGACCGCTTCAACAGCCCAGAGATACGCTCGATTTCCTCTCGGAACAGTTTTTCATCAGCGGCGCGCGAGGACGCGCCTGCAGCTTCCGACGTCGGCCGAAGGCCGGTTCCGATTCGCGGGTTGTTTTCCGGCGATCGCGTGATGTCGAACGCCAGCGCGCTTAGTTCTAGAATGCTCAGCTGTTCCTGAATGCGGGCTTCGTTGAGTTGCGCAATCCGAGCCCTGGCGCGTTCGTAGCCTGAAGTGAAGCTTTGCCGGGCCGCGGCGGACACGTTCGGATCGGGTTCCAGGTGCCCATCGCTCGCCACTTCGTAACGAGGCACATTCAGGGCAAGAAGGTCTTCCCGCTCACGTCTTGCGTACTTAGCAGGCCAGATAGGCTGGACAGGGGAAAGCTCGAATCGTGAGGAGAAATCGGCCTGGCAGCTCCAAGCTTGCGTATCCGACATTCTTCGGAAGTCCAACAGCCGTCGGAGCAACATTTCATAGTATCGGGTAGGCCTCAGGATGATCCTAATCGGGATACCCTTGAAGAGTTCCAGCGGGCCGCCTGGCCGTAGAAGTTCCGATTTCCGAAACATCGCGACGCGAAGTCCATCTTCGACGCCGCGCTTAAACGGCCCCCAATAATCTTGGAGCCGAGCCGAGATCCCGTCAACCTGGGGCAAATTGGACAGAAGAAGCCGCCCCCCCAGCTCGAGTCTGGGCGCCATGTCGCAGCGGTTCACATGCGTCCAACCGAGCCTGCGCGGGCCGAATAGAGCATGGTGACTCAGTCCGCCTTGGCCGATTGTGGCCGTTTCCGGCGTCTTAACAATCATCGGCAGCAAGCCCGTCTCCAGCACCGAGTCCGCGATAAGATCTTGAGCCCGTAGTATCGCCCTCAGCGGTTCAGCACCGGCGGATGCCTCCTTACTGATCCGGGGCTGAAGAATCATCTCAAGGTCGACCAGAACCGGATATTCACCACAGGCGATCAGGTTCTCTTCGTGCATGTCGGTCGCTGCCATCAGGTGCAGCAACCCCAAGAGAACCCCTGCGCGGTGAAAGAACGCCTGGGCCTGTTCGCGGTTGACGGCACTGGGGCCTTGGACAAATTCACACCAGCCATAGTCCTTACAGTCTAGCACTTGCATCGGCTTTAGCGTGGTCGACGGCAAGCGCTCGTCGATCCATTCTACAAAGCGCTCCCACGCAGCCTCAGCAGATACCGAGCGAGGCTTGTAGACCAGACGCGCGCCCCCCTGAATCGATAAGATGCACACCGATCGTCCTGCATGGTGAAGATCAGACAAGCCGCATCGGACGCCTTCGACCACCAGGCAACGAGGACTGCCACCTACGAAATCTTGAAGGCTCTGCTGGCTAAAATTAAAGCGTTCGATCAGCTCTCGGGTAGAGATCATCCACTGTTCGAAAACTTTGCCCAAGAGAAGCGCCAGCACCGGACGCTCAGACCAGAGTGCCTCTAAGCCGCGTTCGAAGAATTCGCTGAGGAATTCGAGGTGGGATACATCCTCTCCATTGGCAGCCGAGCGCTCTTTGAACGTGGTTTGGCCGTTCGAGCTGCTCGATTGAACCCAACTCTTGAAGGATTGATACAGCGGTGCGACTAGTATCGCTTCGATACGGTCACACAAATGATCCCGAAGATCTGATCTTGCCTTAGGTAGGAAACGCTCCAAGGCGACCTTTGACAGCGAAGCATCCCTGAGCGATTCCGCCGACAATACAAGCACTTCCGTAATATACCCAAAGGGCCGAGCGTGCTCACAGACCTCAGAGAGACTCAGCGAACGATACCTACACATCGCAATCTCGATGGTGCCAATTAGCACCTCAAGCCACGACGGCAACGGCTCCGAGAGCACGGGCTGCTCGCCGAGTCGCCGAGCAGCGGAATCGTAGTCAATCCCTCTTCCGTGCAAAAATTCACAAAAAAGAGATAAATCTCCCGCCGTGGCCACATCGCGCCACGCGTCAAGACGTCGCGCCGCTAAATCTCCATCATATGAAACAGGCCCCGAGCCTGTATGATTGAGAACTTCATCGACTGTCAAAAACAACCCACGCGAATAAAGCTCGCGCAGGACTTTCATGTTATTATATACACTCTATCGCCCCCCCCCAAGACACGGCCCGGCTCTAGCTCAGAGACTCCGCCATGCGACGAGGACTGCCCTTCGCGCAGCCGCACTCAGCAGCCTGGGCAACCTCGTATCCCAGCAGAGCGCGCAGTATTAGCTGTCGCTTCACACAGATTCGCAGCCGACTCTACGGCTTCGTCTGAAATTTCCAAGCCGCTAAGTACTTGATCCAGAGCACTGTCCAGAAGATCGTTTTCGCTACTCATGTGAGATACCTCCCAAGGTCGTTACTATAGCTAGAATTCAATAGTGCCATAGGGGCATTTAAGAATTCGCATAGATAACAGCCCAGAGTAGCCCCCCCCCCCTGAACTGTCAACGCACCATCAGAAAGCCCCCCACATATCAGAATGGCCCATTGCGCCCGACAAGTTGATCACACGGGCACCCCTGTGGCCGGTAGATCATGCAGTAATTAGCAACATACCAATCAAATTCTCGCAGGGGGTTAGGTACACCGAGTGTGATATTCGCCGCGTTAGCGATCTGAAGGCACGTCTCCCAAAGAGCCTGCCAGCTAGTTCGTCGGTTACCGAGCAGATCTTCAAGTGTAAAACTTGGCACCCAGCCACAATAGCTGGCGATTCGACACATCCAGATATCGGGCTTGCAGCACTGAAATCCGAGGTCTGACAGGCAGTGCACTGCTGTAATCGGTCCCGTGGCCGGACTTAAAGCCGCTAAAGCATTGCTTAACGCATTCGGGCTATAAGCATCTCCTCCAGCCAAAAAATGAACAAAGGGCCTTCCGGCGCTCCTTGCGGCAAAATCGATAGCGGTGAAGAAGTCGGCAAGCTTATTGACTCTATACAAGACCTTAGCGCCCGTCTTAAACGGCATCGAGGAATAAGGTTCTATTCTTGCACAGAAGAACTTTGCCTGAGCACCGACGGGCTGGAACACACAACCGCCTTTAGGACCACGGCTCCTTGTGACATGCCAAGGATGCGTTGCCTGACTATTGCCGTTCGCAAATACCGAAAAGTTCTCGAACCATCCGCCTGCACGTGCTGCGGCAGCGCGTGGGGCGGCCGTCCTCGTGGTCATTCCAGAGAAGAAGAACAACCACCAGACCTTCTGCCAAACTTGCGATGCCTGCCAAGAAACTGTCTGATCGAGCGTGATCTGAACAGCAGCATCCGGGCCACCGTTTTTTGCCTGAACAAGCTGTCGCATCTGGAGATAACAGCTGACCGCTTTAGCCAATTCTTGTGTAGTCACTATCTCCTCGCTAATGCATCACGGTAAGCATCAAACTGCTGTTTATACAAGGAAAGATGTTGGCACTGACCCGCTCCCCGTTTTTCATATGGAGCTATGGTCGAAAGTTGGTGACAGTGTAGATCAAGAAGGCGGCATATCGTGGGGGTAGTTGAAGCCTCCACTTCTCCATCGAAGGAGTGATATGCCGTGTTGAATTCTAACGTCGTCAAACTGGTTCAGCCAGGCACTTTCAGCGATCAACTCACCGAAGTCTTGCGTCGTGGCGCGCGTTGCTTGCTTGCCCAGGCGGTCGAGGCGGAGGTCGCGGACTTTCTCGGTGGGCATGGCGAGCTCAAGACCGGGGATGGTCGCCAACGCGTCGTCCGCCACGGCCATCTGCCTGAGCGAGAGGTGCTGACGGGGATTGGCCCTGTCGCGCTTCGCCAACCGCGGGTGCGTGACCGCGCGGCGGCAGCCGATGATCCCGGGCGCATCCGCCTCTCGTCAATGATCCTGCCGCCCTACATGCGGCGCTCGAAGTCGATCGAGACGCTGCTGCCGATCCTGTACCTCAAGGGCATCTCGACCGGCGACTTCTCCGAAGCGCTGGCGGCTCTTCTCGGCAAGGATGCGCCAGGGCTTTCGGCATCTGCGATCGG
>Ga0255173_1000118_pt1 | contig 27875 bp, 24 predicted proteins | sample Atl_Atl_RepA_8d_FD_183175 | JGI IMG/M metagenome (GOLD analysis project Ga0255173, IMG submission 183175) | Freshwater microbial communities from Altamaha River, Georgia, United States - Atl_Atl_RepA_8d | ecosystem: Environmental > Aquatic > Freshwater > River | place: USA: Georgia | collected...
CATCGTTGGACCCGTGCTGAATTACTCAGCTGGTTAAACGATGGTATGCGCCAAATCGTGCTCATGCAACCAAGTGCTTCATCGACCACCGTCTCAAAGGTATTAACTGCTGGAACACGGCAAACAATTCCTACGGACGGTTGGTTGTTGTTACAGATTTATCGCAATATGGGCACAACTGGTACAACACCAGGTCGTGCAATTCGTATTGTGTCTCGTGAAGTGCTTGATGGGTTTAATCCCAACTGGCACACCGAGATTCCTAAAGCTGAAGTCAAGAACTACATCTATGACGTACAAGATCAGCTTGCGTTCTATGTTTACCCTCCCAACACTGGGACCCAATATATTGAGTTGAACTACTCAGCTCAACCAACAAACTTGACATCGGAATCACAGACAATTCCGATTTTTGATATTTTTCAGTCAGCACTGGTTGACTACATTTTGTTTCGTGCTTGTAGCAAGGATGCTGAATACGCACCGGGCCTGCAATTGGCTCAAGGCTATTTGGCTACGTTTACTGCTTCTGTCCAAGGTAAGACTCAGTCTGAGGCAACAAACGATCCAATCAACTCGCTTAACCCACGTAATGTGGCTATCCCAGGATCACAGACATGAGCGATGTATCTTACGAAGCATTCTTGCCTGACGTTGTTCAGTTTGTTAAAGACGTGCCCGAGATTGTGGCCGTCCAAGCCATTCGTAATGCTGCTATTCAATTCTGTGAAAAGACACGTGTCTTACAAACAGAACTTCAGCCAATGGACATGACCGCAGAAGTTTCTGTGTATGGGTTTGAGCCCGACGTTGGTTATAAAGTTGTCGACATCATGGAAGCTTGGTACGGCGATCAATTGTTGATTCCTAAAGCAGTTGAAGAGTTGACCCGCATTTATCGCACGTCCAACTGGAATGATCTGGACGGCAACCCTTATTACTATTTCCGTAGCCGCACGCAAGAAATTACGCTGGTTCCAAAACCAAAAGTAACTGAAGCTGCAAAGCTAAAACTGCGTGTTGCAGTTGTGCCATCACGTTCTTCATCTGTAATTGACGAAGAAGTCTTTGAGCGTTACTACGAGATCATTACCTTGGGCGCACGTGCGCGTTTGTACGATACACCCAACCAGCCTTACTACGAACCCAAATCTGCCCAGTTGTATTTGAAACGATTCAGCGACGGCATGAACGAAGTTCGTACTCGTGTAGCAAAAGGTTTGACCCGTGCTGCTGTTCAAATTGAATTCCAAAGGTTTGTATGACCGCCGCTGCATATGATTTTGTTATTGAACAAGGTGCAACGCTAGACAAAACATTTGTCTGGAAAGACAGCACTGGAACTGTTATCAATCTGTCGGGTTATACCGCCCGTATGCAGATTAGGCAGACTGTGAGCTCTAGCACCATTTTGCTTGAGCTGACCACATTAAATAACCGAATTATTATTACTCCCGGCCAAGGCAAAATTCAGTTGCTGGTAGCAGCTGCTGACACTGGTGCTATTACTTGGCAGCGAGGCAAATACGACCTAGAATTGGTTTCTTCTACAGGTGTTGTCACCCGTTTACTGTACGGTGATGTAGAGGTTTCTAAAGAGGTTACTCGATGAGCTACACAATTGTTGAAGAATTAGGGTCAGACACAAGTCTTATTGTTGAAGACACCCCTCTTGCTCCTACAATTGTTGAAGTTGTTACAACGGGGCCACAAGGTCCTGTGGGCGCGACAGGTTCTGGACTTGCAATTAGTCAGACTGTTGCAACATACGCAGATTTACCTGCTACAGGTAGCCCCGGGCAAGCAGTATTTGTTGCTGCCACAGGGAAAATTTATATTTGGAGCGCATGATGGCATGGGTTGATGCTGGTCCTCTTTCCGGTCCGACAGGCCCAACTGGTGCAGCAGGCACCGGTATTACCATTAAAGGCACTGTTGCTACGATCAACGATTTGCCAATCTCTGGCAATAATCCAGGTGATACGTATGTCGTTTCTGCAAACGGGCATTTGTATGCATGGAATGGCGTTGCTTGGATTGATGCTGGCCAAGTTACTGGCCCGACAGGCCCCACTGGTGTAGTTGGTCCTACTGGAGCTTTAGGTCCCACAGGCCCTCAAGGCGTTCAAGGCGTTCAAGGTAATGTCGGCCCCACGGGTGCTGTTGGTCCTACAGGTGTTCAAGGTATTCAAGGCAACACAGGCCCTACTGGAGCCCAAGGCATTCAAGGAGCTACAGGCCCCACAGGCTCTACTGGCGCGCAAGGCGTGGTTGGTCCCACAGGTCCAACTGGTGCACAGGGCATTCAAGGCGTTACAGGACCTACTGGCGCACAAGGCATTCAAGGCGTTACTGGCCCGACCGGTCCTACTGGCGCTCAAGGTATTCAGGGTATTACCGGCCCCACGGGACCGACTGGTGCTGCTGGTGCAAATGGTGACCGATACAAGACAACCAGTACAACCTCTTTGGCTGTTGCTACAGGTACTAATAAGACCCTGACAATCGGCACAGGGCTATCGTATTCTGAAGCTCAAAACATCATCATCTCTTGGAATGGTGATTCAATTACTCATTTGCATGGTCCTGTTGTCTCATATAACAGCACTACTGGCGTTTTGGTATTTGACGTTGTCAACGTTACTGGTACGGGCACATATGCTGACTGGACAATCAATCTGGACGGTGCTCAAGGTGTTCAAGGACCAACCGGCCCTACGGGTGCAGCTTCTACAGTTGCTGGTCCTACGGGTTCTGTCGGTCCTACCGGCCCAACAGGCTCTCAAGGTGTGGTTGGCCCCACAGGTGCGGCTTCTACAGTAGCTGGCCCTACAGGTCCAACTGGACCTACAGGTGCACAAGGCATCCAGGGTATCCAAGGCCCTACAGGTGATACAGGTCCTCAAGGCACGCAAGGTATTCAAGGTCCCACGGGATCGCAAGGTATCCAAGGTGTCACAGGACCTACTGGCCCAACAGGTGCGCAAGGTAACGTTGGTCCTACTGGCGTTCAAGGCGTTCAGGGTATTCAAGGCATTCAGGGTAACGTTGGTCCCACGGGCCCCACGGGCGCGACTGGCGCTGATTCTGTCGTTGCCGGACCTACTGGTCCAACTGGTGCAACCGGCCCTGCTGTAACCGGCCCTGCTGGTCCAACAGGTGCCCCCGGTTTTGGCTATCCGTTCTCAGCCATTACATATTCGTTTACTGGTGATAATTCCACGACAACGTTTACGATTGGCGATGGGTTTGCTACTGATAACGTTCTTGTTTATTTAAACGGTGTTGCCCAAAAGCCAACAACAGACTTTACGATTTCGGGTACAACGCTGAGCTTTACTGTTGCTCCTGCATCTGGACATTCAATCGTTGTTCGTGCGCTAAAAGGTGACGGCCCTACTGGACCTACCGGCCCATCTGTTACCGGCCCTACAGGCCCAACTGGTGCACAAGGTGCGCAAGGTAATCTTGGACCGACTGGCCCTCAGGGTATTCAAGGTATTCAAGGTTCGCAAGGTGTAGCAGGCCCCACAGGTCCTACAGGCTCTACTGGTGCACAAGGTGTAGTCGGACCTACTGGTCCCACAGGTTCTACTGGTGCTCAAGGCGTAGCAGGCCCAACAGGTCCCACAGGCGATCAAGGTATTCAGGGCGTTACCGGGCCTACGGGTGCCCAAGGTATACAAGGCGTGGCTGGACCTACAGGTCCTACAGGTGCACAAGGTAATCTTGGCCCAACTGGCGCACAAGGTATTCAGGGTGAACAAGGCATTCAAGGTAGCGTTGGCCCTACAGGTGCTCAAGGCGCTCAAGGCGTTGTTGGTCCTACAGGCGGTTCTGGCCCAACTGGTCCTACGGGTGCAGTAGGCCCAACTGGTACTGCCGGTTTGAGTGGCGACCGTTATCTGACAACCAGTACAACTTCACTGACTGTCAGTAATGCGCAAAAAACGTTGACGATTGGTACTGGTCTTGCGTATTCCGAAGCACAGAACATTATTGTCAGCTACAACGGTGACACAGTCACTCACATGCATGGACCCGTTGTTTCTTACAACGGCACTACCGGCGTTCTTGTTTTTGATTGTGTAAATAACACTGGTACAGGCACTTATGCCAGCTGGACAATCAATCTTGACGGTGCTCAGGGTGTAGCTGGCCCTACTGGTCCAACAGGCCCAACCGGTGCAGATTCAACAGTCCCAGGACCGCAAGGCCCAATTGGTAATACAGGTCCTACAGGCCCCACAGGTGCTCAGGGTGCAGCCGGTCCAACTGGTTCAGCTGGTGCACAAGGCATTCAAGGTATCCAAGGTATTCAGGGTGTAGCAGGTCCTACAGGCCCTACGGGCACTCAGGGTGATATTGGTTCTGTCGGCCCTACCGGCCCTACTGGCTCTACGGGAGCTGCTTCTACAGTTGCTGGCCCAACCGGCCCTACGGGTGCTGACTCTACAGTTGCTGGTCCAACCGGCCCAACTGGTAGCGCAGGTTCTGCTGGTTCCGCTGGTCCCACAGGTGCTCAAGGTGCTCAAGGCCCAACAGGTCCTACAGGTGCTCAAGGCGCACAGGGCATTCAAGGTATTCAAGGTGTTCAAGGTACTGCTGGCCCAACTGGCCCAACAGGTTCTGTCGGCGGCGCTGGTCCTACCGGCCCTGCTGGTACGCCTGCGACAACAACTTACACGCGTACAAGCTTTACAGCATCTGCCGCACAGGCTACGTTCAGTGTCACGTACACAGTTGGATTTATTGAAGTCTATCAAAACGGTGTGTTCTTAAATGGCAATGATTACACTGCCACAAACGGAACCACAATTGTCTTGGCTACACCTGCTGCGGCTGATGACATCATTGAGACCATTGCTTACACAGTTACGAATATTGCACCTACAGGCCCAACAGGACCTACTGGTAGTACAGGTGCAGGCGGACCCACAGGACCTGCCGGTGCTAACTCCACAGTTGCTGGACCTACAGGACCCACAGGTAGTACGGGTACAGGCGGCCCAACAGGCCCAACAGGTTCAACCGGTGCGGCGTTAACTGCAGCTACTCAGACATTCACAGGTGACGGCACAACGACTGCGTTCACGATCACAACGGGTTACACGGTGGACAATCTGTTTGTGTTCTTGAACGGTGTTTGTATGGCTCCAACATCGGACTACACAGTAACGGGTACTACGTTAACATTTACATTCACACCGCTTTCTGGACAAGCCATCGTTGTTCGCCAGCTGAAATAATTCTTGAGGTAATCAAATGACAATCGCAGCAATTTTTTCAAAATTTGCAAACAAGGTGAACTCGCTTGGTACAGCGTTCAATGAAACGGTGTATGCGATTACCGACGGAGCATCCGTAGATATCAACCCAGCAAACGGTACGATCCAGACTTGGACACTAGGCGCAAGCCGAACTCCAACTGCAACGTCCTTTTTGTCAGGGCAGAGTGTAACTTTAATGGTCGCAGGCACGACTAACACTATTACTTGGACCACAATGGCGGTAACATGGGTGGGTGGAACTGCACCGACTTTGCCGACCACTGGGTACGGTGTTATTGAACTTTGGAAAGTTAACTCAACAATCTACGGAGCTTCCGTTGGGAATGTAGCCTAATGTTTTTGACTCACGCCTTACGTGCCATCTATCGCGCTGCTGTTGTCACCGGTGATTCACTGTGGAAGTACGTTTCGTTATTGGTCAGCGGTACACCCCCCACAGTCACGTTTAACTCTGATGCCAGTGTTATTAACAATGTTTTGACAATTACTGGTGATACAAAGCCAAGCAATTTTAATCCATACACACCCGGTTACTACTCGAACTACTTTGACGGTACTGGTGATTATTTAAATGTTTCCAACAATACTGCATTTACATTTACAAGCGATTTCACTATTGAATGTTGGGTATATGGCGTGTCTTATCAACAGTCTAATGCGGCTTACCCTACAATATTTTCCACTAGTGCATATGACTCGGCGGGTATAGGCCTAAAAATTCAATCGTCTGGTGGCGTTGGAGCAACGGGTGTTGCTTGTGTTTGGAATAACGGAAGTCAAATATTAACTGGCACTACAGTTATTTCCAACAATAACTGGTACCACTTGGCAATATCAAGGTCTGGTACATCAATGAAACTATTTGTTAATGGAGTTGCAGAAAATACCATAACAAATAGCACAACTTTTACAGTATTAGCAGGATATCCACTAATCGGAGGCGATACTACTATTGCTGGTTTTCTAAATGGTAGCATTTCCAATCTTCGTATAGTCAAAGGCACAGCTGTCTACACAGCCAACTTCACACCCCCAACAGCACCGCTGACAGCAATCGCCAACACGTCTTTGCTCACGTGCCAGTCAAACCGTTTCATTGACAACAGCATAAACAACTTTGCTATTACAAAAACTGGCGATGTCGCCGTTCGTGGGTTTGTACCGTTCACACCGCCAACAACTGTAAACGTCAACACACTGTACAGCACGTATTTTGACGGTACTGGTGATTATTTAAGTTGTTCTTCAAGCGCTGCACAATTTGGTACAGGCGCTTTTACAATTGAGTGCTGGATATACCCAACATCCCTAGCGGCCATACAAGTTATTGCTGATTTCAGAACAACCAGTACTGCAATATTTGGGCAAATCTATCTTGCCACAAACGGCACATTGCATTTTTATTTGCCAACTGATATTGCTACAACAAATACAGTAACCCTTAATACATGGAACCATATTGCGATTAGTCGTAGTGCGGGGACATTGAAAATGTTTATTAACGGTACTTCTGGTTATTCTGCGGCAGATTCAGGAACCTATAACGCTGTAGGAACCTATATTGGAATTTCTATTAGTAACACAAATGGTTTTACTGGCTACATGTCCAATATGCGGTTTATAACCGGCACTGGTCTTTACACAGCTAACTTCACACCACCCACAGCCAATCTGACTGCAATCAGTGGTACCTCGCTTCTGACTTGCCAAAACGCAACCTTAGTAGACAATTCAACCAATGCATTTGCTATTACAAGTGCAGGTGATGCACGTCCAATTCCAGTAAGCCCATTCACTCAGGTAACAACACCTGTTACTGCTACGTATTTGGGTTCAACTTATCTTGATGGTACTGGTGACTACCTGACCACATCAGGCACGTACACATTTGGCACAGCCGACTTCACAATCGAAACGTGGGTTTACACAACAGCGTATCCAGGTTCGCTGTATGCAGCCATCTTTGGAAACATCACAACTGTAACGGGCGACACTCAGGTAATTCTAAGTTTGAACTCCAGCGGCAACGTTGTATTCCTGACTTGGGGTACGGTGATGATCACCACATCAGCCGTGGTGCCTTTGAACGCTTGGGTTCATATTGTCGCCGTACGTAATGGGGCTGCGTACAAGGTTTATATCAATGGTGTATTGGCAGGTACTAGCACCACAATGTACAACCTCAGCACTCCCGGTGCAGCAAACATTGGTTATGCAGGCTTGTCTGGCATTAACAACTTCACAGGCTACGTCTCCGACATGCGAGTCGTGCAAGGCACAGCAGTCTACACCGCCGCATTCACACCGCCCACAGCACCATTAACTGCCGTCTCAGGAACAACGCTTCTGACATGTCAGACAGATCAGCCTGCAGCGAACAAACAGTTTGTCGACAACAGCGGTAGTAACTTACTGATTACCCAAGCTGGTAATACCACCCAAGGCACGTTCAGCCCATACGGTGCAAACTGGTCGAACTACTTTGATGGTACTGGTGATTCTTTAACTGTGTCTTCAAATGCCGCTTTTGGTATGGGCACAGGTGATTTCACTATTGAGTTTTGGGCTTATTCAACTGTAAATGCTCGTCAAGATTGGGTAGATATTACTGACGGAACAAACCGTATTTTAGTTTATTATTCTGGCACCAACGTTACTTTTTATTCTGTTCCACCGAACGGTGCAGCAATAACTGGTGATGCAATAGTCTTGAACCAGTGGAATCATTATGCAGTTTCAAAAGTTTCTGGTAATACTAAACTCTTCATAAACGGAACTCAATCAGGTTCCACATACACAACAAATCAGAACTATGGAAGTGCTGCAGCAGTTACAATTGCTAAAGATTCTGCTGGTACAACTTATGTAACGGGTTACATGAGCAATGTGCGAATTATTAAAGGCACCGGTCTTTATACATCCAACTTTACTCCTAGCACAACACCATTGACACCTGTGGCTAATACATCATTATTGACTTGCCAATCAGGATTAATTGTAGATAATAGTCCTAATGCGTTTACAATTACACGCAACGGCGATGTCAGCGTTCAACGTTTCAGTCCATTCAGTCCTGTTATTCAGGCACCCGTTTCGTACAGCACGTACTTTGACGGTAGTGGTGATTATTTAGACTTGGCAAACAACACGGTGTTCAGTCAGACCGGCTCTTGGACACTTGAGATGTGGGTATACCCCACTGTTGCAGTAAACAACTATGTTTATTCGCAGGCCACTGCAAACTTTTTGCAGATCAATATCACTGGCACCAACTATGTCTATATTGACCGTTCGGGTGTTGGTAACTTAATTGTATCGACAAACCCAATTTCGTTAAACGTGTGGACTCACCTTGCTCTGGTGAGTGATGGCACAAACATGAAGTTGTTCATTAACGGAACACAGTCCGGTTCTACAGCTGCTGTAGGTACGCAAGCAACAAGTGCGGCAGTAACGCGTATCGGTGCATACCAAGCCACCGGCAGTCTTGCATACCAAGGTTACATTTCCAACTTGCGTTTGGTTAAAGGCACTGCTGTTTACACATCCAACTTTACTGTGCCAACAACACCATTGACTGCAGTGTCTGGAACAGGTGTCTTGACTTGCCAATCAGCAACAATCGTAGATAACAGCTCAAACGCTTTCGCCATCACAACCACTGGTGACGCACGCGCACGAACACAAAACCCATTTGGTTTTACAAACACAACAACGAATACCGCTTACACGCCTGCGCTTTATGGTGGCTCAGCGTACTTTGATGGTACTGGTGACACTTTGAACCTTGCCGCTTCTGCAGCATTACCTGGTGCAGGTGATTTCACGATTGATTTCTGGGTGAACATTCCTACTGCCCCCACAGGCGGAGCATACTTTACTGCTTTTGCATATGGATCAACAGGGTCTGTTTTACGTTGTTTTATTTTTGATTCTACTGGTGTTAAGTTTGGTGTCTGGATTGGAGCAACACAAATTGTCAACGTCGCTTCAACAGCCATGGTTGGACAGTGGGCGCATATTGGCATGTCCAGAAAAGGAACGTCATTTACGTTCTACATCAACGGTGTTTTGATTGCAACAGTTACTGATTCAACAAACTACAACACAGGCACGTTGTATTTGGCGTCGCAAGCCGGAGCAAGCTTTTTGCCCGGATACATTTCTGATTTCCGTATCATCAAAGGTCAAGCACTCTACACCGGCGGATTCGCTCCACCCGTAGCACCAGTACAAGCTGTTCAAAACACAGTCTTGCTGCTCAACATGGACAAAGCTGGTGCAACCGATAGCAGCCGTACAGCCGACTTTGAAACAGTTGGTGACACAAAGATTGCCTATGAGACACCATACGCTGGGTCTTACTACAGTAATTATTTTGATGGTACTGGTGATTATTTAACAACACCCTCAAGTTCTGCTTTGTCATTTGGCACAAGTAATTTCACAATTGAATTCTGGGCTTATGGAACTGCTGCACAAGGTTCAACAACGCATTTCTTAGGCAACAATTTAACTTATGGTGCAAATGCTTGGGAAATTCAATGGAGTAACGGTGCACCTTCAATTCTAAATAAATTGCAATTGTGGGCGTACAATTTAAATAGTAGTGGTGTGTTTATGCAAGGAACAACAACGCTTGTTCCCAATCAGTGGTATCACATTGCATTAGTTCGTAATGGGACTGCGTTTACCTTATATTTAAACGGAGTGTCTGAGGCAACAGGAACAAGTTCTGCTTCGTTGGACACCAACAGTACTAACATTATTGGTGTTGCAGCACGACAAGGTGCTGAGGCTTTTACTGGTTATATCTCTAATGTTCGTGCAATTAAAGGCACAGCCCTTTATACATCTGCCTTTACACCCCCCACCGCACCATTAACCGCTGTCAGTGGTACATCGCTTTTAACTTGTCAATCTAAATCGTTTGTGGATAACAGCACAAACGCGTTCACTATTACAAGGAATGGCGACACTGCGGTCAAATCGTTTAACCCATTCCAGAAGAACACGTACAGCAGTATGTATTTTGACGGTACGGGTGACTACATCATCGCGCCTTTAAGTACAAAAAATGCTTTTGGCACGGGTAACTTTACGGCTGAAATGTGGCTGTACCCAACAGCGTTTGCCAACTATAAATCTTTGTGGGGGTGCAGTTCTGGAGCCGCATCATCTACAGGATTCCACACAGGTTTGAATGCAAGCGGCAACGTGTTTATTTACAGCGCAAGTGCATTTAAAGTTACAACAACAAATGCAATGAATTTAAATGCATGGAACCATGTAGCATTTGTTCGTAACGGCACAGCACTTAATATTTATATTAACGGCGTTCTCGGCGGCACTTGGACACTTACTACACAAACGTTTACGGACGGTTATTGCTGGTTTGGCGCAGCCCCCGGTTATGCAAGTGAATATTACACTGGGTATTTGGCTGATTGGCGTATTACTAACAGCCAAGCTCGTTACACCGCAACGTTCACACCGCCAACAGCACCACTGCCTACTTCCTAAAGGTACAGCATGACAACGCAAATCATTCAGCCAAACGTAGATGCTACATTTCTAGCCACGCTGGCAACGCTGACAGGCAATCAAACGCTGACCAGCAAAACGCTCAAGGGGCCGTTCGAGTTTGTAACGGTATCCCCATCCGCGCCTGCGGCAACGCTTCAGTACGATGTACTCACGCAAGGTATCCTGTACTACACCGGCAACGCAACGACAAACTTTACGTGGAACGTGCGAGGCAACAGTGGCACAACGCTGGACTCTTTGCTGCAAACCGGCCAGTCTGTCACAGCGATTCTGATCGTTACCAACAGCACCACGGCTTACTACCCCACAGCGTTTACTGTGGACACGGTAACTGTTACGCCTAAATATCCCGGTGGTTCGCCCATCACAGGCGGTAGCGCCAGTGCTTTGGATATCTACACTTTGACTTTAATTAAGACAGCCGCTGCCACGTACACCGCTCTTGTGTCTCAGATCAAATACGCTTAAAGGTAAATCATGCTGTCCGTCAAAAGTTCACTCGGCGGGTTTACTTCACCTTACGTCTATGCAATCCCTGCTGATACTGTTATTTTTTACAATGGCACTTATTCTGCTGCGGTAGACGGCTGGGATATTTACACAGACGCGGCCAACAAATTTATTGTAGGCACGGCAACTCAAGCAGAAATTGCCACCACAGCAGCTGCCAGTGGAAGCTCAACAGCCACAGCCACAAGTTTATCTACCGCAGGATCACACTACGGCCCTGACATTCTTGTTGCTGGCGGATATGGAGCTTCACCGACAAGCTCAAGAAGGTCTTCTGGTGAGCATACGCACTCTATTACGGCCAACGGTACAGCGAGTACCGAGCTAAAACCAGTTGGAACTACCATAACTATGCTTCGTACAGCCACGGAGCAAAGGTTCTTTCCAGCCAATACCATCCACATTAATGGTACAAACTTGGTCAGTGGGACTCAAAAACTGGCGGCTACATCTAACCGTTATATCGCGGGTGGCAGCGCGGTGGCAGACACCGCAGCAACTAGTCACACCATGACGCTTACAGCGGCTTTGTATTCTTCTGGGTCACACTCACATAGCCTTAGCCCATACAACGAATACACGTCTACGCAGACATCCAGTTTGCAATCCAACGGTACTTCGTATCCGCCGTCTAGCCATACACATGTTGTCACTGCAACGGCAACCATTAACGCGCTAAAAGGCAAGCTTCTTAAACTGTGGATCGCAGCATCGCGGCAGTTACCAAAAAGCGCTACTGTGGTTATGTACTGCGGAAACTTGTCCTTACTGCCACCGTACTGGAAAGTTTGTAACGGCGCTAATGGCACGATTGACATGCAAGGGTATTTCCTTGGGTACGCTACATCTTCAGCCACTGCACACGGAACAGTAACCAGTGAGACAAATACGTATACGACGACTGGGCCAACTGCAGCATCTGATAACTACGCACACGCACACTATTCGGGTGGCAGCAGTTATTACACTCAGATGTATGTAAACCACAGTTCTGGAACTTTTTCACATACACACGCTGTTGCTGGCGGATCAGTCACTTCAGACGCTGTACCTGCAAACATTAAACTTGCATTTATCCAATTGGTCATTTAAAGGCACTTATCATGGCACATACTTACATTACTGTTGATTTTTACAACAACGCAGTAAGCTGCAGAATCAATAGTGTTGATCGTGTTTTTTCTTCCACCAACGCATTTATGTATGGTGCGGGTTTTCCCTATGCTGAAAATGTTCGTGTTCTTGCATACGAGCCGGACCGAAATATTTATGTAGTTGAGTACACCAATGGGCAAGTAAAGTCTGGGGCCGACCTGCATGAAATGGTGTGGATTGCTGAAAATTTAAGCAAAATTGAAGCAGCGGCTATCCAAGATGAAGCCGAGCATCCTGCGCATCGGGAACTGACATTAGTAGAAACCCGTAATATCAAGTTGGCTATGACTGACTGGGTGCTGATCCGTAAAAATGAAGAAGACCTTATGGGTATCCCCAACACAATGTCAGCGGAGAAGTTTGCGGTTGTACTTGCATATCGCCAAGCCTTGCGCGACATAACTAAAACGTATTCTGATATAAAGACAGTGGTGTGGCCAACCGACCCACTTTCTTAAAGGATACATATGAAAATTGCCGTATACGCCATCAGTAAAAACGAAGAACAATTTGTAGCACGCTTCTGTGAATCTGCCAGAGATGCTGACCTTATTCTTATTGCTGATACAGGTTCTACAGATAACACCGCTGGTCTTGCCCGCTCTTTGGGTGCTACGGTGTATGACATATCCGTTAGACCTTGGCGTTTCGACAAGGCGCGTGACACTGCCCTTAACCTGATTCCCGGAGACTATGATGTCTGCATCTCGCTCGACTTGGACGAAGTCTTGGAGCCCGGCTGGCGTGAAGAGATTGAACGTGTTTGGACAGATAACACAACCCGTCTACGCTATAAATTCGACTGGGGTTGTGGAATTAGTTTTTTCTACGAAAAGATTCATCACCGCACCGGTTATCACTGGCACCACCCAGTTCATGAGTACCCCCGAGCTGACAACCGTACCAAGGAAGTTTACGCCCACACGGATATGCTGTTAGTCAGCCACCATCCTGACAATACTAAATCTCGTGGACAGTACATGCCGCTGCTGGAACTGGCTGTGGCAGAAGACCCACGTTGCCCACGTAACGCGTTTTATCATGCCCGTGAGCTGACCTTCTACTACCGCTGGCAAGAAGCCATTGCAGCCCTTGATAAATATCTGAACATGCCTGAGGCCACTTGGCAGAACGAGCGTTCCTACGCTATGCGCCTCATGGCTAAATCACACGACGAACTGGGGCATACAGAAGAAGCTCTGAAGTGGGCACGCCTTGCTGTTGCCGAAGCCCCCGGAACACGTGAGCCATGGGTTGAATTGTCTCTGATGTGCTACCGCAGATCGATGTGGGCTGAGTCTTACGCTGCTGCTTTGTCTGCACTGAACATCAAAAACAAAGAGTTGGTGTATACGATGGACCCATCAGTATGGACTGAGAAACCATATGACCTTGCCAGCATCGCTGCATGGAACCTTGGACTGAAAGATTCTGCTATCGAGTTTTGCAAAAAAGCTCTAGAATTCAACCCTACGGACAGCAGGCTTGTAGCTAACCTTGCGTCTATGAATCCTACCGTGGAGTTGACATGATCGGACGACTGATTGCACTGCTGTTCTTAAGCCGTGAATATGCGCACAGAGCGCACTTACGTACAACAAGTTACGCCCAGCACATGGCGCTGGGTGATTTCTACGCCAGCATCGTGGGCATTGCTGACTCTCTGACTGAAGCCTACCAAGGGCGTCACGGCATCATTGACGACATTCCCATGCTGGAAGAGACAGATACAGGTGAGCCCGCCGATGTGTTGGCCCGTCATTTAGATTCTGTAGAAAAGATTCGGTACACAGCTGTTAACAAGACAGACACTGCACTTCAGAATATCATTGATGAAGCCGTTGCAGAATACTTGAGTACCCTGTATAAATTACGAAATCTGAAGTGATGGACAACCAACAGATATTTAATTTTGTTGTGGCAATCGCAGCCTTCTTGGCTGTGTTCGTGTTTAACCAAACGACCCGCAAGATTCAGAAGTTGGAAGATGACGCCAATTCTTTGCGGGAGAATCTGCTTAGAGACTACGTCCAAAAGGACGACTACAAGTCTGACATTGCAGAGATCAAAACTATTCTGAGGCAAATCTTTGACAAGTTAGACTCAAAACAGGATAAGTGATGATTGACCCAATCACGGCACTGAATGGCCTGCAAAGCGCCATCAGTATGGTCAAGAAGGCAAGTAAAGTTGCCAATGACCTAGGTTCATTAGCGCCCATGCTGGGCAAAATGTTTGACGCCAAGAGTCAAGCTACCAAGGCAATGCTGCAAGCAAAGTCTGGCAAGAAAGGTTCCAATATGGGAACTGCTCTTGAAATTGAAATGGCGCTAGAACAAGCCCGTGCGTTTGAAGAAGAGTTGAAGATGCTCTTCATGCAGACAGGCAAGATTGATGTCTGGAACAAGATCAAAGCCCGTCAAGCAGAAATGGACTTGGCAGATGCTAAAGAATTAAGTGCATTAAAGAAGGCTGAGAAGGAAGCCAAGGCCAAAGATCAAGAGATGCAAGAATGGGCGATGATTATTGGCGGTACGTTCTTTGTACTATTTATACTTTTTGTTGGTGTGAATGAAATGATTGATTTTTGTCATACAACCAGAAGGTGTGGTGGACGATGAATGAATACCAAAAGACGTTTGATCTCGCACTCAAGATTTTTATTTACGGCTGTGTGGCACTTTATTTTCTTGGGTTTCTTAAGTTTTTGCCAAACGACTTGGCAGACAAGATAGTCAATTTGTTGCTTGGAAAAGTTGGGCTTGGTAAATGAAATACCTCATTCTGGTTTTATTGTTGACAGGCTGTAAAGATGTTTACAGATACCCATGCCAAAACCCTGACAACTTTTACAAACCTGAATGCCAAAAACCAAAGTGTCTGTTCACGCAGATGTGTCCTGAGTATCTTGTAGCGCCCATACTGGAGAAGAAAATTGAACCCCCTCAAGTTCCTGAATCAAGTCTTCAGAAGTGACGCGCAGCATAAACTGACTGCGGACGAAATCGAAGTCCGCATCTGGGGCTTCGTGGTTATCATGATCACAATCATTTTGTTTGGGATTGTGTTTGCACTGTTGTATTCAGTGACGTTTGTTACACAACCAATTAAGAGCATGGCTCCGATTGACCAAGCCTACACCAAGATGCTCAACGATATTGTGTTGTTAATTGTGGGCGGTATTGGCGGTATTGTTGGTAAGCGTGCCGTAGGTGCAGCAACCGGTTCTACAACTACACAAACATATCCACCAAGTGGCAACGCAAGTCCATGCCCACCAGTATCAACTTCTTCCGGTGCATCACCAGTAATTGCTGGTCAACCCTTTGGACAGATGCCGGTCTGGGTAAATCCTCAACTTGATGAGTCCTGGACACCCGGCCCACCTCCGACAACTTCAGCCGACCATGAACATCCCGAACGTGGGGATATTGCTCTAGAGCGTTCACTCGCAAGGAATGAGACATGAGTATATTCAACCCTTATGTAATCCTAGGCGCTATTGTTACAGCTCTTGGTGTTTATTTCTACGGGCATCATGTTGGCTGGTCTGAGCGTGATGCTGAAATGCAAATTGAAATTGCTAAGAAAAATGAGGAGGCCCGTGAAGTTGAACGGACCATGACCAGTAAAGTTATTGCACAAACCAACAAGCTACAGGAGGCTAATGATGCTCTCAATCAAAAAACTACTGCCCTTGATCGCGCCATTCGTGCTGGCAAGCTGCGCCTCCCCACCTCCAGTTGTGTACAACCCACCACAGGTACCGCCCCTGCCGACAGCAATCGCGACACCGAGACAAGCGAATCTGACAGACAGACTCTCGCAGCTATTGCAGCCATCGTCGCCGAAGGGGACGCAGCCATCAACCAGCTCAACGCCTGCATCTCAACCTACAACGAAATGAGGGAGTTGGTAAATGCTAAACGCTGAGCAACTAGCCAAACTGAAAATTGGCCCAGAATGGGTAGACGCCTTGAATGAAACGTTTACTCGTTTCGGTATCAGCACGCCCCGCCAGCAAGCTGCATTTATTGGGCAGTGTGGTCATGAGTGCGGACACTTTAGATTGCTTGAAGAGAATTTGAACTACCGTGCTGCAACGTTGATGAAGCTGTGGCCAAAAAGATTTCCTACTCAAGAGATTGCAAATGAGTACGAGAAACAACCTAAGAAGATTGCCAACAAAGTTTATGCGTCACGCATGGGCAACCGAGATGAAGCTAGTGGAGATGGGTACCGTTTTCGTGGTCGAGGCTGTATTCAGCTGACTGGCTCTGATGGGTATTATCATGCTGGTAAAGCACTTGGTGTTGACTTCTGGGCCAACCCAGAATTAGTAGCTACGCCTATGTATGCCGCATTAACTGCAGGGTGGTTTTGGTCCACACGTAAATGCAATGAATTGGCTGAAGCAGGAGATTGGATTGGTCTGACCAAAAAAATTAACGGCGGCACCATTGGCTTGAATGACCGGATCAAACATATCAACCATGCGCTTGAAGTCTTAACTGCTTAGTGGCAGAATGTGTGTAGGTCTGTGGAGACCTTTTTAACAACTTTCAAGGAGCCAACATGGCAATCAGTTTTGAACAATTTATGGAAGCAACAGGCGCTGAGCTGGTTGCTGGCAACATCATCGTGGGTGTTATGGGCGACCGCAAAAAAGTCGGCAGCTTGAACGATGAAGGTGTGTTTAACTTGAACGACGACGGCAAACTACTGGCTGACGAAATTGAAACCCCCAGTGGTAAAAAAGCAACAAAGTCTAAGAAGGCTGAAGCAGCAGAAACTCCTGCTGAAGACGCTCCAGCAGCTTAATTGAGAAGGTGGGATCATGCCCGGACTCCGTATCGACAACTTTTCCGGTATCGTACCGAGGACTGGTCCCACTGCGCTCGAGGGTAACCAAGCGCAGATTGCTAACAATGCCAAGCTGACGTCTCTTGAGATTCGTCCTTGGAGAAACCCGACTTTAGAGTACACGCCAAGTGGCGGCTCTAGCGTTCAATCTATTTATAAGTTTAGAGGCCCATCCAGTTCTTCGCCTGTGTGGCTTGAGTGGAACTACGACGTGGACGTCGTGCCAGGCCCTGTTGCTGACTTAGATGAATTTCGCTTGTACTATACAAGCTCAGGGTTTACCCCTAGAAAGACTAACTGGGCGATGGCGACCAGTTCAGGAACTGCCCCTTACCCTAACTCCTATTATGAAATGGGAGTTCCAGCCCCAACAGGTGCGCCTGCTCTATCCAAAGCAGGCACAGGTACTGCGCCCAGCGAAGACCGTGCGTATGTATATACCTATGTGACTAAATTTGGGAACGTATATGAGGAGTCTGCTCCTAGTCCTCCTACCAATATTACAGGAGTCAACACATCTGGTGACTCTGTAACCATTACAGGTTTTGCTACGCCCCCCACTGGCAACTACAATTTCTACGAACGCCGTATTTATCGTTCTGTTATTGGGGCTACCACTTCTACCTATTTGTTAGTAGCTGCAATACCAATGGCTACAACTTCCTATGTGGACACGAAAACTGCAACTCAGTTAGGTGACTCACTGCAGTCGTTGTACTATTCACCCCCACCTTCTACTCTACAAGGTATTGTGGCCATGCCTAACGGCATGTTGGCAGGTTTTACGGGCAACGAAATTTGGTTCTGCGAACCTTATTTACCCCATGCTTGGCCTGAAACCTATAAATTGACAACACATTTTCCAATTGTTGGGCTTGGTGTCTTTGGTAATTCACTCTTTGTAGGCACCACACATAACCCGTACATGATTACGGGTACGACACCTACTAGCATGATGCAAGAAAAACTGCCAATGATGCAGCCTTGTGTGTCTAAGAAATCCATTACATCTGACCAGTATGGCGTGCTGTATGCCAGTCCCAACGGCTTGGTTTCTATAGCCCCCGGCACTCAAGAAGTTATTTCTAATGCGTTATACACCCGTGAAGAATGGCAACAGTTAAACCCGTCATCCATGATTGGCGCGGTGTACAACAACATGTACTTTGGATTTTTCCAGACTGTCGCTGGTGCTCGTAACTCAATCATTGTTTTGCGAGGTGATAACCCGCCGTTGGCTACGTTTGACTCCCCTGCTAAAGCACGGTTTGTTGATTCTGTTACCGGTACGGTTTACTTTTTATCTGCCACAGACAACAAAATTTATTCACTGGACACCAGTACAACGGGCAATACGATCTATACATGGCGGTCTAAAAAGTTTATTCACAACCGCCCTACAACCTACGCGGCGCTTCAAGTGCACGCAGATTATGTATACATGGCGGCTAACCCAGGTTCTTATCTAACAGTCAATCTGTACGCTGAAGGGCAGGGAGTTCTAACAATCAATATGACTGGCGATGAACCGGTCAGGATTCCAAATGTCACTCGGTCTTACTATTGGGAGATTGAACTTACCGGTAACGTGCCTGTACGCCGTATTACTGTAGCCACATCTGTGGATGAGTTGGAGCAAGCCTAATGGCTAACCTGCCAAAACTACCGGGTATACCCTCAATTAGTCCAGTTCAGGACACGACCATAGCGGCAATTCTGCGCCCTATGAAAGAAAGTCTGGAAATTCTTGGCGGGGCTATATCGGGTAATCCCTTACCTAATGGCACGGTGGTTGATGCAGGGCTAAACCCTGCTATTTCAAATACGACCATAAACACTACCAATGTTTATGACGGGGCCACAGATACCACACCACCCCCTACCCCTGGTGGGTTATCAATCAGTGCTGGTTTTACCAACATTCTGCTTAGCTGGACTGATCCCAATGTATCGGGCGCATTCCTTAATTACGCATACACAGAAGTCTGGCGTTCAGTTGACAACGTTCTTGCTCATGCTGTACTTCAAGGTTTTGCTCCCGGGGCTGTGTATTCTGATCCTGTAGGCACTAATAAAAGCTACTACTATTGGATTCGTTTTGTATCTCAAGCCAACATTGCTGGCCCATACAACAGTTCAACTGGCACACTTGGTGGCACTGGCCTTGTAGGCGGAGTAGACCTTAGCGATTTAATTATTGATGCTACTAAGCTGGCGGCAAATGCAGTTGAGTCTGGCAAGATTAAAGACTACGCAATCACGACAACCAAGATTGCCAACCTTGCCGTGGGTAATGCAGCCATTGCCAACCTTGCGGTTTCTAATGCCAAGATTCAAGACCTTGCTGTAGACGATGCCAAAATCTCTAGCCTAGCGGTCAATAAACTTACGGCTGGTTCTGTTAGTGTAGGTCAGTATATTCAGTCCACCGGTTACTCCGCAGGTACCACAGGCTGGAAGATTGACGGTAATGGTTTTGCTGAATTTAGCGCAGCCTCTATTCGTGGCTTGCTTACAGCCAGTCAAATTGATACTCGTGGGTTGTCTATCAAAGACATGTCTGGCAATGTCATCCTTGCCGCAGGCACTGCACTTAACTATAGCTATGTTAATCCCGATCCCGGCTGGCTTAATTCTGCGCTAACCCCAAGCATTACCAATGCTCAAAATACTGCTAACTCTAAAGTATCAAAGTCTGGGGATACAGTAACCGGACGGATTACGTTTTCAATTACTGACGGCATGTTTGCTGGGTCAGACCTAAATAATGGCGTGTACTTTGGTAAAGACGGTATTGTTGCCAAAAAAGCAGGCTCCGTTACATTTGCAATTGACAACGCTGGTAACGCCACGATTGGCGGTAATGTCACGACCGGTACGATTGGCGGTAGCAATATCAGCCCAACATACATCCGCTCTAGTAACTACTCGGCAGGCTCGGCAGGCTGGACTATCGACAGTAGTGGTAACGTGGAATTCAACGCCATCAGCGTGCGCTCAGGCCAAATTACTGGTGCTTTGCTAACAGCCTATCAAGTTAATTCTTACTCAGGACTGTATGTCAAAGTGTCTGGTGGTACGCCCATTTCGACAACCAATGGCCCGTACTACCTAAATGGCAATACCGGTACTCCTTTGTACCTTGTGTATTCAGGAACGATGCCAGCGCCCGCCACAGCCCCACATAAAATTGCTGCTGTAGTTAATGTCCAAGCAACTACTGGGGGCGCATCAAAAGACCTTGGCGTGCTGATCCTTACAAACTACAATATTTCAGGCGACTATTTAACTGCGCAAGAACAGATTTCCTACATGACCAACTCTGGCTCATACGGAATTGCCACCAACTCTTCTGGGGTTACATCCGGTACTTACGCTTCAGCCACCCCTGTGGGCATTTTTGTAACAGGCTATAACGCTGACTATACGATTCAAGCAATCAACGGCTTAGCTTGGGGAGTTCGCTAATGCAGCAGTGGGTCAAGTTTGAGAACGGGCAAATCGTATCTGGCCCAAGCACCTACAAAGGTGACGACACATACATTGAATATGTGGAAATACTCAACCTTACAAAACCATACACACGTGTTTTGGTAGACATTGCTTTGGTCGATGGCAAATGTGTGAAGACTGTCACAAGCATTCTAGATTACAAACTTCAGCGGGAAGCTGAGTACCCACCCATAACTGATTACTTGGACGCTATCGTCAAAGGTGACCAAGATGGAATCGATGCCTATATTGCCGTTTGTCAAGCTGTAAAAACTAAGTATCCAAAAACTTAGCTATAGGACATAATGCATAAACAATGTAAGATACAGCCCCATGAGTAACCATACACTTCGGCCCTTGTCCCCATGGATGACCGAGTCTGTAAAAGACTTGGAGGCTTTGGAGTTCCTGACTCTTGTCTTGAACGCTATTGAAGTATGGGATGACATCATTGACCAAGACAATCGGGTTACCCCTGATGACATTAACAATGTGTTTTCTCAGCTGCTACTTAAGTTGCCTGCAAACGAATTCTATCAGCGGCACTACACGGCTTTGGCTGGAATGATTGTGGTCATGATTACGTCGTGGCATACATCCAACGCTGACCACAGTACTGATGAATCGCAAGCGCACGCCTATACGCTGCGCAAAGAATTTATTAATTTGGTAGTCTTGTGCGTGGCTTTAACCAGTAACTTTGCAGACGCACGTGCAGCATCATTGAGAGGGTGGACAGACTCTGCTTCCAATGATTCCTTTAACGAATTTTCAAGAGGTGAATAATGTCATTCTGGGGTGGCTCTGCTCCTGCGCCCGATCCTAATATCGGTATCGCAGAAAAACAAATGTCTGATTTGTCAACAGAAATGTGGACAACTTTTAAAACGGATATTTATCCTACTCTGCTCAAGCAGATGGAAAAAGAAAATTCCCGTGCTGATGAAGTGTGGGCAATGGATAAAAGAGCTAGTGAGTTTCAACTTAAAAATGCCATGACAGACCGCTCCATCTACGAAGATGTTGGCTTCTCTGCAGGTAGAAAAATAATTGAAGACGCTAACAAATATAACGAAGCAGGCTACCAAGAACAAATGGCAAGCCAAGCCGTTGGCGATATTGCCAGTGCACAAGAAGTTGCGCGTCAAACACAGGTTAATAGGGATCGTGCTTATGGTATTGATCCAACATCTGGTCGTTCTGGTGCAGGATTCAATGCTAATAACGTTGCCGCTGCTTTGGCAAAAGCCCAAGCCGGTACGCAAACACGCGAAGCAGCCAAGCAACTTGGTTTAGCAAAACAAGCTCAAGTATTTAATATGGCTGCCGGTCTTCCTGCGCAGTCTCTTGCGTCATCTAATTCTGCTGTGAGTTCTGGTACAGCTGGTATTGACGCTACTGGTAAAGCTTTGGCTGGTACGACATCTGCATCTGGTGCGTTGAATAGTGCAACGTCTACTGCCATGGGAGGCTGGAACAATGTTGGTAACCTTGGCGTTAGCAAATATAAAGCCGATTTGGAAAAATATTCTGCTGATTCAAATGCGTCTGCTGGCTTTGGAAGTATGTTTGGAACGCTTGGTGCTGCGGCTATTAAGAACCCAACAGGTGCTGCTGCGCTCTTTGGCTCAGACATTAACATTAAAGAAAATGTTTACCAGATTGGCACACTGACCAATGGCTTCCCCTTGTATGCGTTTGAATACAAACCAGAGTATCGCGACACATGGGGCCACGGCATTCAAATCGGTGTGATGGCGCAAGACGTTGAACCCATCTTGCCTGAGGCTGTAACCACCCACATGGATGGATACAAACTTGTTGACTATGATAAGGTGATGAATCATGGGGTTTAATTTTGGCGCATTCGCTGGCGGCGCTGCCAAAGCTGGCGTTGATACCTATTTTCGTTTAGGCGAAGAAGAACGTCGTGATGCAGAAGCAAAACGACTGCAGGAACTGCACGACGCCAAAATGGCGGAAATCCAAAAGGAAAATGAACTTGATAAAGCCTACGCAGACACGTTAGGCCGAGCAGGTACTCCCGAAGCATGGAGAACAGCCGGAGGCTCCAGAGGCCCACAAGAAGAAGGTGCCCAACCAGCACTGTCTGCCAACCCTACAGAAGCGTTTCCAACGCAAAAATTGTATAGCCGCGATCAGGCTATGCAAGACTACAGAAATAAAATCATGGGTATTAGCGCCACAAAAGGCGCTGAAGTCCTTGGAAAAATGCAAGGCCTGGAAAAAGGCGAGCTGGAAATTGATGCTTACAAACGTGCTGCAAAAAAAGAAGCTGCGTTTGATACGTACATGAATACGTTGAAAGACAAGATTCCAGCACTGCGGGATGAAGTTCAAAGTGAACTAAAGACCAATGGTATAAGTGGCACTGTCACAAAATATGGTTCTGAATTTACAAAATTAACAGGACATACAGCGTCCGTTATTGGAAATGAACTTGTTATTAAAGACGCTAAAGGTAAAGTTATTGAACGCTTGTCAGACCACGATGACATTTTAAATGGCTTAACTGATGTGCTTGGTAAACGAATCCAACACAACGCCATGCAAGGTATGCTTACCGCTGGCGTGTTTACTAACGCCAAGGACTTGCAAGAGTTTTACAAAACCAAGAGCACAATTGGTTATCAAGAAGCTCATGGCGCTGCGCTCACGTCTCAGGCAGCAAGTGAAGCTGCGCTTGTACCATCAAAAATTGCTCTTAATACAGCCAATGCAGCTTACGCACGTGCTCATGCTGGCGCTATTGGTGAAGGCAAAGTCACTGATAAACTTATTCAGGTTGACCTCGGTAAAGACAAGAATGGTCAGCCACTAGGCAAAATGCCTATTACGATCTCGATCTCACGCAACAAAGACAAAGTACCTGTCGTCACTGCGTACGATTTAAACGGTCAGAAAATTACTGATCCTACTATTCTTAAAGCTGCGCAAGCCCGTGCTTCTGAAGGCGATACTGCCACTACACCCGTAGACTCAAAGTTTGGAGCTCTGCGTGCATCAGTTATTGGCAATAAGGACATGACTGTTGAGGAAAAGTTTAAGGCTCTGAACGAGATTGATACCATGGAAAAGCTGCCACCAGCAGGGCAAGCCGCCGGTATCACGAAAGCTAAACCTTCTGCAGCGTTACCAACTACTTCTGGCTCTCATGCACCTATTGGGGCCCCAACTACTAATGCTCCACTTGGTGGCTTAGACACAGCTCAGCGTGTGCGCTTGAAAGAAATCAACGAGCGACTTCAGCTGGAAGGAACCTCTGAAGAAAATAAATTGCGCTTAATGCTTGAACGAGATGCTATTATGTCGGGCAAATCCCGAACATCTGGATTGACTCGTTTCTCAGCTACCGGAGCTTAAGTAACATGCCGTCTATAGCCCAGATTCGTCAGATGTATCCTGACGCAAAAGATGCGTCTGATGCGGACATCGTTGATTGGTTTGCAAAAACAACAGGCACATCAGTTCTTGATGCTGCAAACTCTCTGGGAGTGGGCAATCCTAACCGTGGAGTAACTGGGCAACAGTTTTCATCCTCTATCGATCGATACCAAGCGGGGCTATATGGTGTCGGTGAGGCTGTAACTAAAGCTGCTGGCTTGAATAAAACTAGCAGTTGGCTGGAAGACCAGCGTAGAACAAACGAGATGGAGGCTGATGTTGCCGAAGCTCGTGCAAAAGCCAAGGGCGCTGTTACCGAATGGAAAGACGTTCAAGGTGTCGGTGACTTTGGAAGCTATGCAAAAAACTTAGCCATCCAATCTGCTCCGTATGCTGCTGAAGCTCTAACAGGCGGTTTGATTGCTCGTGGCGTAATGTCTGGTACTCGTGCTGCGTTGGCTGGGGCTAAAACTGCTGAAGAAGCATTGGCTGCCAAAAAAGCTCTTGATCTTGGGTCTACTGTTGGCGGCGTAGCTGCATCATATCCATCTGCTGTTGGCGACATTCTGAGTAACCAACGTGAGCAAAGTGGCAAGACAGATTTATTGGCTGCTGGGGCATTGGCTATTCCTTATGCAGGTTTAAATGCTTTAGGTGTTGATACTGCTTTGATGCGCGGTAGTGCATTTAAAAACACAGTCAATCTATTAGATCGCCCTGGTGGTATCTTAGGTGCTGCCACTCGTACTGTTGCCACAGGCACTGGTGTTGCACTTAAAGAAGGTATTTCAGAAACTGGTCAAGAAATATTGAACCAAGCAGGCCGCATGGCTGTAGACCCCAATGCTACGTTAACTGATCCTGAGGCACTTGAGCGATATAAAGAATCGTTTATTGGTGGCGCAACCCTTGGTGGATTGATGGGCGGTGGCCTTGGTGGCTGGAGAAGAAGTACTCCTACTGATGAAATCCAGCAAGCCTATTCGCAACCAAACGTTAGTGGCACGCCTACATCAAATGTAGTTCCGCCTCCTGCAGCACCAGTTACACCCCCCGCTGTTGTGGGCGGCACGACAGATATTGCGCAAGCGCAACAGCAAGCTCAGATTGAAAACCAACAAGTTGAAATTGCCCAGCAAAACTTAGCCAAGCGTGAAGAAGTCTTTGGCAAGGTGGCTACGCAGTATGACCCTGCAAACCCAACGTCTCTGAACATCTTCGGTCAGAACATTGAAGGCCCACGCGTTGCATCGTTTGGTGACCGCTTTGCTACTGTATTTAATACGCTGCCCCCTCATGTGCAGCAAATTGCGCAAGCGATTACGCAAGCCAATAAAGCATTTGCTACGCCTGAAAAACCAAGCCCATTGGTTAGTTTCAACTTCAATGCTAACAACCCAGTGCCTTCCGCTGATAAAGCGATTGAAGCACTTGGTAAAGTGATGACTAAGTTCCAGATTGACCATGTTCAGTCACTGGATGAAGCAGTACAGATTCTCAACAAACTCTCGACGACTACCAAAGGTAATCAACTAGAGCAACTCAACGCCATCTACGAAGCCTTGACTGGCAAGGATACTGATGGTTTCACAGCAGCGGAAGCTACTAAAGCGGAAAAAGGAGCTAAAGATGGAAAATTGCAACTGCAAACAACTACCGGGCTGGGAGCAGTTCCAGTCGAAGGCGGAACAACAGAAACAGGCGGAGCAGGAGTTGGGGGTGTGGGACCCAGCAACGTGGAACCCATCGGAGCAGGAAGTGTCCCTGAAGGATCGCTTGGCCTCCAAGTTGGACAGCCGTCAGGAGAAGGAATACGGACTGGCACCAGTGCAGAGCCCAGTGTTGGCAGTAGTGTCGCGCCGCAGGTAACTGCTAAACAGTCTCCTGAGACAAATCAGTTACTCCGTCAAATATTTGGAGACGCTTATGCCATCGATGAAAAAGTACCGCCCGTCTCAGTCGGCCCCGCAACAAGGGTCGCTGGTAAAGCTGGGCAAGTTCACGTACAACCAAGCCAAACCGGAAAATCCGGACTTTCTGAGCCAGTTTCAACAGGCGTGGAAGGAGAACGGGTTATCAAGCGTAAGCGCAGATGGAACGCGGCAGACAACGCCACAGTCCCCGGAACAACCCAATACTACAGCAGCGCAGTAGAACACATCCACCCAACCAAGCGGTCTGAGATTATCTTGGGCATCTTGGTTAAGGCACTTGAGCCACAGACTACTAGGGGTGATGAGTTCCCTGCGCTTGTTCGTGCGCAGATTCTTCAGATGACTTTGATGGAGCAGATGACCGCTCCACAAATTGCACAGCACTTTGCAGAGCAAGAGACGCCACTGAACATTACTGCCGGAGCAATCGACACACAACGTCGTCGTATGGGCATCGTAGATGGTGGTGCGACACGTGGACTGTATGTCAACACTGAGAGTGCCGTTGGTAAACAACTGTTGCAAGACATGGTTACCGCTGCAGCAGACTTTAAAACTGACGCTTTCCCTGATGGTATTGGCCCTGACCAATTAAAAGGCTTCTACGCTGCCAAGAATTCTTTTGCTACTGGTAACGAAGTTGTCGAGCTTGGTAATGAAGTTTTGGAAGAACCTGTTGGTCGCACCACAGACGTCAAGCTGCAGGAAGAGCTGTACAAATCCAAAGACGAAGACAAAGACACTCAGTCTATGGGACAGATTGCCACAGCTGGTGGGTCGCAGGGTAACGTTGACTCGCTCAAGCAAACCCGTAAGGACAAGAAGACTGGTAAGGTCTATAAAGACATTAGTGCACTTGCACAAATTGAAGAACTTACAAACGAAGCTGAGACCATTCGAGAGTCCTTAATGGACATGGCACCCAAAGACCCACGTCGTGAAGGTCTGATTGCCCGCTTGGAAGCCATCGGTGACGTGGACTCTGGTGAAATCGCTAAACTGTTTCAAGAGTACAACAAAGCTCAGCAGTTGCGTTCCAAAGAAGCAGAAGAAGCTGGCGTGGTCAAGAAGCAAGAAGCTGAGACTACCAAGGAAGAATTAACTGGTGAAGAGCTTGCCGCTTCAGAGCGGGAAGATGAGCGTCGCAAAGACGCGGAAGAAAAGGCCAAGGCCGATCAAGAAGGAGAAGGTAATGCCGTTCAAGTCGAAAGCGCAGATGAGGGAAATGTTCGCCAATCAGCCGGAGGTGGCAAAAAGGTGGGCAAAGGAAACGCCAAACCTAAAAAGCCTGCCGGAAAAACTGAAGTCAAAGTCGAGCCCAAGCAAGAAGCCAAGCCCGAAGAAGTAAAGACTCCTGCTGAGCAGTGGTCTGAAGTATCTAAACTAGCACCGGAGTTGCCACCATATGACCTTCTTGCAAAATCTGAAAAAACTCGGTGGGATGATCTCGTCCATCGTGGACAAGCTAACCTTGCGGCTGCTGTCAAAATTGTCGGTGAGAAGCCTCAACCTGCTGGCACAACATTGGCCAACGAAAAGCCTGAGGCAACAGGCACTAATGGAACTGCTGAAGCGGTAAACCCCAAGTTTGGTAAAGACGGTGTAGCCACTAATCCATACACTGCTGCTGAACTGGTCAAAGACATTAAAGACTTTATTCGTGCAGACATCCTTGGTC
>Ga0255173_1000122_pt1 | contig 26390 bp, 35 predicted proteins | sample Atl_Atl_RepA_8d_FD_183175 | JGI IMG/M metagenome (GOLD analysis project Ga0255173, IMG submission 183175) | Freshwater microbial communities from Altamaha River, Georgia, United States - Atl_Atl_RepA_8d | ecosystem: Environmental > Aquatic > Freshwater > River | place: USA: Georgia | collected...
GACTTGCTCTCTCCCTGCACTTTTGCATGATCGGCCTAAAACTGCGCTTTACTAAGCAAAACTGTCAGATTTGATACAATGCCGCGATACTGCACAACATGGCAAAAACTGGCTCAGGAGCTTGGCGTTACCAGCCAAGCGATGAAGTATTGGAGGAAAAAATACGCCGACTCGCCAGCCAAGCTCGCGGATGGTTTGCACGACGCGAACCTGTGGCGCGAGTTCATGCGGAAGCGGAACCTCGCGAAGTGCAACGACGAACTCCCGCCCGACAACGCCGACCCGGAGGACGAGCTACAATCAAAAGACGACTTAAACCGTGCGCTGATTCGCGAAAAGGTCCGGCGCGAACGCATCAAAGCGGATCTCGAAAGCGACAAAGCCGTCCTCGTGGCCGACATAGAGGTTCCGCTTGGCGCGTTGCTTGCGAGCATTCAGAACGGAGTGGACTCATTTCCAGACAGAGCGGCACCTATGGTGCAGGGATTTACGGACGTGCCGGAAATCTCGAGGATACTTCACGGTGAAATGCAGGCGACCGTTGGACAGCTTGCAATATTCGACTTTGAGCGTGCGCTTGAAGGCACGCCGGAACACTTACGCGCAGAGGTAGAAGCCGCGCTGCGGAGGATTGGCAATTTCAGGACAGAGCAAACAAAACAAACAACATGAAAACAGAAAAAACACGCGGCGACATTCTCGCCGCGAGAAAGGAGAACAAATGAACGACCGACCAACACCGGAGACGACTAATGAAGTAAATAGAGGAGTTGCAACCGGAGAAACGCATTCAGGGCGGCTTCTTTCAATGAATACGCTTGCCCGCAAGCTCGAACGCGAACGCGACGAACTGAAAGAGAAAATCAAAATCCTTACATCGCCATCAATCGAAGGCGTATTGACGCGAATGAAGGGCAATCTCGAAATCGTTGACCGGATAAAAACCGAACGCGATGAAGCGATTCGCGAAGTAGCGGAATTGCGCGGACAGCTTGCGGTCTGTGAAGAGCACGCCGGAACAATGGCTAAAGATTTCGATGGCATTGTTGAAGCAATCAAAGGCCAACGCGACGAACTCCGCGCCGAAGTCGAAAGGCTGAAAGCTGAAAACGTCACATTTCGAAACGCGCAAATGTGCTGCGAGAGTTGCGACGACACCATCACCACGGAATCGCTTCGCGAACTCAGAGCCGACAAGGCGCGGCTGGAATACATCCTAATCGGGGCCGGAATCACACGTGAAATGATCGACAAACAAATGAAAGGGGACGCATGAAACTCACCGACCTAACCCCCGAACAAAAACGAATCGCCATTGCGGAGGCGTGTCCAAAACTGTTTAAAGTTCTTAACAATGAGTGTCACTGGCGTTTTAGTTGTGAAGGAGAAGAATCACGAGTTGACCCGCTCTCCGACCTGAACGCCATTCACGAGGCTGTCATGTCTCTGGATATTGTGAGTAAACGAGTTTTCGCGGAAACATTGCGCAAAGTTTGCGACGATGAATTACCAGGCAACGTGCTAGGTGACGAGTTTGTGATTCAGAACGCCACCGCCGAACAACGCGCAGACGCCTTTTTGCTGGCGACGGGGAGGGCGGAACCTTGATACAATACCGCAACGCAGGGGAAGTATTAAAGCGTATCGTGCGCGGAATCATCCGCCCGCGCCCGCTTGTGAAGTATTGGGAATGGGCCGACAAGCACGTCACAATCCCGCCCGATGCAAGCGGACCGATTCCCGGCAGACTCAACACCGGACGGCTGCCAATCTTTCGCGGACTGTTCGACCTCGCGCAGCAATCGCACATTCACTTCGTCACGCTTTGCGCGTCAATTCGCGTCGGGAAAACCCTGTTTTCCATCGTCCTGATGCTCTATTGGCTCGCCGAAAAAGCAGGCAGCATCGTTTGGCTGGACCCGTCGGGAGCAAGCGCGAAGAAAGTCAGCAAAGCGGAAATCGACCCGTTCATCCTCGCCTGTGAACCGGCAGCGAAGCTCGCAGTTTTCGGGCGCACGACTTGGACGAGCCTCTGGAAAACCTTCCGTGGCAAAATCCTTCGCTTCGTCGGCAGCGGCGAGGAGGCAAACTTGCACGGATTCAACGCGGAGTTGGCAATCATCAACGAGTTTGACCGATGCAAAGAGGCGGTTGTAAAGTCGAAGGGCAACCGCGAAGCAAAAGAGGATTCGTCCTCTGCCGACAAAATCATCGGGCGCACGCAGCTATTTCCGTTCACGCGAAAGATTATTGAGAACTCATCGCCCGGCATGGCAGGCGAGTTTTCTCCGATATGGCAGTCATTCCTTCGCGGTTCTCAACACCATTGCTACTTGCCTTGTCCGCACTGTTCGCAGGCCGCGAAGGAAAAAGGCGAGACGTTCCCGCAGCCGGACAAGTGGCCGGTCGGATGGAGCGACGAAAGCCGCGACCCGCATTTGACCGGATGGCAACGGCTTTCATTCTCGCACAAGACGGCGCAGGTGCCGTTTGACGAACACCTGATGCCGATTGAAGGAACGAGGGAAGAAAAGACAGGGCAAATCAGTTTCGAGACAGCAGCAATATGGATAGACGCTGTAGCGCAATGGGATGCAACGCAGATGACGCGCATCAAAACCGGCTACGACTTCGACATCATCGAGACCTCGACCACGTATCAATGCGCCTACTGCGAAAAGCACATCGAGCAGCAAAGCCTCCGATGGATGCTAAACCGTTACCGTTGGGTAGCTCACAACCCGAAAGCCGCAAAAGACCGCATCAGCGCACACCTTTGGCGAGCGTATGCACCGCCCGAACTCGGCGGTGGATTCGCAGCGATTGCAAAGCAATTCCTCGAAAGTAAAGGTGACGTGGGCAAGCTCATCACGTTTCACAATTTCACGTGCGGACTCCCGTTCATCCGCACCGGAGCCGCCGTGAACATTGGCGACATCGACCGCGTGATGGCGCGGACGCCAATTCGCTACGTAAAAGGACAGCTCCCGCGACTCCCGCAGCTTCTCACAATCACCGCAGACAAACAAAAAGACCACTTGTGGTATCTCATCCGGGCGTGGGGCATCCTCGAAGAACACCCAGACAAGCCGACGTGGAGTGCATTGGTTGATTGGGGCGTTGCAATGAGCATGGAAGAGCTTTGCGTGCTCGCAGGCGAGAAACCAGACGCAAGCGGGCGCATTCGTCATTTCACTTTTACCGACCCGGCAGGAAAAGAGCACAAGTTCACCGCAAGCGCAGGACTCATTGACTCAGGCGATGACGCAGACCGCGTTTACGAGTTTTGCCTCAAACGCACGCGCATTTTCGACCCTTACAAGGGCGCAGGCCCGGCGCAGACGCGATGGAACAAAATCCGCATGGGCAAGGTTTACGATGACCAGCTCGACCTTTGGCTTTGCTGGTCAAACCACTACGCCGCCCGTCTCTACTACGATTGCGTGAAGCACGGGCAAGCGGGAGGCGAGGCGATTCATTGGTGGTTGCCGGTCGATGCCGATGACGAATACAAAGCGCAACTCACCGACGAGTATCAGGAAAACGGCGAGTGGCTTTCGAGAAAGAGCAATAACCACCTTGGCGACTGCGAGAAAATGCAACTCGTCATATCGGAACTCGTCGAAGCCCGCTTGCAAACGCTCAGGGACGCTGATAAAGGAGCGGCGAAACAGAAAACAGAAACATGAAGAAAAGAACGCCCGTATTTAAAACGAGAAAAATGACCCCTTCCGAGATGCTTGACGAAATCAAAACGCATCGCCCTTTGATTCACAGGCTGATTGCAGCGGAAAGAATACTTGCCGACCTATCAACCGGGCACTGGATTCACGTGCTTAACGAAAACGATGCGCCAGTAAAAAAGAAGATGGGGCAACGTGTTATTGAATACTGGAAAACATACAGCGTATAATGCGTAACCACGACGCCGCAACCGACCCGCACGCGAGCTATTCGCCGCGCATGAACCTCGACACTCCAGCAGACCTCATCCACGAGCCGTTCGCGGAATACTCAGGCCCATTGCCGGCAACCCGGCAGCAATGGCACGCGCTCACAAGGGAGCTTGTCGAGCAGGGTGTTGAGCAGACCGACCTCGGCGACGGCTCACAATCAGACGCTCGCCGCGTCGCGTGCGAAATGCTCAGGCTCATTTCAGCCGACGACGATAAACGCTTCGCTATTCGTGCGACGCTTTACGGCAGGCTACTCGGCATCGAAGGACGGAGCGTGCAGGAAATCGGGGAGGCGTTTGGACTGACTCGCGCAAGCGTTTCGCACACGTATCGGCAAATCAAAGCACTCCATCCGGGCATCAGTAACCCGGCAGACAAAGCGGAAGACTACTGCCAAGAGGCCGCAGAACGGCGACGCGGAAAGCGGAAGGAACGGGACGGAACCGACCGGAGATTTGTCCGCAGACTCAACTTTTTTACACCATGAACACCAACACAAACCAACAACTCACCCTCGGCTTCTACGACGACAAAGAGCTTCGTGGACTCCAGGAAACCGAAGTCATCAACATCATCCTCGCGAAGCTCCCGAAGCACGAAAGCGAAGTGATGCCGGCGGCAATGGCGAGCATTGCAATGGCATTAAAATCCTCCGCGCAACTCGGGCAGCTTCTCGAAGAGATCCACAACCGGCACAAGGGCACGTCGTGGCCGGAAGTATTCGCCAAGCTCAACCTTGGAATCTCACAATCGACGGCAGACCGATACCGGCAACAGTGGATTAACCGGGACAGGGTTTTCTTCACGGAGGACCAAACACCGCTTGCGCTCACGAACGCCTACCGTCACGCGGAACTTCTCCCGCAACCGGAGCCGACCGTGAAGCCGGACCTCCCGCCGCCGCCGTTCAAACTCACATTCACCATCAGCGAAAAGCCCGTCGCGGAGTGGGGCAGGGAATACATCATCGACTTTCTCACGCGGACAGAAAAGGTGGAGAAGTTGAGAGTTGAGGCAAAGGCGTTTATTGCGGCGGGGATGAAGTAACCTTTTGACAAGAGCACGCCAGAAATGGCGACGCTATCTCTGGCAGAGTTTACCAGCTTTCTCATCGACGAAATTGACGACGGAAACGAGTCATTCGTCACGGATTTACTCGCGTCCGCAAAGGCGAAAATCGTGGCAGGCGGCGGAGTCATCGACTCAATGACAAGCGGATCTCGAAACGGCAAGAGCTACACCATGCAAATCGGCATGGACGCGGCGACCGTCGCGAAGGCTTGCCGGGACGCGCTCAGGACTACCGATGACACGGACGGAAATCCGGTGTTCACGGTGCCGTCGTTTCAAAACATCGTCGCGTCAAATCAATGAATCCGAAGAAGAAACCAGCCAAACTCGGGAACGGGACGCGCAGCTACGCGGAGACTGTCACCGCGAGCATCGACCGAAGCAACGTGCTATTCGTCGCGCCGGACGACTCCCGCCTTTATTTGTCAGCGTTCACGCGAAAGCGCATCGTCGAGAAAGTGCAATGGTGCCGGCAAAACTTCGGCATCGTGCAGGAGTGGGGAAAAGGCATTGCCCGGCACACCGTAGGGAAGGGTATCATTCCGGCGTTCAACACGCCCGACAAAGAATGGAATCGAGCGGCAACGCTCGCAGCGGAGCACTACCTACTCTCGCCGTCTCAATGCGACGTGGCCGGACGGCGGAACGCATACGAAATGCAGGCGCACATCGCGGAGCAGCTTGTAATCGTCGGCGAGGCGTTCGTTCTGCATTCGGAAAACCCTGACTTCCCGTCGCCGAAAAATGGCGTTGGAGAGTGCCCCGCATTTTACGCAATCGACCCGAATGACGTTGCGACTCCGCCGACCGCAAAAGTGCCCGTTCACGACGGAATTGAAATCGGCGACTTTGGCCGCGCAGTCCGCTACTTCGTGAAGCTCTCGGCTGACAATTACGCGCCATACGACGCCCGCGACGTGGCGCATATTTTCGAAGCGCACGGCACAAATCAATCGCGTGGCGTTTCGCCGCTCGCGCCGGGCGTCAACAACCTCGTGGACATCCACGAACTCAAACGGCTCGAAACCAAGACAGCCAAAACGCAACGGCTGATTTCTCTCGTGCTCAAAGGAACGAAGGCACGCGCAGGACGCGGCGCATTCGCAAAACTCTCCAATGATGGCGAGGCAGATGCGGCAGACACGCAGGCCGTCGAAAACCTCTACCAAGGTGCGGGAGCAGCAATCGCCCGACTCGGCGCAGACGGTGACGTTCAACTGATTTCCGGCAACACTCCATCGCCGCTCGTGAACGAATACGTCACCGACCTTTTGCTTCGTGACGCGGCAGCGGCAACCGGCGTGCCAATCGAGTTTTTCTGGAGCCGCGACAAGCTAGGCGGAGCAAACGCACGCGGTATCTTCGCGCAGGCGGATGCAGCTTTCTCGCTTCTAGCGGACAAAGTGATTTACGGCTGGTTCGAGAAGCTCATCATCCGATTCATCGAGTGGCGCGTTGCAAGCGGACTCCTGCCCGCACCGCCCGAAGGCTGGCGCGATGCAATAAGCTACCGTCGCCCGCGGCGCGTGACGCTCGACAACGGACGGGACGCGAAAGCGCGCATCGAGGAAATCAACAACGGGCTGGCGAATATGCGCTCAGTCTATGACGAACAAGGCGAGGACTATCGCCCGCACATGGAGCAGTGGATCGAGGAGCCGATTGAGTTTCTCGAGCACCTGAAAAGGCGAGCGCAGGAAAAAGGATTGTCCGAATCGGAAACGATTTGGATTCGCTCCATGTGGCGACCGCTCCCGCCAGGCAGCGGAGCAATGGACGCACAAGGCACGCAAACGGAATCCTCGCCAAGTCAGCACGAAGAAGATATGGCGAACTCGCAAGCCGTGAAACAAAAGGCGGACGCATACGGAGTGGCAGTTCGCGCAGGAGCCATCACTCCGCAGGAGGACGATGAGGACACATTCCGCGATGCTCTTAAACTGCCGAAGAAATCTCAGCCGGTTTCAAATGCTTGGCAGAAAGACGGCGGTGTCCGCAGGCCCATCACGTTGCAAATTGCCGGTCAAACAACTCAACAACCACCGGCGCAAACTGACCCCGAAGAAAACGACGCAACCGAACCATGATTAATATTCCCGAATCCATTTTCTCGCAGCCGTTGGCGATGCTGCCGACGGCAATTCCGGCATTCGTGCAACGCTTTGCAAACCTTCGTGCGAAGGCGGAAGCGATGCCGAAAAATCTCACCATCGGCGACTTCGTGAACCAGCGCAAAGATTACGCCGTGTCCGACGGAATCGCAACCATCCACGTCAACGACGTGCTCGCTCAAAACACAACCGGAATCGACCGGATGCTTGGCATGACTGATTACGGGCAGGTGACGGAAGAGATTGGCCGCGCAATGTCCGACCCGAATGTTTCCGCCGTCGTGCTCGAAATCAACTCGCCCGGCGGCAGCGCAATCGGAGCACCGGAAGCAGCGCAGGCTGTGAAAGAGGCTCGCAACATCAAGCCCGTCGTGGCGCACGTTGGCGAAGTCGGAGCGAGCGCAGCGTATTACATCGCGGCAGGTGCATCGGCTATCGTGACGCAAGGCAGCGGCATGATTGGCAGCATCGGCACGCGCATTCAATTCCTCGACTTCGCTGGAGCACTTTCCGCGATGGGAATCACGCCTCACATTTTCACGCCGGCGCAATCCGACTTGAAAGCGGCGGGAAATGAATTACGCTCACCTACGCCAGCGGAAACGGCATGGTTTCAGGAGCACATCGAGTCCATCAACGCAGCGTTCACCGGCTTCGTGAAAGAGAATCGCCCGCAAGTGAAGGACAGCGCGATGCGTGGGCAAGTCGTTACCGGCTATCAAAGCATAGAAGCGGGACTAGCAGACTTCATCGGCAGCATGAGCATGGCCCGCGAAGTTGCGAAGTACATGGCAAACTATTTGACAACGCGAAAAAGCAAATGAGCATTTCCGAACTCGCTTCTGACATTGACGCAAAGGCCGCGCAAATCGTGAGCCTGACAAATGAACTCGACGCTGCAAAGGCTATCATCGCCGGGACGCAAAAGGACATCGAAGCCGCGAACACCGCGACGAACGAAGCAAACGCAAAGCTCGCAACTGCCGAAGCTGCAAACGCGGACCTCGCCGCGAAGCTCGAATCCGCCGAAGCCGCGAAGCTCGAAGCAGAAAAAGCACGCGACGACGCAAAGCTCGAAGCGGCGAAGGCGCGCGAAACCGGCGCACGATTCGGCGCGAAAGCACCAATCAAACAGGACTCGACCGGCGCGACCGAACTCAATACGCCGACGCAAATCAAGGCGCACTATGCGACACTGGAAGGCGAAGACCGCTTCGCATTTTTCCAGAAGCACAAAAACACTTTGCTCTCCTAAAAAGGGACGCAGAACCAAAAACAACAACAACCAATAACCAAAATAAGATATGGCAAATACACTCGCATCTGACCTCGTGGTTGACGTCGCTCGCGACCGGGTTCTCACCGTCCTCGGCAGCAAGCTCGCCTTCCTCAACGCATACTCCACCGACTTCTCGACCGATGAACTCGCGCCGAAGAAAGTCGTCCAAGTCCCGAAAGCTACCGCAGGCGCAACGGTTCAAACGGACCCGAGCAACTACGAAAGCGGCGACAGCACGCTCGCGAACATCGCGGTGACTCCCTCGGAGTATTCCGCTTCGTTCCATCTGACCTCGGCGCAGCTCCAGCAGGGATTCAAGCTCCAGCAGATTTTCGACATCAATCTGCGTCAGCTCGCTTACAAAATCGCCGACATTGCGCTCGCTCCCGTCACCGGCTCGGCGACCGCAACCGTGGCCGCAGCCGACTGGGGAACGGACGACCTCATCACCATGTATGCCGCTGGAAAGAACCTCGACATGAAGCACCTTGTGCTCGACGGCTCTTACATCGCACGCATCCTGCCGACTGACCGGAACTCGTTCCAGCTCGGCGAATCGGGCGCATACGGCTTTGACCGCATCATCGAAAATAACCGATGGGACGGCGCACAGGCAAACGTCACCGGATTCCTTTGCGACCCTCAGGCAATCGCCGCAGCCGCAGGCCTTCCGGTCCTCGACCCGACAGTGGCAGCGCAGATGGGAACGAACGAAATCATCACAATCCCGTCGCTCGGCTTGTCCGTTCGCTTCTCCACGTGGGGCAGCACCTCGACCCGCGCAGCATGGGCTTCGTTCAACGTCATGTTTGGCGCAGCCGCCGGCGACGCCACCCGTCTGAAAATCATCAAGTCAGCCTAATCCATGAAGTTCATCACGCTCAAGACAAACGCACGCGGCGAATCCGACATCCTAGTTGGTCCGGACAAGCCCGGCGCAATTCACCGCAAGACCGTCATCGACGCACGCGGAAGCGTGAAGGCTGGCGAGCGCGTGGCGTGCTTCTCTCTCACGCCAGTCTTGGCAGCAACCGGATCCACTCCAGCAACGGACGGCGAACCGGAGACGCCGAAGAAAAAGGCGGCAAAGGAATAAAGTTCAGGTTTGGGGGAAACATCAGGGGAGGCTCGCTGGAAACGGCGAGCCTCTTTCTTTTTGACTACTCCGCGCTTTTACAATGGCACGATTCGACGACTTTATGACCCGTAGCTGGGATACCACGACGGAAGTTTTCGGCACCGTCAATTTCACCTTTCCGGGCGTTGGTGGAAACGTGCCGTGCGATTTCAACTCCCTCGGCTACACACAGGAGCTTGAAGTTCACGGCGTGATGGAAAGCATCACCGCGACCATCGAAGTCGCCGTGGCAGACCTCGCAACCGCACCGACGCACGGCGCACTGATTACGCGAGTGAGCGACGGAAAAGTTTTTCGTGTCATCGGCCAGACTCAGACCGACGGCGACACGCATCAAATCAACCTCGACACACGGAACTCGTAACCTATGGCATTCCAGCGACTCGGCAGGAGACTCGAAGACGGCATTGCCGCTTACATCACCGCGACAAAGGCAAACATGCTTTCCGGCGTGGACATCATCACGCCGAAGCGGGCAGGTGCAGCGAACGCGCCGTGGCTTGCAATTTACTCGGGCTCATCCGTGCCGTGGAGCGACGGCGACCGACGCGGAGAGATTCGCGGACCAATGCGGACAACGCTTCGTGTGACCATCGCGGAGCACATGAAAGGAACGGCAATCGACCAGTATTGCGGCGAGTTTGTGGATATCATTTCACAAAGCCTCCGCATCGGAACCATCGTGAACAACACGACCGCAAGCGCAGTTTTCCGGCTCACTTATTTGTTGCTCGATGACCCTGCACCGCAGCCCGGCGATCTGCTACGCATCAACGGGAACGAATACACCATCGCTAGCGTCGCAATAGTTCCACTGCCTGCGATCTCACAATACGACATCACGCTCACGACGACGGCGACATTCACGGCAGGTACACCCGTCTTCATGGAGACAGCCGACCGCAGGCAGACAGCCGACTTCGCAGACCTCATCGACTACCTCAACGACCTTGGCACAATCAGCGTGTGGCGCATCGCATTCGTGAGCGAGTCGGCAAACGTGTCGGGCGACCTCCGCACACAAGACTTCGAATTCGAAATCGACGGCGTAAACTCGCCGAACCTCACTTGATTTTGACAACGTGAAATAATCAAACCTATGGCTGATACTACACACGGATGGGCATTTCTAAAAGGGCTTCCAATCACGGGAGCCGACGTAACGCTTGATAGCGAAGGCGCGGCAATCGGCTCGACGTGCCGCATCGTCGGGCCAGTCAGTTACAAGCCTGACTATCGCAAAAAGAACGAGGACGAAAACGAGTCCGGCGTGCTAGTCGGCGAGCGCAGTTTTGACCTCGTGGAAACGCTTTCTTTTTCGCTCAAACTTCCGACAGGATTCACAGACCGCGCAAGACTCGTGAAGGGCGCAATCGTGACGATTGCAACCTCGGACGACGCGAAGCTCGATGGCGTTTGGCAAATCGACGAAGCTGGGCGCGAATACGTCAACGACGACGCGACGATGTTTCCGCTCACGCTTCGCCGGAACGCAGGCATGACGCTCTCCGCGCAGAATCCTAGCTAATCATCTTCTCGTGTTGGGCGCGGGGTTTTCATGTTCTCCGCGTTCTGTTCAGGGCGGCATCGGTTTCTGTTTCCGGTGCCGCCCACTTTTTTAGATGCTCACCAAGTTCACCAGATACGCAAACGCACACACCGCTGAAGCCCGGGCAGACGCTGGCGAGTTTGTTTGCATGGGGCGGTTACTTCGCCCGCTATCGCTTTTTCATCGGGAGCTATTGGAGGAAACGCTTGGCGACGAAATCGTGATGCTCGAAGACCTCGGCGACTTCGCTTTGCTTGAAGTGGTAACGAAGATTTGCAGCCAGCAATTTCCATCGCTCGACATCGGCGTTCCGGAAACGGAAAAGGAGATGGATGAGTTTACCGCCCGATGTGCGACGCTCGACGTGGACACGGAGAGCACGCGATTTGGCGAATACGTTCGCGCCTGCTACGGGAGCAGCCCGCGCCTCGTGAAGTTTCTGGACAACGGAGGACCAACAAAGGAACTCCGCTCGACCTACGCGCACATCGTCATCGCGCAGATTTTGACCACATGCACAACCGGGATCACATTCGACGAATTGTTTTACCGATGGCCCGTTGCAAAAGTCATGTGGCTCTATTGGAGCTTGCGCGAACTGCGCGACGAGCAAAGCCACATCGCGCTCACCGACGAGCCGGTTGAGCGCACGCAGGAGGAAATCGACGCGGAGGAACGGACACGCGCACTCGTGGCTAAAGCAATGGTGCGACGGGAAAAGAAAGCCGCTGGCATCGTTTGCCCGGATATGCTCGCGGAGATCCAAAAAGAGACATCGGACATCGTGCGGCGCATCGAAGCCGGAGAACTTGCGGAGGTGCCGGAATGAGTGACCTGCAAATCAGAGGCGACGTTTACGCGGACGACATCAAGCGCAGTTTGAACGAGCTTGCAAAGGCTACGAACAAAACAGCCGCGCAAATAATCCAAGACCGCGCACCGATGATGGCGCGATACTTGGCGGAATGGACGATGCCGGTTGCAGGAATCAAAACAGGCCAGCCGGACGGCGGCGGGATTGATGCAAAGCGTCTAGGCGAGTCCGCCGTGCTTCGTGACATCAATCGTGTTTACCTCGACGCCCGTAAAATCATCAACAGCCTAAAGCAAATGCACGCCGGAAAGACCGGCGAAAGCATGGCGCGTGCATTTACAAAAGCAGCGAAAGCCGGAGACGTTCCGCAGGCTCAACAGATACTCAGGCGAACAAGTAAATTTGCAGGGCTGGAAGTTATGCTTTTCGATGACGGCAAAAAGCACGAAGCGGCAAAGCGAAACGGGCGCGTGACAAAAGGCAATAAGCCTGACGTGGTTTTGAATCCAAAAGAATTGCAGGCATACATCACGAAAAAGCGGAAGCTAGTCGGATGGACAAAAGCCGCGTGGATTAACGCCGGAAAGCAAGTATCCGGAAAAACCGGACGAGTCGGAAAGTGGATAACTCGACACACGGATGCACCGGCAAACGGGCAATTCATCAAAACACTAACAAGCGCAGAGTCGAAACTTACAAGCGGCGTTCCGTGGGTGTCTCAGAAAATTGACGACAGGCGAGCAATGGAAGCATTCGACCAAAGCATGAGGCAGTCTCTCACGAAGGCACTCGACTACATCGCGCAGAAGCAACAGCGGAAACAATAAAATGCCGGGATTAACTTACACACTCAAAGCGGATTCACGCGGGATTGAAAAAGGAATGCAGACAGCGCGACAGGCTGTCGAAAAGTTCCGTGCAGATGTTCAAAGGCCAATGCAAGTCGGAGGGCCAAAGGGCATTTTCGGCGATGTTCTCGGCGGCAATTTAGCAGCGGAAGGAATTAAACGGCTAGGCGGCGCAATGGCAGACGCGGCAGGCAAGGCAGGGCAGCTTGTTGACGCGGAGGACCAAATCGGAATCACGGCTGAAGAACTAAGCAGGCTTGAAAAGGTTTTCATGGGAAGCGGCGTTTCCGTTGAGACGTTGCGGAAATCAATGTTGAACCTAGTGCAAGCGCAAGCGGCAGTGCGCGGCGGAAGCGAGGACGCTGCGAAGAAATTCGCGGAGCTTGGAATCACAACGTCAGAAGTGATTAACAGCAACACGCTTGACCTTTTCTTCAAGCTGTCAGATGGCGTTCGTGAACTTGGAGGGGGAACACAACAAACGGCGGCGGCAATGGATATCCTAGGCGTTAAAAACGCCAAGCTAGTCGGCGGAATGAAAGCCGGTTCCGAAGAAATCAAGTCCGCAATGAAGGAAGTAAGCGGAGTTATTGAGCAGGATAACGCAAAGGCACTTGATAATCTCACTGACAAAATCGAAGAAGTTGGAACGGCGGCAAAGGACGGATTGATTAACCGTGTCGGTGCATTTCTTTCGGGAGCTTCAAAAGGATGGCAGGCTTACAAATCCGATGTTGAGGCTGCGAAAAAAGCAACGGATGAAATCGCTGAAAAAATCGATGCTAGCAAATCCCCGCAGGATTTAGCAGACGCAAAAAAGGCATCAGACGCAGAAAAGAAAGCAGCATGGGAACGGCGCAAAAATGCGCTTGATGAAATTGCGGCTAAAAAGGCTGCGATTGAGGATGAGAAGATACGCACCGAGGCGGCGGAAAGGACAACTAAAGCATATCAAAAACAGCGCGAAAAGCTGGAAGAGACACTTTCACTTGATCAGCGCATGGCATTGGCTCGCGAGCGCGTAAGAAAAGCGCAGGACGAAAAGAACAAAGCCAGCGAGGGAACAGCACAAAGGCAAGTTGCGGAGGCAGACCTAGCGGAAGCACAGTCAGGACTTCAAGACGTGCAGGAGGAACAAATACAGCGCATCATGGGAGGCTCTACAAGCGCAGCAGCGGCACAACGCGCAGACCGCAGAGAGCAACGCGCACGGGCACGGGCGCAACGCATTTTGCAAAAACGGCAGGACATTAGAGACATGGACGCGAAGGCACGCGGAGAGTGGGCAAAACCGGCTGAGATGAACCTGCAAGGACCGCAGAAGAAAGACCCTGAACCGGAGAAGCAAACGAAGCTTTTGGATCAAATTGAGAAAGAGCTAACGAAACTCAATCAGCGTTTGACCGTAGCGTAACAATATGAACATCGCACACGGAACTTTAACAATTTTACCGCAGTCAGGACCATCATTCACGCGGACAAAAGGCGGCGGGTTTGACGAGGGGCAGCGCGTCTATAAAGTCGCAAGCTCTAACGCGAGAACGTATCTCGAAAAGGTATTCAAGCCGGGGAGAAGTGACAGAGACATTGCACAAATAGCCGGACTGATTAACACTTCGCACGGAACGCCACGCGAGGTTTTTAAATACATGTGCGTTGATAGCGCGGACATTACCTACGATGACGGATCAACCGCGCATATAACCGCGAACTTTCTAGGGCTTCTCGGCACTCAGCCGAAAGAGCCGACTTGCATTCGCTCGACGACTTACCAGCAAAAGGCGACAATCAAGCCGGGGACCAATTACGTTTCGATAATCAACGAACCAAAACCCACGCTAAGCTATGTCTTTTGCCTTATCGGGAAACGCCCTAGCCTTGCACAGTCCGGCGAAGAAGTAGTCAATCCGCTAGGCACGCAGGCCGTGGAGAACGCAGCGATTGAGACGGCTTTCAATGGATTCTATCCTGCACTCACGCCGCTCTTTCAAGGATGGGTAAGAACTGATTTAAACATCCGCTGCCCAGGCGATATTGCGGAAGGGCACGTTTATGAAGTAACCACAAGCCTGCAATGGATTGTAGTGCCAGCCTTGGAGTAATATGGAAAAACCGCACTGGCAGGATATCGACGTTAAAAAGACATACGTGCTAAGCGGCGCTAGGTTGAAAGACTTGTTGCGCCGTTCGACTGACGTGAAAGATTTGCAAGGGCAAACCGAAGTCATAGAGAACCCCGACGGCAGCGTTTCCATCGGGCTTTCGTCTCAGCGGCTTTGTTACATCATCGCAAACGGCGCAGTTGTGCCAGCGATGATTCCCATCTTAATCACGGTTGAACCCGACCCGCCAGCATGAGAGTTCCTCACTTTTTACCTACCGACCCGGCGCAGGCTGTTTCGACAATTCAGCCGCCCGACCCGATGGCGTTACTCTTCCCGTTTCGGGGAGAATATCAGCCGACGCTTGACGCAGCAACGGGACTCACACGATGGCCGAAAGTTGTCAGCGTGCAGAAATGCGTGCGGTGGTATTGGCGAGTTAGGACGTGGAACATGCAAATCACCGGCACCGACCCATCAGACGGTTTCCCGGAGCAGAATATCGAACTCTTCATCGCGGACACGCTACGACCAGACACGGATACCGCATACATCGCCGACGAACGCGACCTGTGCGACGGATACGAGCGGGCACCTTACGGGCACATCATCACATCGAACGCTTTCGGGAACCAAGTCGAAATAGACATCAGCGGTGATACGCTGCAAATCACGCCGACGCTTTACCTGTTCGGTGCATACGGAGTCTATCCTCCGCAGTATAAGATGACGGCGACGCAGCCGCCGATTGACGACGCGGAAATGATTCCGCAGATAGGTTTCTTCATCAATGTCGCTTGGACGAAATCCGGATCACCGCCCGGATTTATGGACGGGCAGACCTACGACAGCACGGCGGCGGGAACGTATGGAGATTTGACCATGTCCATCGATGGCGAAGTGATTCCGATCCGTTGGGGAACAGGCGGAACGGCAATCGGTGACATCGAAATCTACCTCACGCCGAAGACATGGTGGCCATACGCGCTCGCCGACGGAACTCACCCGATTTACGACGCCGCAACCGGCGCACAACTCCGTGACGAAGTAACCGGCGAACTCCTCTGATTTTTTGACTAACCGAACACAATAGCCATGCCTTTAATCACTTGGGACCTCGACAACAATTTACTGGACTTGTCCGGACTTGATACAAGTTTCCAAGACAAGCTCGAATTGCCTGCGCCAAGCGAACAGACCATCCGCATCGGTTTCTATCGGCAGACCTCGGGCGATGCCCGGCAGTATCTCGACATCGGATCAGACCCGTCGATTGAGTTTTTGATAAAGCAGTCAACGGGCACCGGCAAATATGACGCCGCGCCGGTCGTGGCGTCGCCGACGTTCACTCGCACGGCTGTCGATGACCTCGGAAACTACTACTACGATGGAAGCCTTTCGCTCTCCGCGCCCGTATTCCTGAAAGACCTCGGGATCAATACGGACATCGCCCGCGAAATCGTGACCGTTCAATGCGGAGCGAATGAGGATGGATCACTCGGTGGCCGGTATTGGGATTACGCCGGAGTCAGAAACGGAAACGCTGAGATTTTTCGTATTTGGTATGATTCACAGAGCAGTAGCACGCAGCCGGACAACACAGGAGTCACGCTGATACAAGTTACGCTTTCGAGCGATGACCTTACAGCCGAACAGGTCGCAGACGAGACGCGAACCGAACTTATGTCCGACGTAAATTTTTACGGAGTCGGCATGAGCGTAGCAACGAACGGCATCAGCTACACCGGCGACACGCTCGAAATCACAGCGTCGAACTTCACGCGACTCGGGGCTCACAACCCGCGCACGTCGGGATTTTTGATCACCGTCACAACTGCGGGCGGATATCCGTCACAAAATACGGACGTGGACTCTGTGTCTTACATGGCGCAGATCGTTTACCTCGACGGGACCGCCCCTCAGCTTTCACCGCGCTTCACGTTGGAGCTTGAAAACAGCCTCTACCGGGACGGGCAGACGTTCCCGGCGGCGACGATCTCCGCGAACTACCGCACAGGCAGCGTCGTGCTTTCGGCTTCCGACAGCGCGACCGTTACGTTTTCGAGCCCGATGGCGTCGGCGGATTACAAGCTCGTGGAAAGCGCAGTCCGTTACACGGGCGCCGCAGCACCGGGGTTAAAGCTCTGCGCCTGCACAATCGATGACAGATCGACCACGGGATTCACGGTCTATTTCAACGGCGACGCGACGAACGATTACACCTACGACTACACGGTGACACTCTAAGCTATGGCACAATTTCCAATCAAAAACGGACTGTTACAAGGCACTCTCGACGGCACGCCAAGCGGAGGGACGGTCAATCTCGCATCGCTCGCGCTCACGCTCCCGAGCGCATTCGTCACGCTCACAGGTTCGCAAACGCTCACCAACAAAACGCTGACTTCGCCGACGCTCACGACGCCAGTTCTAGGGACGCCATCGAGCGGCAATCTCGCGAATTGCACTGGACTGCCGATTGCATCAGGCGTCTCTGGATTAGGCACCGGAATCGCCACGCTTCTCGCGACGCCGACAACGGCAAACCTGATTGCATCCGTGACGGATTTGTTCGTCGCGCAGAATGTTGTCGTGCTCGAAGAGGATTTCATCGGCGGCACAAACGCAGACGGGCAGATTGGTATGCTTGGCTGGAGGCAAGGCGCAATCAGCGGCAGCGGCTCTTACGCTTACATTCAAGGAACGCTCAACAATCCCGGTCAATATCAGACCGCTTGTGCTTCCGCATCGGGTAACGCGTCTTCTCTTTATGTCGGAGGAAGCGCACTCGCGCCGTTTATTTTCGTGGATGCCAGCACGCCGATTCAGTTCGATTTGAGAATCACGTTCAAGCTCAACCAGACCACGCTGACCCGATTCCGAATCGGGATAATGAATGACTACTCCGCAGTCACACCGGGACGAGGGGAGTATCTCAGATACGACACGAGCAGCGGTGACACAAATTTCATGGCCGTCGTGAAAGACGGAGGCGCGGAAACGGCTTCCAGCCTTGGCGTAGCAGCCGACACAAACTGGCACACGCTACGCATCCGCAACACGGGGACCAACCTCGAATACAAAATGTCGATGAACACAAACGGCGGTGCATTCGGCAACGAAGTGACGGTTACAAACACGAACGGAGTCGGTGGAATCACGCGATACATTTGCGGAATCATCGGCAACGACGCAACAGCGGCAGCCAAGTCGTTCATCCTCGACGCCGTAAAACTTCGCGCAACCGTATCAAGGTAATGGACCCGAACGCACTGAAATCAGCATGGGAATGGGGTGGCTGGCCCGCCGTGTTCCTCGCCGTCGCAATCGCGTTTGGAAAGTGGTATTGCACAAAAAAGCTGGAGCAAGATGCCAAGTTCCACGACCAGCGACTAAAAGAGCTTCACGCATCACAAGAGGCACTCGGCTGCGTTGTGGATGCCGTTGTCGCCGTCGTTTACAAGTCAATCAACAACGAGGAGGCTGCGCGTGTGATGGCAGACCTCGCCGCGAAAAGACTGGAAGCCGCCCGAGCATCTGCCCGAGTAGAGTCGCATCAATGACCCGATGAAATCAGCACTACTCATTGACGACGACCAAGGAGTAATTGCGAGCGTATCCACGTCGCTGATTGGCTTTGCGAAAAAGCAGACGCACACTGTGACGAAGGCGATTGAGGCTCTGCAAGCGCACGACTTCGACGTTGTGTTTCTCGACTTGAAACTGCCGGACTCATCGCCCGAACGAACGCTGGAAATGCTGCCTATGCTTCGCCGTCTCGCCGGGGATGCTGCATTCATCCTCATGACCGGCTACCCGTCCGAGATCGGCAACGCGAAGTTCGCCGTGGACTGCATTCTTCAAAAGCCATTTCACTCCGGACACGTGCGCGAGGCGCTCGAAGCCGCCATGCTTACGCAGGCACGTGATTGTGTGACGGCACGCTGCGAAAGGATGGCAAAAACCCTGCTAGCTTTCACATGAAACTCCTCACCGCACTCATCGCACTTTCATCGCTCACCGGGTGCGTCACAAAAATCACCGCAGACTCGGTGACAATCACGACCAGCGCACGCACGTCTTTACACGTCCGCGCAACACCGCTATGACGCCCGCACAAATAAAGGCCATGCAAACCCGCATCGGCGCAGAGCCGGACGGTTTTTGGGGACCGAAATCCATCCGCGCAGTGCAAGCGCATCTTCGTTCACTCATGCCGCAGAGCAACCCGTGGCCGGACACGTCACAGGAGGCGCTCACGAAGTTCTACGGAAAGGCCGGGGACGAGTCACGGCTTGTGAAAATGCCAGTTCCCGCTGGCGTTATCGTTCAATATGACGGGCGCAACGTGGATTCAATCCGCTGCAACGAACGAGTTACCGAAAGCCTCTCGCGCATCCTTGTCGCCGTCTCGAAAGTCGCACCGCTAGTTCTGCGCGAGTATGCGGGGGTGTATAACAACCGCCCGATGCGAGGCGGTTCGCTTCCGTCTCTCCATGCTCGCGGCGCGGCGATAGACCTTGCGCCGGAGACAAACGGGAACCATGCCGCGTGGCCGGTTGCCGCCGATATGCCGCTCGCCGTGATGGAGTGTTTCGCACGCGAGGGATGGGTTTCTGCGGGCGCGTTCTGGGGGCGCGACGCGATGCATTTTCAGGCGACGCGATGACGTAAAAACGGCACTCTTACGTCCGTTTTTTCTCACCCTCGCATTTTTCTTTCGCCCGCAAACCCTCATTAATGCTTGATTCCAGCGTGACGTGAAAAGATTTTTGAAAAAAGTTATAGACGCGATGCGGGATTTTTGATTTACTCCAAAACGTCAAAGGGAAACCGGAGACGCAAACAGAACAGAAACCAAAAACAGAAACACGAACATGAAAACAGGCGACAAAGTAAAAATGACATCAGAGAACTCCAACTGGACAGTTGGGGAAATCGGAATCCTCACATTCGTCGAAACCGACCGCGTTGGAGTTTATTTCCCCGGACGCGGCGACACTGAAGATGAGGACTACACGGCGTTCAAAGATGCATTTGAAGTCTTGAATTAACAATTCATGAACCCGAACGACCCACACACTCCAGACGACCAGCGCATTCAAGAGCGCAACCGCAAAGCACTCGCCTACCTCGACGCGCTCCGCGACGAAGAGGAACGCGAGGACCGGCTGAAATGCCGGGCACTCGGTTGTCTCGTTGTCCTCGTATTCAATGCAATCTTTTGGACAGCCGTCTGGCTGTTTCTTCGCAACCTCGGAGAACTCTAGTCAACCAACACAAAAACAGAAAACATGAACCTACTCGCAAAAGCAACACGCGGCAAAATTGGCCGCGCACAGAAACTCACCATCTACGCGCCGGAGGGCTTCGGCAAATCGACGCTCGCCGGTATCATGCCGGACCCGCTATTCTTCGACCTTGAAGGCAGCACGGCGCAACTCGACGTCTCGCGCATCGGGCGGGACGTTCTGCCAGACCTCCGCACGGTGGAATCCGCGCTCGGGGAAGTCGTCAAATGCAAACCCTGCCAGACACTCGTGGTGGATACGATTGACTGGCTCGACGACATGATTTCAGCGGCAGTCGTGGCAGAGGCTGGCAACGATAAAATCAAGGGCATCGAGGACTTCGGCTACGGAAAAGGCTACATCGCGGTCAAAGAGCGGATGGCCCTTGTGCTCGCACGGTTTGACGCCGTAATTCACGCCGGCATCAACGTCGTGCTGTTGGCACATTCGAAAGTGGCCAAGTTTGAGCCGCCGGACGGGCAGGGTGCGTTCGACAGATACACGCTCAAACTTTCAAAGCACGTCGAACCGCTCATCAAGGAGTGGTCGGATGCCGTGCTCTTCGGCAACTACCGGACGCAGATCAAAGAGACTGACTCAGGCAAGCTCAAAGGCATCGGTGGTCGGGAGCGTTTGCTTTACGCGACGCGATGCAGCGCATGGGACGCGAAGAACCGGCACGGGCTGGCGGACTCAGAGCCGTGGAGCATCGACACCGTGAGGAAGGCATTTGTAAACGTCGGCGCACCGTGGGGCGCGGAGCAATTTGTTCGTGTGAGAGACGAGAAGCCGTCTGTTCCGGTTGCAAGTGCGCCGGAGCAGGCGGCAACCTCGCCCGACCCGATGCCAACGATTGACCCTGACCCGTTGCCAGGTATTGGGAGCAATCCGGACCTCGTGCGCATCGTGCAGTCCATCGGCGAGGACAAGGTGACGTCATACCTCCAGAAAAACCGCAAGGTCACAGCGTCGCAGACGTGGCTAGACATGCCTCAGGACTACGCGGATCGCGTGCTTAAAAACCCGGCTGGATTTATCGCAGCAGTAGGAGGCGCGAAATGAAGCCCGAACTCCGCGCATCTTCGCTGCCGAAGCTAGCCGCTTGTCCTCGCTACGTCGGAGACAAGGCACCAAGCGATGCAGCGCAACGCGGCACAAACATCGACGCACTTGTGCGCTCGGCAATTGCCAGCGGCGAAATCCCTCACAACGTGGTTAAGACCTTTGACCAAGGCGACCTGATTGCATTCCTGTGGACAATTCAGACTGCAAACGCATTCGCCTTCGGGCAGGCTATCGAATCGCGGGAGGATGAGCTTCGCGTGGAGTGGCAAGGTATCACCGGCACGATGGACTTGGCGTGCTGGCGCAACCTTTGGAGCGCAGACATCAAGACCGGGCAAATCCGCGACTACGAGGCGCAACAGGCTCTCTATGCGCTCGGCTGCATGGATCGTGAGTTTGTGGACGAGTGGACGATGCATCTGTTTTTCGCCGATGCTCAGCAAGTCGTCACTCACAGGTTTAGTCGTGAGAGCGCAGAGGCTATCGTGCGCGGCATCGTGGCGGCCGTAAAAGAGCAGGCGCCGGCGACGCCATGCGATTACTGCGGATGGTGCGCGCTTCGCTTCGACTGCGACGCACGTCGGGAACAACTGGCCGTTGTGCCGTTGTCGGGAGTCGTCGAGGAAGCAAAGGCTCAACTTGGAACGTGGACACCGGAGAAGTTGCGGGACTTCGTTCTTGCGTGCGATACGGTGGACGATTGGCGCGAAGAGGCGCGACGTGTGCTTCTCGACAAGGCGGCGACGGCAAAGGTGCCGGGCGTTTCCGTTGTGAACAAGGCAGGCAAATATGTGCTGCCAGCGGAGCGCATGATTGAGATTGCGGAGCACGAAGGCATTCAGGCTGTGGAAGCGGCGAAGCTCATCGGGGCAGTTAGCGAAGAAAAGGCGAAGCTCTTATTTCCAATCACCGACCTCGACGGGCAATTTGTCCAGACACCGGGCACGTCTTACGTGCGGGTAAGCAGGCCCAAAGTTTCAACCAAAACAAAAACAACCAACCAATAAACAACATGGCTATTACATTCACAACAGGAGACGGCAAACAGCAACCCACCTTCGGGCCTTGGCCCGCAGGGGAATACCTCGTGCGCATTGTCGATGCGAAAGAGAAAACAAGCAGCAACGGCAACCCGATGATCGAGCTTCGCGTTCGCGTAGTGCAGGACGGCGAAGCAAGGGGCGGCGGAATCTTCGATTACCTTGTCTTTTCGGACGGCGCGAAGTGGAAGGTGGACGCCTTCCTGCAAGCAGCGAACAAATGGCCCGGCGAGAATCAGCCGGTTGACATCGATGCATCGGACCTCATCGGGCTCGAAGTCTCGGCAAAGCTCCGAGTCGGCAAAGACAACAAGGGCGACAAGCGGAACGAAGTCGAAACCTACGTTCTCAACGAAGGCTTTTAACATGAGCCAATACGCACGATTCAACACGGACAAGCGGGACCGGCGCATCGCGGAACTTCGGGAATGGATGTTTCCGGCGGAGTTTCTGGAGCATTGCGCCAAGGTGGACGAAGGAGAACGCTGGCACAAATCAACCGTCGGCGTCACTCCAAAGCACGTATGGGAGTTTCGCATCGAGAACGGAAAACGCAATGCGGCAGTTCATCGGACACGTCCGGAAGTTTGGGCTGAGCGCATCGAGCGCATCACCGACCCGACCGTTCGCGTCATAGTTGCGCGGATCGTATGGTGGGACTTCTTCAGCGGGCAGGAAGTTGCGAACCGTTGGAACCATCTTGACGCATACCTCGGCGACGATTGCACGCCGCCAGCGATGAAGGAAATTGCCGAAGCGGAGAAAGAACTGTCCGCAGCGCAATACCTTTACACGTGTGCGTCTGTCGCCTGCTCGAAGAATCGGAGCTACGCAAACCGGAAGCGTTTGCAAGACTGCAAGATGACCCGTGACATTGCGAAGGGCGCATTGGCCCGGGCTAAGGCGAAGTTGCCGGACAAAGAAACCATCATCCTCGCTCTTTGGAGCGTCGGGTATCCACCGGCTATGGCGAGAAACAGAGTCATCCAAGGAGAATGAAAATCACCCTTCAACTCCCGATTCCCGAAAAGGCACTTTGGCCGAATGACCGCATCAACGCATTCGTGAAACGCCAAGCCATCCGCCGGGCACGGCACGCGGCGGTTTACGAGGCGATGCGTTGCCTCACGGACCTCGGCTTGACGCGAGGGCCGAAGTGGGAGCAGGCGAAGTATTACGTCACGCTCTACAAGACGACGGCACGGTTTCCCGATGAGGACAATCTCATTGCCGCGCTGAAACCCTACATCGACGGAATTCAGGACGCGGGCATTGTCCGCAACGACAAAGGACTTCGCATCGCTGGCACGGGCTTCGTCGTTGTGCCGACGATGCCAAGGGTTGAAATTGACGTTTGGGAGGATAATCAACCATGAAACACTTTGAGCGCGAAACTGCAACGGCCTAGCAGCCCTAATGTAAGGTGCGGTCAGATGACGGCGTTAAAACGGTCCGCGTCTAACCCGGAGCAGGTGCCAACCTGCCGCGCTCAACAAATTTGCGGGATTCGGACCACCGAGCAGGCGTATCCTGTGTGTGAATTTGCTAATCACGTCCCGCAACCACTTTAACAACTTTGCCGGGGCAAAATGCCCGTGGCGTGAGACAAATAATAGCATTACCGGCTGAGATTTGAAAGAGACTCACGACCATTCGCGGACCTCAAGGCGAGCGACGGCGATACACTTTAACGAACAGAAAAATGAACATGACCACAGACCACGAACCACTATTCTCCGACTTTCCGGAGACAAAACCGAACAGACTCCGTGCCGCACGGCTCGCCGTCGAAAAAGCAGAGGCGGAAGTCACTCGACTTCGCGACACGTCGCCGGAATATGACAAGTGTCCGGCACCGCTGAAATGGGAGATCAACGAGGCTCGTATGAAGCTCGAAGAGGCGACGGCGGAACTCGAAGAAGCGGAACTGGAGGAGTTGAGGAAATGAATACCTACGACGAAGTAATCGCCGCGAAGCGTGCAACCATTAAGCATTCGGGATTTGAACCACTGCCATTTACCGCGCCCCTTTTCGAGTGGCAGAAGCTGATTGTATCATGGGCAATTAAACAGGGGCGGTGCGCCTTGTTCGCTGAATGTGGACTTGGCAAGACTCCAATGCAACTTGAGTGGGCGGATCAAGTTTGCCGTTACACTGGCGGCAGCGTTTTGATTCTCGCGCCGCTCGCAGTTTCTCCGCAGACCGTGAAAGAAGGCGAGAAGTTTGGAATCAAAGTGACTCACGTTCGCGAGCAATCGGAAGTTCAGTCCGGAATCAACATCACGAATTACGAACGACTGGACAAGTTCACTCCGGAGTTTTTCGCGGGCGTGGTTCTGGACGAAAGCTCGATCCTTAAATCATTCCAAGGGAAGACGCGAATCGGACTCACGAACTCATTTGCAAAGACTCCATTCCGACTTTGCTGCACGGCTACGCCTGCACCGAACGATTACACGGAGATGGGACAACATGCAGACTTCCTCGGAGTGTGCTCGCCTGCTCAAATGCTCGCAACATACTTCATCAACGACACATTCAACACGGGAGATTGGCGTTTGAAAAAGCATGCAAAAACTGCATTCTGGGAGTGGGTGGCAACTTGGGCGGCATGCGTATCCAAACCATCAGACATCGGTTTCCCAGATGACGGTTATTTACTGCCATCGCTAAACTTCAAGACGGAGATGGTTCACGTCGAACAAACGGAAGGGCGCGCAGACGGAGAGCTGTTCAGAAACCCGACGCTTTCAGCTACAAATCTGCATCAGGAAATGCGACTGACAAACGAGTCACGATGCAAACGCGTTGCTGAGATCATCGCTGAAAAACCGGATGAGCTATGGACTGTATGGTGCAATACAAACTACGAGGCCGAAGAGTTGAAACGAGTATTGCCGGATGCTGTGGAGATTCGCGGATGTGATAAACCGGAGACAAAGGAAAAACGGCTCAATCAATTCTCGAACGGAGAGTTTAAAACGCTCATCACGAAACCGGAGATCGCTGGACGAGGACTGAATTGGCAGCATTGCGCGAATACAATCTTCTGCGGGCTGTCTTACTCGTTCGAGGACTTGTATCAGGCTCTCCGCCGTCATTACCGATTCGGCCAGCATCGCGAAGTAAATGCTTACATCGTGCAAGCTGACACGGAAGGCCCGATTCTCGATGCCGTTGTCGAAAAGATGGCGAAGCATGAGGAAATGAAAATCGAAATGCGGCAAGCCGCGCTGAGTCTCAAAAACAAAACACACACCATAAAAATGAAAACAGACATCAATGAAGCCAACGGAACCGATTGGATGCTTTGCCACGGAGATTGCGTGCGCGTAGCTCGCGAAAAACTCGCAGATGAATCAATCGACTTCTCAATCTTTTCTCCGCCGTTCGCTGATCTATTCACCTATTCCGACGACGTGGCAGACATGGGCAACTGCTCCGGAATGGATGACTTCATGGTTCAATTCGGATTCCTCATCGACGAACTCATGCGCGTGACCGTGCCCGGCAGAGAGTGCGCTGTGCATTGCTGCGACTTGCTCGCAACGAAATGGAAAGATGGAGATATTGAGTTTAAAGACTTCTCTGGCGCAATCGTCACAGCGTTTCGAGATCGCGGATGGTTGCTTCACTCCAAAGTCACGATATGGAAAGACCCTGTGACGGAAATGCAGCGCACAAAGGCTCATGGGCTGCTCTATAAAACGCTGCGGACGGATTCGGCGAACGTCCGCGTTGGAGCTCCTGATTATCTTCTCGTGTTCAGGAAGCCGGGGCGCAATCCAAAACCAATCACTCACTCGACCGATGACATTCCGCTCGAACGATGGCAGGAATTGGCGTCGCCAGTATGGATGAACATCGATCAAGGCAACGTCCTCAACGGGCGCGAAGCAAAAGAGGATCGTGATGAACGTCACATCTGCCCTTTGCAGCTTGACGTGATCAACAACGCTCTCGACCTATGGAGCGCCCCGGGAGACCTTGTTTTTTCGCCTTTCGCTGGCATCGGAAGTGAAGGGTATTGCGCTCTTCAAAAAGGCAGGCGATTCGTCGGCGCAGAACTCAAAGAGTCCTATTTCAAAACAGCCTGCGAGAATCTGAAGTGCGCGAAATCACAGT
>Ga0255173_1000124_pt1 | contig 26210 bp, 27 predicted proteins | sample Atl_Atl_RepA_8d_FD_183175 | JGI IMG/M metagenome (GOLD analysis project Ga0255173, IMG submission 183175) | Freshwater microbial communities from Altamaha River, Georgia, United States - Atl_Atl_RepA_8d | ecosystem: Environmental > Aquatic > Freshwater > River | place: USA: Georgia | collected...
TACTGTCTCCCGCACCGCTTCCCTCAGCAAGATCCGCAAGGTATCCTGGTCCACGGGGCACCTCCTCGTGCTAAGGTGTGCCCCCCTATTAAACACGGATCCTTACACATAAATCCTTACACGACCCTCGCGGGCGTTGGGGCCGCGCCAGCGGGTGATGGGCTTGCCGTCCAGGGCGGCCCGCTCGTGGGCCTTGTAGGCCCGCACGAAGGCGTGGAAGGCGGGCACCCCGGCCTCCATGAGGGCGGTCTGGGCCTCGAGGGCCTCCCCCAGGCTCCGGGGGTCCACCCGGGTGAGGAGGACCCGGTAGGCCACCCCGAGGGGTCGGACGGCCTTCCGCACCGTCTCCACCAGGGCCTCGAGGTCCAGGGGGGCGGGGGGCGTGGGGAGGACGGCGTAGTCCGCCGCCCTGAGCACCGCCTCCAGGGCCTCGGAGCGGAGGGCGGGGGGCGTGTCCACCACCACCACCCCGTAGCCCTTCACCCGCCTCAGGCGGAGGAATGGGGTTTGGCGTCCGTTCGGGCTTGAGGCCTTTTCCCCTAACCCTTGTCCTCCAAGAGGCCCATCACCCCCGCCAGGGCTTCCGCCAGCGAAACCACCCAGAGCCCCCTTACCCTCTTCCCCATGAGGTGCCCAAAGTGGCGCCGGTCCCCAGTCACCAGGGCCTCGGCGCCGGCCTTCCAGGCAGCCGCCAGGATCGGGGCATCCTTAAGGGGTAGGCCTTCTGCCAGCGCTTTCCGCACCAACGCCATAGGGGCCTCGGGGACCGTCTGCACCCGTTCCCGTATCCGCTGAAGGCACTCCAGGGCCTCGGGCCGCTTGGCCTCCAGGTTGCGCCGGGCCTCCTCCAGGGCGTGGGGAGAGGTGAGGAGGAGGACCTTGGCCCTCGGCGCCAGCTCCAAAAGGGCCTGCGCTCTCCCCTCTTGCCAGCAAGCAGCGAAGAGGACGTTGGCGTCCAGGAAGAGGCGGTGGAGCCTAACGGGCGAGGGCGGCAAGGCGGGCGCGCTCCTCCTCGGTGAGGGTGTCCTCGGCCAGGAGTTCCTGGAGGCGCTCTTCCGTGTAGACCTCTAAGGGGTAGACCCCGGCGGGGCGCAAGAGAAGGCCTCCCTCGGGAGCGAGTTCCACCAGGAAGTAGGCTTCCCCTTCCACGCCCAAGGCCTTGAGGAGGCGCTTAGGGATGGAGAGTTGGCCCTTGCGGCTGAGTTTGGCCAGCTCCATGGTGTTAGTATACCAAAAAGTCGTGTTTCTTTGTTTCCCACTTATTCAGACTTGACCGTTATACCGCATAGAGCCCCAGGAACCTGAGGGCGGAGAGGGGATGGAAGGAGAAGGCCTCCAGGGCCGCTTTCAAGGTACGCTGGCGCGTGACCTTCTCCCGCACCCTCCTGCGGTGCAGCAGGGACACCAGAAAGGCCCGGAGGGCGGCCAAGACCTGCGCCCCCACGCCCCGCACCTGGCGGGCGTCCGAGGCACCCCCCTTCCCGTTGACCCCTTACCCAACCTGTGGTAGGGTCTTGGGCAGGACGCCCAAGACTTAGGGTGTCCTGGCCGCGATGCCAGGCCGACAGGCCTGGACGCCCAAAGGCGGTGGGGGAAGTCCGGTGAAAGTCCGGCGCTGTCCCGCAACGGTAACCGGCCCAAGCGTCGCGCCCTCCGCCCCGGCCGGAAGCCCGAGTACCCGCTTCGCGGCCCTGCCCCGTAGCCCTCGAGGCAAGGGTGAAGGTGGTGAGACCCGTGGGACCTTAGCCTAACCCCCCCAAAACCCGTCACGGGCCAAGCGCCCGAAAGAGGCCCTTCGGCTCTAGGAAGCTTTTCCCGCCCAAGGAGGCGCTATGCGGGAAACGCGGATGGTCTACCCCGTCTTCCCCGGGGAGACCAACCACTACGGAACCCTGTTTGGCGGAACGGTTCTGGCCTGGATGGACCAGGCGGCCTTTGTGGCCGCCACGCGCCACGCGCGCAAGAAGGTGGTAACGGTACACGCGGACGCGGTGGACTTCAAGCGCCCCGTCCCCCTGGGGGCCATCGTGGAGCTGGTGGCCCGGCTTAAGGAGGTGGGGCGCACCTCCATGCGGGTGGAGGTGGAGATGTGGGTGGAGCCGGTGAAGGAAGGCGAGGAGGCCTACCTGGCTGCCCGGGGCGGGTTTGTCCTGGTGGCGGTGGACGAAAGGGGGAGGCCAAGCCCGGTGCCTCCCCTGGAAGGAGGTGAGGCCCATGCCCCTCACGGCCCCTAGGCTCGCCTACCGCCCCTACGAGTACCCCGAGCTCCTCCGCTTCCGGGACGCCATCCGGCACAGCTACTGGGTGCACACGGAGTTCAGCTTCCAGTCTGACCTACAGGACCACGCCCTGGCCGACGAGAAGGAGCGCTCCCTGGTGGAGCGCGCCCTCCTCGCCATCGCCCAGGTGGAGCTCGCCGTCAAGCTCTTCTGGGCCCGGGTCTACGACCGCTTTCCCAAGCCCGAGATCGCCGAGGTGGGCCTCACCTTCGCCGAGAGCGAGGTGCGGCACGCCAACGCCTACGCCCACCTCCTGGAGCTTTTGGGCCTGGAGGAAGCCTTTGGACAGGCCCTGGAGGGGGCGAGCGCCCTCCGGGACCGGGCCCAGGCCCTGGGGGAGGCCCTTCGGCGCGCCCAGGGGAAGGACCTGCGGGAATACGCCCTCGCCCTTTTCCTCTTCTCCGCCTTCACGGAACACGTCTCCCTCTTCTCCCAGTTCTACGTCCTCATGGCCCTAAACCGCCGCGGCAACCGCTATAAGGGGATCTCCAACGCCATCGAGGCCACCAGCAAGGAGGAGAACGTCCACGGCCTCTTTGGGGTGGAGCTCCTCCGTCTCCTCAGGACGGAGCACCCCGAGGCCCTCGGCGAGGGGTTTCAGGAGGAGGCCTTGCGCCTCGCCCAGGGCCTTTTCCGGGCGGAGGAGGCCTTGCTGGACTGGCTCTTCTCCGCGGGGGAGCCTGCCCTGGTGGGCCACAGGGAGACCTTGGAGTTTCTCAAAGGGCGCTACAACCAGGTCCTCGCCCTCCACGGCCTGCCCCCGGTCTTCTCCGTGGACGAGAAGGCCTTGAGGGACACGGAGTGGTTCACCCTGGAGCTCCTTGCCGACAAGGAGGTGGACTTCTTCAACAAGCGGAGCGTGGCCTACGCGCGCAGGGTGCAAAGCTTTGACCCGGAGGAGCTTTTCTGAAGGAGGAAGCATGACCAAGGCCAAGCGGACCTACGAGCCCTGGTACTGGGCCAACGAGCACACCCGCCTCTACATGCGCCGGGGTTACCTGCTGCCCGGGGTGAGCGTGGAGGAGCGGGTGAAGGAGATCGCCCAGCGGGCCGAGGCCCTCACCAAGGTAGAGGGGTTTGGCCGCAAGTTCCTTGAGTACATGGCCCGGGGCTGGTACTCCCTCGCCACCCCCATCTGGGCCAACTACGGCCTCAGGCGGGGCCTTCCCATTTCCTGCTACGGCACCTACGTGGAGGACGACACCGCCTCCATCCTGAGGGCGGTGGCCGAGGTGGGGATGATGAGCAAGCAGGGGGGAGGGACCTCCCTCTACCTGGGAAGGCTCCGCCCCCGGGGGGCCCCCATCCGGGACAACGGGGAGAGCAACGGCTCCTTTGCCTTCGCCTCCCTCTTTGACCGGGTGATCGAGGTCTTCAACCAGGGCTCCACCCGCAGGGGCCAGTGCGCCGCCTACCTGGACGTGGAGCACCCCGACCTCGAGGAGTGGCTCTCCATCCAGCGGGAGCACTCCCCGGTCCAGTCCCTCTTCTGGGGGGTGAGCGTGGGGGACCGCTGGCTTGAGGAGATGATCGCCGGGGACGGGGAGAAGCGGGCCCGCTGGGCCAAAATCCTGAAGAGCCGGGCCGAGGTGGGCATCCCCTACCTCTTCTTCCGGGACAACGCCAACCAAAAGGCCCCCGAGGTCTTCCGCGCCTTGGGCAAGACCATCTGGGCCAGCAACCTCTGCACGGAGATCATGCTCCCCTCCTCGGAGGAGGAGAGCTTCGTCTGCTGCCTCTCCTCCCTGAACCTCCTCCACTACGAGGAGTGGAAGGACACGGACGCGGTGGAGACCCTGGTCATTTTCCTGGACTCCGTGCTGGACGACTTCATTGAGAAGGCGGAGGGCATCCCCTACATGGAGCGGGCGGTGCGCTTCGCCAAGCGCTACCGGGCCATCGGCCTCGGGGTCCTGGGCTGGCACAGCTACCTCCAGTCCCAAAGAATCCCCCTGGAAAGCCCCGAGGCCTTCCGGAGAAACGCCGAGATCTTCAAGACCATCCGGGAGCGGGCCGAGGAGGCCTCGAGGTGGCTGAGGAAGCGGCACCCCGAGGACGAGCTCGCCGGGGTGGGGGAGCTTAAGGAACGGCGCAACGCCACCCTCCTCGCCATCGCCCCCACCAAGTCCAGCGCCTTCATCCTGGGCCAGGTCTCCCCCTCCATAGAGCCCTACACCAGCAACTACTACCTGAAGGACCTACAGAAAGCCCGCGTCCCCTTCAAGAACCCCTTCCTGGAGGAGGTGCTGAGGGAGAAGGGCAAGGACGAGGAAAAGGTCTGGCGGAGCATCCTGGAGCACAACGGCTCCGTGCAGCACCTGGACTTCCTCACCGATGAGGAAAAGGCGGTGTTCAAGACCTTCGCCGAAATCTCGCAGATGACCCTGGTGAACCTGGCGGCCTCGAGGCAGAAGCACATTGACCAGGGGCAGTCCCTGAACCTTGTGATCCACCCGGAGGCCCCGCCCAGGGACGTGAACGCCCTGGTGCTCCACGCCTGGCGCTCGGGCCTCAAGGCCCTCTACTACCAGTTCAGCCAGAGCGTGGCCCAGGCCTACAGCCGGGACCTCCTCCTCTCCTGCCAGGCCTGCGAGGGGTAGGAAGACCTTCTCCCGCCTCCTCCTCGGGGGTGGAGGAGGCGGGGCGGTTCACCAGAGGATCCCCCACCCCCATCCGGCGAAAGACCTCACCCCGGGTGCGCCAGGGTGAGGTCCGGGCCCTTTCCCGGCTCAGTACGGCTCGCCCTCCAGCACCTTCCGCTCCTGGTCCACGGAGACCAGGACCAGCTCAATGTGGTAGTGGGGCTCGCTCACCCCGGGGTGGGGTCCCGAGGGGATGAGGTTCACGTGGTCTATGCGGGTGATCCCCAGAGCCCTCAGGGTCTTCGTGCCGATGTCCACGTACTTATGGCTCTCGTTGAGCTTCTTGAGGGGGACCATGAAGACCACCTTCACCAGGTTCCCCGCCCTGTCGTAGGCGAGGAAAGGGCCTTCGGGCAGGGTGCTCGGGTCCACGTAGAGGGTGCCGAGGCCGGGGATGAAATTGGGGAGGGCCCCCTTCAGGGCCTCGCTCACGTTCACGTAGGGGGCCGAAGGGGGGCCTTCCGTACCTGGAGCATCTGGGCCAGGCCCAGGCCAAGGGCCACCGCCAAAGAGACCATCACGAGCGCTTTCGCCTTCCTTATACGTCTACCTCCTTAGGAGCCCTCTGGGGCTCCACCCATCCCTACGGCCGGAGGGCGGGTGGTGGATGAGGCCAAACCGGCCGGGCTTTCCGCCCGTATGGTAGGGTGGAGGCGGATGGGCTTGCCCGCCGATTCCCTCTCCGACGAGGCCCTCCTCGCCTTGGTGGCCCGCGGGGACGAGGAGGCCTTCCGCGCCCTTTTCCGACGCTACGCGGGAAGCTTCCTCGCCCTGGCGCGCAGGATGGGCTTGGATGGGGCGGCGGCAGAGGACGTGGTGCAGGAGGCGATGATAAGGGTCTGGCAGAAGGCCAAGGAGTTTGACCCCAGGCGCGGGAGCGCCCGGGCTTTTCTCCTCACCCTGGGGCACCACGCGGCGGTGGACGAGGTGCGCAGGCGGGCCGCGAGGCCCCTTCCCCTGGAGCCCGATCCCGAGAGGGAGGAGGAGGCCTTTGACCTTCCGGGGCCTGGGCTGGACGAGGAGGGCCACCTGGACCGCACCCGCCTCGGCCGGGCCCTGAAGGCCCTATCCCCGGAGGAGCGGCGGGTGATTGAGGTCCTCTACTACCAGGGCTACACCCACCGGGAGGCGGCGAGCCTCCTCGGCCTCCCCCTGGGAACCCTCAAAACCTGGGCCCGAAGGGCCCTTTCCAAGCTCAAGGAGGTGCTCCGTGAGCCCTGAGGAGGTCCGGGAACTTCTCCCCCTTTACGCCCTCGGGGCCCTCACCCCCGAGGAGCGGGCCCGGGTAGAGGAGGCCCTAAAGCGCTACCCCGAGCTCTGGCCCGAAGCCAAGGCCCTTCTGGAGACGGCGGCGGAGCTCGCCGCGGGCCTCCCCCAGGAGCCGGTGCCCCGGGGCCTCGAGGAGCGGGTCCTCCGCCGCATCCGCCCAAGGCGCCTTCCCTTCCTCCCCCTCCTCGCCCGGGCGGCCGCGGTCCTGGCCTTCCTCCTCGTGGGCTACGGGGCCTACTTCGGCCTCTCCTGGACCCTGAGCCTCGGAGCCCCCACCACCCGCGTCTACGCCCTGGTGGGCCCGGAGGGGACGCCCGTGGGGCGGGCGGTGGTCCGGGGGGACGGGGAGGCCCTGGTGGTCCTGAAGGCCCCGGCGCCCGCGGGCCGGGTCTACCAGGCCTGGGGTCTGGGGAAAGGGGATCCTGTGCCCCTGCCCACCTTCCGCCTCCCCCTCAAAGTGGTGCGCCTGCCGGAAGGGGCGGAGGCCCTGGCCGTCTCCCTCGAGCCCCCGGGGGGAAGCCAAAGGCCCACGGAGATCCTCGGCCTGCCCCGGCCCTAAAGGCTTGACATCCAAACTCCCCCCTCGGGCCGTAGGGAAGGGCGAGGGGGAAACCCCTCGCCCTTCAAGGAGGTGGTTATGGAACGGATTCTGGCGCGCAGGCAGTTCATGAGGGTGCTCACGGCCACCGGGCTCTCCGCGGCCTTCGCGGGAAGCCTCCTGGACCGGGCCTTGGCGGCCCACGGGGGGCCCTCGGACGCGGACATCCTGCAGCTCGCCCTCACGGCGGAGTACCTGGCCGTGGACGCCTACACCAAAAGCCTCTTCGGCGGCTTCCAGGGCCTGGTGAAGGACTACCTCGAGGCCGCCCTGACCCAGGAGGAGGCCCACGTGAAGGCCCTGCGGGACACCTTGAGCGCCCTCGGGGTGAAGCCCGTGGAGAAGCCCAGCTTCGTCTACCCCGTGGAGTTCCTCCCCCGGAACCAGCTCGCCATCCTGAGGCTTTTGAACGCCCTGGAGGACGCCTTCGTGGGGGCCTACCTCGGGGCCCTGCCCCTCATCCAGAGCAAAGACGTTCTCAAGGCCGCGGGGGCCATCCTGGGGAACGAGGCGGCCCACCGGGCCACGGTGCGGGCCTCGCGGATCCTCCTTGGGGACCAGGAGCTCCCTGGGCCCCGCTCCCCCGCGGACCGGGCCTTTGAGGTGGCCATCACCCCGGAGGAGGCGCAGAAGGCGGTCTCGGGCTTCATCCGGAAGTAAACCTGCCTAGGGGAGGCCCCGGGGCTCCCCCGGGGCCTTGCCACATCCATGGAGGGCCTCTTCTACCTGGCGGCCACCGGCCGGCTGAGCGAGCTCAACCAGGTGGGGGGCAACGCCCAGATCCTCCTTCCCCCGGGCTTCAACGGCACGAGCCCGGTTCCGGGGCTTACGGGGGACCTCCTGGACCTGGCCGATCGGAGAATGTACCGGGCCAAGCGCCGCAAGAAAGGTTAGATCGTCTTGCTCCTCTCGGCCCCGAGGAAAGGACTCCTTGGCGAACCCTTCCCGTGATGGAGAACTCCTGCCGCGCCATTAAAAGGGAACCGGGAAAGCGTCTTTAGGGGAACGTCTTCGGGATGGCGTTGGTCACGGAAGGCGTAGCCGATCTTCCTCCTCGGCACCTTGGCGGGAGGGCCGCCGGGCTTAGGGGCGGGGACGGGGGGCCCCAGGGGGCCCCACTCCTCACCGTGACCATCGTTGAGGCCTCTGGGGTAGGATCGTTTAAGGAGCCCTCCAAGGATACCCCCCTTCTACGACAGCCTCTTATAGCCCTCTCAGGAAGCGGAGGAGGGCTTCCCGGTCCGCCTTGGGCAGGGCCATGAAGCGCCGCTTGGCCTCCTCGGCCTCCCCGCCGTGCCAGAGGATGGCCTCCTCGAGGCTTTGCGCCCGCCCGTCGTGGAGGTAGACCTCTTCCCCCAGGACCTTGCGGGTGAGGCCGATCCCCCAGAGGGGCGGGGTGCGCCACTCCGCGGGGGAGGCCGCGCCTTCCGCTACCCCGTCGGCGAGGGCCTCCCCCATGTCGTGGAGGAGGAGGTCGGTGTAGGCGGGAAGCCCCCCGAGGCGCTCCCGGTGGCAGCTTGCGCACCCCACCTCCCGGAAGAGCCTTTTCCCCCGGAGGTCCTCGGGGAGGTGCCGGGGGGCGGGCACCGCCAGGTGCGCCACGTAGAAGGTCACCCGTTCCAGCTCCTCCTCGCTCACCTCGGCCCGCCCCTCCTCCGGGAAGAGGGGCGTGGAAAGCCCCATGTCCTCCCGATAGGCCAGGGCGCTCTGCTCTAAGAGGCTAGTCGTGCTCGCCTTCCAGCCGAAGCGGCCAAGGCCCCCTTCCAGGCGAGCGGCCCTCCCCGAGATCCCGTCCCCGTCTTGGTCCTGGGGGTCTTCTAGGGCCAGGATGGCCGCCTCGGGAACCTTTTCCAAAAGCCCGGCCCCGAAGACGGGTGGGGCGATGCGGAGGCTATAAGCCCCGGGCACGGGTTTCCCTTCGGGGTCCAGGACCCTCAGGCGGGGGCGCCTTAGGCGGTAGGGCGTGCCGTCGGGGTAGCGGCCCTCCACCTCTTCCCAGTAGAGCTCCACCCGGCCTTCCGGGGTGTGGCCGGGGAGGGCGTGGTCCTGGAGCTGGAAGCCGAAGAGGGGATGGGGGGACTGCCCGTCTGGGGCCCGGGTGCGCACCAAGGCCTCGCTCCTTTCCGCGAAAAGGGGCCTTCCCCGCCCGTCCCCCACGTGGCAGCCCGCGCAGGACTGGTGGACGAAGCGGGGCCCGAGCCCGTCCTCCCGCACGAAGACCCGTTGGAAGGCCTGGTCGCCGAGGCGGAAGGCCTCCAAGGCCTCCTCGGGGAGGCCGGGCAGGGGGTGCCCGAAGGCGCGGGAGGAGGCGTCCTGCACCAGGTACCGGGCGGGAAGCCCGGCGAGGAGAAGGGGGAGAAGCCCGAGAAGAAGGCGGCGCATACCCATCGTCTCAGGGGGAGAAGCGCCCGGGGCCTAAAGGCCCCGGGCGCCGGTTAGCGGAGGAGGTCCTCCAGGGCCTTGACCAGGGGCTCCACCTCTTCCTTGGGCGCCGCGGCGCGCACCTTGGCCTCGAGGGCCTCCACGAGCTTCAGGGCCTCCTCCTCCCGGGGAGGAAGTGCCGCTCCATGGCGGCAAGCTGCCCCTCGGGAGGCAGGTAGTCGTAAAGGGCGGTGGGGGCGATGCGGGAAAGCTCGGGGTAGAGCCTTCCCTGAAAGCCCGTATAGCCCAGGATGAGGTCCGGCTTTAGGGCGGCCAGGAGTTCCAGGTTTGGGGCGGTGCGGCTCCCTAGGTTTTGGATCCCCGGAGGGAGGCTTAACCGCACCCACCGGGGGAAGTCCTCGAGGTCCGCCCCCGCCACGGGCCTCACCCCGAGGAGGAGGAGGTCCTCGAGGGGACGCCAGTCCAGGGTCACCACCCGCTTGGGGGGGGCGGGGAGGCAGACCTCTCCCAGGTCATGGGCCACCCGCCCCCCTGGGCAGGCGGCCTGGGCCAAGGCCAAAGCAACAACCCATCCCACCAGCCAAAGACTCTTCTGCATCGCTTTCCCCCTCAGTTCAGATGGCGAAGCAGGGCGCGGGGCGGCTCCTTTCCCGGGAGAAGCCCCTGACGCAGCAGCCGGAGGAGCCCCCACCCTTCCCCCTTCCGGAACCTAAGGCCCACCGAGCCGAGCCACACCGCTCCCTCGTCGTTCCCCTGGGCGAGGAGGTCCTCCAGCACCTGGGCCAGGAAGGTGAGCCCCTCCGGCGTGAGGCGGAAGGTGGCCGCGTCCCAGTGGAGGTGGTAGGTACCCCCGTTGCAGGAGCAACGGGCCAGGTAGCGGCCCTCGGAGAGCCGGGCCACCACCTCGGCGTGCTCAGGCTCCACGGACCACCTCCCGGGGCAGGGGCACCCAGAAGGTAGGCCCCCCGGGCTGCCCCAGAACGCTAAAGGCCACCTCGTAGACCTCTTCCAGGAGACCGGGGTGCAGAACGGCCTGGGGAGGGCCATAGGCCACGGCCCTCCCCTCCTTCAGGAGAAGCACCCGGTCCGCGAAGAGGCCCGCCAGGTTGAGGTCGTGGAGCACGGCCACCACGCCTTTTCCCTCGTAGGCCAGGGCCCGGAAGAGGCAGAGGAGCTCGAGGGCGTACCTCGGGTCCAGGTGGTTGGTGGGCTCGTCCAGGAGGAGCCGGGCCTCCTGGTTGAGGAGCCGGGCCACCTCCACCCGCATGGCCTCGCCCCCCGAGAGGCTCGGGAAAAGGCGCTCCTTAAGGGAAAGGGCCCGCACCCTTTCTAGGGCCTCGAGGGTTTTCCGGTGGTCCAAGGGACGCTCCCGCCCCACCAGGTGGGGAAGCCGCCCCAGGAAGGCCACCTCGTAGGCGGTATAGGGGAAGGCCATCTCCCGCACCTGGGAGAGGACCGCCCGTTGGCGAGCCAGGGCCTGGGGCCCGTAGACGGCGAGGGGCTCTCCCAGGAGGAAGACCTCTCCTTCCGTGGGCCTAAGCTCCCCGGCGAGGAGCCTTAGGAGGGTGGTCTTGCCGCTGCCGTTGGGTCCCAGGACCGCCAGGAACTCCCCCTCCCCCACGGCGAGGTCCACGCCCCTAAGGAGCCAGCGCTCCCCTACACGGTAGCCGAGGTTCTGGACTTTAAGCACGGTACACCTCCCGCTTGTGCCGTAAGACCAGGTAGAGGAAGAAAGGCCCCCCCAGGAGGGCCGTGACCACCCCCACGGGGATCTCCGCCGGGGCCGCCAGGGTGCGGGCGAGGAGGTCGGCCAAGACCGCCAGGCTCCCTCCCAGCAGGGCGGAACCGGGGAGGAGGTAGCGGTGGTCGGGCCCCGCCAGGAGCCGGAAGAGATGGGGGGCCACCAGGCCTAAAAACCCCACCCCACCCGCCAGGGCCACGGCCACCCCCACGCCCAGGGCAGCCCCCGCAACCGCCCGGCGCTTAAGGCGCTCCAGGTCTATTCCCAGGTGGAAGGCCTCCCGTTCCCCTAGGGCCAGGGCGTTGAGGGGCCGGGCCAGGGGAAGGAGGAGGGCGAAGGCCAGGAAGGCGAAGGGCACCCCTACGAGGAGGAGGCGCCAGGTGAGGGCGGAAAATCCGCCCAGGGTCCAGAAGGTGAGGCTCCTAAGCTCCTCCTCCGTGGCCAAGAAGGTGAGGAGCCCGATTCCCGCTCCCACGAGGGCGTTGAGGGCGATGCCCGAGAGGAGGAGGATGGTCACTTGGGTCCCCCAGGGGCTTTGGGCCAGGCGCCAGAGGAGGGAGGTGGCGAGAAGCCCCCCCAGGAAGGCGAAGAGGGGGAGGGCGTAGACTTCCAGGGGCCCTGCCCCGGGCACCAGCACGATGAAGAGGGCCGCCCCCAAGGCCGCCCCCGAGGAGACCCCGATGAGCCCCGGGTCCACAAGGGGGTTCCGGAAAAGCCCCTGGAGCACCGCCCCCGCCAGGGCCAAAAGCCCCCCCACCACGGCCGCCCCCAGAACCCGGGGAAGGCGTAGGGCGACGAGGACCTGGTACTCCACCCCCTCGCCCCTGAGGAGGATCCCCGGGATGGCCAGAGGGGGAATGGGGTAGGCTCCAAGCCCCGCCCCCAGGAGGAGGGTGAGGGGAAGGGCGAGGGAGAATCCGAGGAGGGCCAGGCGGTAGCGGCGGAAGCGGGGGAAGAGGCCTACCATCTTGCCCCCCGGAAGGCGGCCTCGAGGCTTTCGGGAACCGGTTTGCCCAAGAGGAGGAGGAGCAGGGCCGCTTTGAAAAAGGCCCGGAGGAACAGGTAGTTCTTCACGGCCCCACCTCCACGAAGCCCTCCTGCAGGTAGGCGGCCCGGAAGAGGTCCAAGGCCGCCCTTCCCGCCCTTGGGCCGAAGCTACCCAGGTAGAGGTCGTCCATGGCCACCACCTTCCGCTTCTGCCCGGCCGGGGTCTGGGCCACGCCAGGAAGCTTCAGGAGGCCCTCCAGACCCCCTACGCTTTCCAGACCCTTCTTGAAGACCACGATCACCTCGGGCCTTGCGGCCACCACGCTCTCCGCCGTCATAGGCTGGCACTCCCGGATACCCTTGGCGGCATTCTCCAGGCCCGCAAGCTCCATCACCCCCACGGGGGTGCTCCCCTCTCCGCAGACGAAGGTGGTCCCGGGGCCCCGAAGGTAGAGGAAAAGGGCTCTAAGCTTCCCCTTGGCGGCGTGTTGGGCCTGGAAGGCCCTAAGGAGCAGGAGGTCCCGCTCCAGAGCCCGCACCAGGGCTTCGCCCTGCTCCACCCTTCCCACGGCCTGGGCCACGGTGCGGATCTTGGCCTTGGCCCCTTCCACGCTGGGCTCGGTGGGCACCAGGACCACGGCCACCCCCGCCCTCTCCAGCTGCTCCACCACCTCCTTGGGCCGCACATCCTCCCGCCCGATCACCAGGGTGGGCTTGAGGGAAAGAATCCCCTCGGCGGAGAGGCGGAACTGGTAGCCCACGCTGGGAAGCCTCTGGGCCTCGGGAGGGTAGTAGCTGGAGTCGTCCCGGCCCACCACCTTCTCCCCCACCCCCAGGGCGAAGAGGATCTCGGTGGTGATCCCGTCCAGGCTGACGATGCGCTCCACGGAGCGCACCTCCACCACCTTCCCCCGGGCGTCCACGACCCGATAGGACTGGGCCGAGGCCAGGGCGCCGAAGACCCCTAGAAGCAAGAGAAGCCTTCTCATCCTTTCACCTCCACTTCCTCAAGCCTCAGGACCAAGACCCCCAGGCCCTCTCCTTCCACCACCACCTCCCGCTCCACGGGGAGCCAGTAGGGGCCCACCTGGGCGTACTCGTCCCGGAACCTTTCCACCTTGAGGAGGTGCCCCCGAGGATCCCGGTGGACCAGGAGGAAGCGGTGGGGCAGAAGCCTCTCCCCCACTTCCCGCCAGGTCTCCAGGTGGATGCGGAAGGAACCCTCGGGGAGGTGGCGCTCAATGAGGGCGAGCCGCCCCTCCTTAACCCAGATGCGGGACCGGAAGGGGTCCTCGAGGGCGATCCCCGTGCCCAAGGGCCCCTCGGCAAAGAGGCGCATAGGGTAGCGTCCCTCGCCTTCCTCAAAGGGGGCAGGGCGGCGGTGTCCGAGGAGGGAACCGAGCTCCTTTTCCGCGATAGCGCCGGCCTCCCCAAAGAGACCAAGGGTCTTTGGGGCAAAGCCCTCGGCCTCCACAGCGCCTACGTACCAGACGCCGTCCAAACACAGGCCTAGGCGGGCCCGGAACCCGGGAAAGTCAGGAGGCAGGGTGTAGATCCGTTCCCGGGCCCGTTTCAGAAGGACCCATGCGGGAGGGGTTTCAACCATCCCTCCCCTCCGAGTCCAGGACCACCTCAAAGGCCTCCAGCCTGTTCGGCCCCAGGAAGGCCTCCTTGGGCAGGGTGCCGCTCCGGGCGTGCCCCTCCTTGAAGGCGGGGCTTTCTGTCCAGGCCCGGAAGGCCTCCTCGCTCTCCCAGAGGGTCATGACGACGTAGGGGTCCCCCGGGTTCTTGGGCCTCAGGACCAGGTTGCGGATAAACCCCGGCATCCGGTCCACGAGCCGGGCCCTCTGCCGGAAGGCCTCCTCAAACTGCTCGGCGTACTCGGGCCGCACGGGGATGCGGTTCATCGTCACGAACACGGGCGCACCTCCTGGAGGCCAGGCTAGCCAGGGGGGAGGTAAAAGTCAAGTATTCCGGTCGGATTTTATGAGTATTGCGAACGATAACTCCTCGCAATACAGGCCCCCTTTCACGCCTCCGGTTTGACGACCGGGTACATGTATCTTGCCCCCTGATCCCCGCCGCACAGTATCCCGGTCGTCAAAGACCGCATCCACATGGAAGGCCCACAGGGTCGGGTGGCCAATCCTCTACGAGGCTAACGAGGTTTGCAACCATCGCTGTTCACCCTCCTTTCGGCCTTCATCCTATGTTTCAATCCTCTACGAGGCTGACGAGGTTTGCAACTCCCAAGGGGGGGCTTCACCCCGCGAACAACGCACTCGCCGTTTCAATCCTCTACGAGGCTGACGGGGTTTGCAACGGGGCTCACCCCCCAACCCCATACCCCCCCGGATGGGTTTCAATCCTCTACGAGGCTGACGGGGTTTGCAACGGAGTCCGGCGATGAGGGCGTAGAAGCGCCCATTCCTGTTTCAATCCTCTACGAGGCTGACGGGGTTTGCAACGCGGATAGGGCATAGCGATAGGGTGGCCGTAGTGGGGTTTCAATCCTCTACGAGGCTGACGGGGTTTGCAACGGGTACATCACATGGGCGGACGTGGTGAAGAGGAGGGTTTCAATCCTCTACGAGGCTGACGGGGTTTGCAACCCAAAAGACCAAAAGGGCGATAAGGATGCTTATCACTCAGTTTCAATCCTCTACGAGGCTGACGGGGTTTGCAACCAGGAGGGCCGCCGGGGAGTAGCTGGGCTGGGCCCGGTTTCAATCCTCTACGAGGCTGACGGGGTTTGCAACGCTGGTGGACGAGCTGGCTGAGGGGCTTCCCAAGCCGTTTCAATCCTCTACGAGGCTGACGGGGTTTGCAACGGAGGCCCCCCTGGACTGGAGAGAGGGGTATCGGCTGTTTCAATCCTCTACGAGGCTGACGGGGTTTGCAACGTGGCAGCGGTGCCAGATTGACAACGTGGACTACAACGTTTCAATCCTCTACGAGGCTGACGGGGTTTGCAACAGGATTAGGTTGTGCTGTTCAGCCTCCCTTTCCACAACCCAGTTTCAATCCTCTACGAGGCTGACGGGGTTTGCAACGGCCCCCTCCAGGAAGCGGCTCCAGGCGGGGGGTCTTGAGGCCATTTTCGCACGCGGGGGGATTATGCGTCAACCTGGAAGAGGAGCCGTGGGACTAAAGTGGGACTTTCCTTCTCCAGGACGAGTGCGCACGCGCACGAGGGGAAAGAACAAGTATGCAATTCAAAAGAGCAGCCTTCTGTACAGCAAAAACCCCCGGTTTGGCACAGGGGGTTTGCATAAGGTGGCCTTCGCGCTCGCTAGACGAAGTCGGGGTCCTCGAGGCGCTTCAACCCCTCGTGGCCGATGCGCCAGGTGCGTCCCACCGCCTCCGGGGGCAAGAAGTACACCGCCAAAACGTCCTCCTCCTTGTTGACCAGGGCTTCCAGCTTGCCCTTGAGGTGGGCCCACTGCTCCCGGGTCAACCGGGCTTCAAACACGGAGTACTGCCGCCTTTCGCCAAAGCCCTTGAGCAGCTTGGCAAGCCGCGCCCGCCGACGGTCGTCAGGGGTATCGTAGGCGATGACCAGGTACAGTTCCCTCATCGCACCGCAAAAGGCTCGTAGCGGGGAAGCTCCCCTAGGAGGTGCTTGACCAGGATCCGGGCTTGGGCTAAGAGGATTTCGCGATAGGCCAGGCGCTTTCCCAGAAGGGGGTGCTGTATCCGCTCGTTTAGTCGCCCTTCCCAAGCCCTTAAGAACTTGGGCCACGCCTCTTTCCGTAGACGGGGGAAACCTTCGCTGTCGTCAAAGTCCTCGAGGGTCACCCGGCGGTTGTTGAGGAGACTTAGAACCACCGAGTCCGCAAGGACGCTCCGGAACTCTTCCATCAGGTCCAACGCTAACGAGGGGCGGCCGTAGCGGACCTCGTGGAGGTAGCCCACATAAGGGTCAAGCCCGGCCACGAGGAGGGCGCTTTCGCACTCCTTGGCGAGGAGGGTGTAGGCCAGGGAGAGGAGGCTGTTGGCCGGGTCCCGGGGCGGGCGGCGGCTCCGCTCCCCAAAGGCGAACTCTTCCGGCAAAAGCTCTGCAAAGGCCCGGAAGTAGAGGTCGGCGGCCCGACCCTCCGCGCCCCTTAGCGCTTCCTCATCTTGGGCGCGCTCGGCCTCTAAGAGGGCTTCCTTGAGCCTTTCCCAGCCCTCGGCCCCGTTGCGCCTTAGGAAGACGAGGCCATTTCGGATCTTCCCCAAAACGAAGCGCTGGGCCAAGGCGAGCTTCCACGTGGGCTCCAGGTAGGCTTTGAACTGGGCTACCCGAGCAGGAGCGTTCTTGGACGGGGTACGGGTGAGGCCCGCGTAGTAAGTCCCGGTGGGGGAGAGGTAGTGAATACCGACACCCTCTTGGGCGCAGTGCTTGAGGAGGGCTGGGGTTACCACCGCGTTGCCCAGGATCACGATCTCCTCCACCGCGATGAGGGGTTTTTGCAGGAGCACCTCCCGCCCAGCCCGGCGGGACACCTTGAGGGTTCCCCCCTCCTTGGAAAGGTAGGCTTCGTTTTCCAGGACGTAGACTACGCCCACCCCGCCACCCCCTTCCGCCACAGCTCGGGCTGGCAGGCGCCCCGTACGCTACACCCCTCGCACTTGGAGGGGGGAACCTCTACCCTTGGGGGGCGAGGGCTTTGGAGAAGGGCCCGCATTCGGACTACAGCCGCCTCCACGGCGCGAAAGAGCTCTGGGGTGAAAACCACTTCCCGGCGGGTGTGGCTTTTGTGGTAGTAAACGAATCCCCTCCGGGCCTTGATCCCTCTGGATTCCCGGAGACAAAGGGCCTGAGCGGCAAGCTGCACGGCATCGGAGAGGTAGGCCTCTTCCTTGGCCCGGCCCAGCTTGTACTCCACGGGGCAGGCCTCCCCCCGCCGCCACTCCAGCCGATCCACCACTCCAAGAAGCCCAAGCCGGTCCGACCACACCCAAAGCCCGCTCTCCTCCCCCGGCTCGGTGTAGGCCCTTTCGTGGAGGTAGTGGCCCTCAATCAGGTGGTGGTTGGCGTGCGCTTCCCCCAGGACGTACTCCAGATAGAAGCGCCGGGGGCAGTAGACCACCGTGTTCACCTTGGAGAGGGGCAGGTATTCCACGGCTCCCCCATGGCCCATGCCCTAGACCTACCTCGGGGGCGTCGCGCCCTTGGGTGACACGTGTCTGTCACCGAGGGAAGTGGCCGAAAGGTTCTCGGTTGAGCCCTGGAGGTGAGCCGTGGGCCTGCGGTGGGCTTTGACCCTTCTTGTCCTGGGACTGGCCGCCTGCAACGGTGGTGGGTACAACGCCAGCGGCACCTGGGAAGGTGTGGCCACGAACCGGAGCTATCCCTTTCCCTCTCTCGGACCCGCCTTCAAAGCTCGGGCTTTTCCCATGGGATAGGGGCTCCTGGCCCAAAAGACGGCGGCGCTTCTGGAGGAAGGGCGGTAAGCCGGGTGGCCTTTGGGGGGAGGAGGGGTTTGTGGTAGAATGGGCCCAATCTATGGAAAGCCGCCTGCCGGACTTCCTTCGCCTTCTTAGGGAAAGCCCCAAAGGGCTTCCCGTGCGGGAGATCGCCGCCCGGCTCGGAGTGAGGCGGCAGAGCGTTTACCGCCTGAGGGACAAGGCGCAAAGCCTCGGGGTCTGGGTGGAAACCCACGGAGAAAACCCGGAGGTCCCCCCTGGGTGGATGCGCCTCGAGGCGCCCTTAGAAGTGACCGTCCGCCTCACCCTCGAGGAGGCCGAGGCCCTAAGGGCTGCCGTGGAGCGGATGGAACCCTTGACCCCCTTGGCCAAAAGGGCCTTGGAACGCTTGGCCCTCCGCACCCTTGCCGCGCCCGGGAAGGACCGGCAGGACCCCGTGGTCTACACCCCCCTGGCGGACGAGTACCCCCCGGGGCTTTTTGAGCGGGCGGTGCGGGCCATCCGGGAGCGGCGAACCTGCCAGGTCACCTACAAGAACGCCAAAGGGGAGGTCAAGACCTACCGCTTTGACCCCTACGCCCTCATTGCCCGCGACCCGCACCTCTACCTGGTGGGGGCCAACCACAACTCCCGGCGGGCGGGGCACGACCCCGTGAAGGACCTTAGGCTGGACCAGATCCTGGACCTTCGGCTTACTCGCGAGCGTTTTAGGAAGCCCCGCTTTGACGTGCGGGCCTACGCGCAACGCCGCTTCCGGGCCTTCGCCGGGGAGGGGGCTCCCGTGCGGGTCCGGGTGCGCTTTAGCCCTGAGAAGGCGGGCTTCATCCGCCGGACCCGCCGCCACCCCACCCAGGTGGTGGAGGACCTCCCCGACGGGAGCGTGGTCTGGCAGGTGGAGGTGCCCCTCTCTGAGGACCTGGTGCACTTCATCGTGGGCTACGGCCCCCACGCCACCGTGCTGGAGCCCGAGGAGCTGAGGCGGCGGGTGGTGGCCTGGGCCAAGGGGGCGGTGGCGGCAAACGAGGGGGTTTTGTCACCGGAAGGGGTGACGGGACTGGATTAACCTGCCCTGAGGTTAGGATGGAGCGGGTGATGGTACAAGCTTCTACCGTGGCTAGGGCCAAGCGGCTCGTGGCCGACGTGCGTTTCGGCGAGGCTCCTAGGGAAGCCCTCTTGGCCTATAAAGAAGCGCTTGACGAGCCGGAGTTTGCGGCCTTCCTGGAACGGATAGATCCCCGGATCGTACGCTACCTGCGCGTGGCGCCTGGGGGTTCGCAGGCCCTCTCTGATCCCAAGGGCAAGGACCTGCTCCTGTACCTCCATCCCTTGCCCGGTGAGCGCCAGATGCGGGCTGCCTACGAGGTGGCGATTGAGGGCTTCCTGGAGCACCTCGAGGCCAAAGGCTACCCCGTGGTGGAGCGAGGTGCAGGCTGGGTGAAGGCGTACGTGAGCCCCAAGGCCCCGTCCTTGGACCTCGAGGGGGCCTGGAAGGCCTACATAGAGGAAGCCTTTAGCCTGGAGGGGCTTTCGGCTAGGCTTCTTCCCCTTCTGAACTCCGTGCGGCTAGCCGGGCGGGGCATCAGCGCCCCCAAGGTGCCCGTGCCCACCCTGGGAGCCCGGGACTTCCTCGCCGCCTGGTACCTCGCCAACCTGCTTTCCGTCAAAGAGCGTCTAGCCTGGCGGGATCAGGAAATACGCCGCCTAGAGGAGGAGGCTTCCCGCCTTCCTGAAGGTTCGGAGAAGTCCAGGAAGCTCCGGGAGCTGGAAAAGCGGCGGCAGGACCAAGAGAAGGAGCTTAAGAAATACGGGGGGGAGCTTCGGAAGAAGTGGGAAGAAATCGTCCGGGAGGAAGAGAAAAGGGCCGAAAAGCGGCGCAAGCTGGAAGAGCGGCTGCAAAGGGCCAAACCCAAGGATAGGCCCCGCTTAGAGAACGAGCTTTTGGCCCTCGAGCCTCCCCTCGCCGAGTGGGCTCTAGAGGGTCTGGAAAAAGCCAAAGACGACCCCGGACGGCTTTGGACGTGGCTGGACCCGGAAAGCCCCGAGGCTCCCGGGGCGATCCAGAGGCTTAAGCCGTATCTGGGGCGCTTCGGCCCTTTGGCCAAAGGGCAGCTCAACACCGCTGTGGGCAACAAGTTTACCAAGATCCTCGAGGAGCTCCTCCGCCTCCTCAGCCTTTCGTCCCCCGATGTGGAGGTGCCGCCTCTGGTTTCCGAAACCCCCTTTGCCTTGGACCTAAGGGATCCGGGGGATAAAGCCGATGTCTGTTACGGGTGCGGGCGCCCCCTGGGCAAGGACAAGCTCAAGGCCAGCAAGCTGGTGTTCGCCAGCCCAAGCCAGCGCCTGCAAAGCGGAAATGGTCAGGAAGAGCCCTGGGTCTGCCCTTCCTGCGCCGCCCTTGCCCTCCTTTCCCCCATCAAACCCGGGGAGGGGAGCGTCTTGGTGCAGGTAGGAAGCTATGGGGCTCCCGAGGCGGCCAAGCACTTCGCCCGCCTCCTGGTTACGGGAACCCTGCACGTGGCAGCCGGGCGCTACCTGCTCCTAAATAGCCCACAGGTAGGGGGGAAGCCCTTGGCCCAAGCTTTGGGCCGCGTGGTCTACGCCCTCCAGGCCTTGGGGCAAGAGGTAAACCCCAAGGTCCTGGAGCGCTTTCCCTTCTACCTGGTGGAGGGCGCGCAAGAAATCCCCCTTCCCCCTAGAGCGCTCTGGCTTTCCCACGTCCTGCAAAGGGCCTTTGCCTCCCGGCCGGATGAGGGCGGCGAGGTCAACCGCCCCTTGGGGGAGGCCTTGCGCTATGCCCTGGGCGACCTTCCCTGGCATGCCCTGTACACCTTGGCGCGGCGCTATGGCCGGGTGGCCGATCGGTTTTCGCTGGAGGATGGCCTGATGCGGTATGCGAGCCTTTTGGAAAAGGAGGTGGGCATGAAGGAAAACACGGACCTTTCCCAACGTTTCCGGGACGTGGCCGGCCTCACCGGGCTTCTCAGCGCCTGGGTGGGGTACGTGGAGGGCCAGGTGGGCCGGAACTCCCAGGAAGCCAAACGGGCGGTGGTGAAGCTTCTGGATAACCTGGAGCGCCCTGGGGACTTCCTGTACGTGGCCGCCTACCACCTGGACAGCACCCAGGCCCGGCTTTACGAGGCGGGCGGGGCTTTCTTCTACCAGGAGGCCAAGCGGCTCCTCCAGGAGGCGGGGGCCAGGGCGCAGGAGGCGGAGGAAGGCTCGGGCCGCTTCCTGACCGTCTCCCAGGACGACCTTCACCGGGTTTACGCGCACCTGGCGGCGCGCTATCCGGGCAAGGCCTGGGAAGGGTTTATCTACGAGGTGCGTCTAAGTCTGGCCTCGAGGTTCCCCCAGTACATCCGGATGGAGAAGGAGGGTTAGGATGGCGAGCGGACTCACCCCCAAAGGCGAGGCCCTGTACCACTGGGACATCTACGCCCTGCTCTACGCCCCCCAGGAGGTCTACTTTGGCCACGAGACCCAGGTGAACGTGAACCTCATTGAGACCGTAAGCCTCCCCGACGGGAGCGAGCGGGTTTACCTTTCCCCCACCAAGCGCCGCGGGGTGGAGCGGCGGGCCCTCCTTTACGCTCCCGTGGAGCGGAATGGGCAGCACCTTTACCTCACCGACCTCCTGAACTGCGGCATCCCCAACACCTGTGGCCGGGAGAACTGCCCCGTCTGCCGGGTCTACGGGGCCTTGGTCACGGAGCGGCGGGGGAATACCGAACGCACCACTTTCATCGGCCGGCTCACCCACGGAGGTGGCGTGTCCATACCCGCTTGGCAGCCCCTGGAAAAGCAGCGGGCCATGCACCCTTCCGACCTTAGGCGGGAGTCGGGCGAAGAGCCCCAGCCCTTCAGGCGGCAGTACGGGGCTCCGGGCCTCCTCTTCCCCGTGTACAACCACGTCCTTGCCGCGAGCGAAAGGGAGTTCCGGGCGGTGGCCTACGCCTTCCTGGCAAGCCTTCCTCGGCTCGGGGCGGGAAACCCCAAAGGGCTGGACCTCTACGAGGACGAGACCTTCGGCCCCTACCTGGTCCTGGACCGCTACAAGGCCCCTTTGGGGCGGCGGGTGGTCCTCCCGCCCACCCTTAAGGACCCCGGGGAGGCCCTGGCGGAGTTCCGGCGCAGGGCGGAGGATGCCCCCGAAGGAGAAGCGCTTTTCCAGCGCCACCGGGGGAGGGCGGCCTTGGAGGCGCTTCGGAGGTTGGCCAAGGCTTTTGTGGAGGAGGACCTTCCGGCTCTGGCTTCCGCTTCCTAACATGCACGCCATCGCCCTCAGGATCCGGCCCACCTCGGCCCTCACCTTCCGGGTGCTTCCCGGCTCCATCCTGGACATCGCCACCTACCCCTTCGTCCCGCCCACCACCCTTTCGGGATGGCTAAGGCGGCTCTTCTGGGCCCAGGAGGGCCTCCTTCCCCCGGATCAGAGGGAGGGGAACACCCCCCGCTTCTACGTCCTCCCCCGGCGATACCTTCCCCTTGGGGCGTACCCCGTGGGGGAGTGGAGGGTCCACCGCACCCATCGGCATGGGCCAAGGGCCTTCACCCACAGCGAGTTTTCCCGCCTGCGCCGGGAAGGCAAGCCCCCCAAGGGAGGGGACCTTCAGCTGCATACTTGGGAGTACCTCCTGGCCGAGGAGTTTTTGGGGGCGGTTTTGGCGGAGAAGGAGGAGGACCTCCGGCGCCTCCAGGGTCTTGTGGGCTACGGGGCCAAGCTGGGCAAGGAGGGCTTCGCCTACCTCGAGGCCGTGGGCGAACCCCTGGAGGTCCGCCTCGAGGAAGGGGATGCGCCCTTCACCCCCGTTCGTGCGGAAGCCTGGGGCGGGGCCATCCAGGGGGCTTACCCCCTCTACCGCTTCCGCTTTGGGGAGGCTGAAGACCCGGACCCCGCAAGCCCCGACCCCAGTCCGGTCATAGGGTACGAGGGGGCCTACTTTGTTCTCCCCCGTGGGCGGGGCCTGGCCAAAGGTTTTTCCTTGGAAGGGCGGTTTTTCGCTTGGGATCTGGTGGAGTTCCTATGGGCGAGGGCATCGGGAGGGTCTTCTTCCTAAAGGACGAGGTGGGCTTCCAGCCCCTTTCCAACCACCAGGGGCTCGTGGTCAAGCTCCTGGAGTCGTGGCGGGAAGGGGATGAGCCCCTGGCGCTTTCTCCAAAGACCAAGGAGCGCCTCCTCCTTGCGGCGCGGTACCACGACGACGGAAAGCGTTTTACCTTCCACATCGTTCCAGACGGGAAGGGCGGGCTCACCTATAGCTTCCGCGGGCACCGCTTCCGGGTGGCCCAGGCCGTCCAAGACCCCTACGCCCAGGCCCTTATCCGGGGTCACCATGATTACTCCACCCGCGAGGTGGTGAACCTGGCCGCGGACTTCCTCGAGGAGGGCTTGGGCCACCGCTTCCCCGAGGACCTTTTCCTCCTCATGATGGCCGACCAGTTGGAAGCGGAGCTTGCGGTGCGGTTGTGGCAGAGGCGGGCAGGGGAGGTCCGGCCCTTCGTGGAGTTTGACCTGTTACCCGACGGCGAAGGCGGATTCCTCTTGGACCCCTGGCCCTTCCGGGTGGACGAAGTCGCCCTGGACTTCCTGGTCTACTTCCACCCCTACCGGGGCGAGGAGGCCAAGGTCGTGGAGGGGTGGGGGCGGGCCTTGGTGGGCGCTTTGGAGGAGGGGAAGGTGCCCGAGGCCTTCCGAGAGGAAAAACGCCGGGTGCGCCTCAGGCCCTGGGCGGCCGGGGCGAGGAAAGCGGACGACCCCGAGGCCTTCTACGACCGGTTTGGCCTGAAGCCCACCCCCTTCCAAAGGGAGGTCTTCAAGGTAGCGGAGGGGGACCCCGCCCACCTCCTCCTCGCCCCCACGGGGACGGGGAAGACCGAGGCCGCAGCCTTCCCCGCCCTGGCCCGGGGGGAGCGGCTCGTCTTCGTCCTGCCCACACGGAGCCTCGTGGACGACCTGGAGGGGCGCTTTCGCTGCTATCTCAAAATCCTGGCCCAGGAGGAAGGGCGGCCTAAGGCCTTGGTGGTGGACACCGGCCACCGCCAGGCGCGCTTTCGCTTTAGCCCAGATGGCCAAGAGGAGGCCACCAAGGAGCGGCACCTCTACCACGCCGATGTCATCCTCACCACCTTGGACAAGCTCCTCTACCGCTACTTCGGCTACGCCGAGGGGGTCAAATCCTACACCTTTCCCCGGCGGATCCACGACCGGAGGACGCTTTTCGTCTTTGACGAGGTGCACCTTTACGAGGCCACCGCCTGGGTCAACTTCCGCCACCTGATCGCCTCCTTGTACAAGGCGGGCGTGCGCTTTCTGGTCATGAGCGCCACCATGCCCGGGACGTACCGGGAGGAGCTGCTCCTCGAGGGCACCCTGGAGCACCCTGCGGCCAAGCGGCCGAGCCGGGTGCTCCGCTACATGCCCCAGGGCAACCCCATGGAAATCATCCAAAGCCACCGGGGCAAGCGGGTTTTGGTGGTTCTGGAGGAGGTCAAGGAGGCGGCGGAGCTTTACAAGAGGCTCAAAGGGGAGGGGGTCTTCCTCTACCATGGCCGCCTGGCGGAGGGCCAAAGGAGAAGGGTCTTTGGGGAGGTCAAGCGCCGGGACAAGGCCCAGGAGCCTTACCTCTTGATCACCACTCCCGCCATAGAGGTGGGGGTGGACCTGGACGCAGAGGTTCTGGTCACGACCCTCTGCCCGCCGGAAAACCTTCTGCAACGCCTGGGAAGGGTGAACCGAAGGGGAGGGGGCCAAGGGGAGGCCTACGTGGTGGGGGAAACCTACCCCGACTACCTCGGAAGCCTGCCGGAGGGCTACTTGGAACTCCTAAAGGCGCTGGATGGGCAAGACCTGGCCCAAGGGGGGGAGGAGCGCCTTCGGCAGGCCATCCGCTACCCCAAGTACCTGGACCCCAGGGCGGAAACCTTCTTTGAGGCCCTGCAGGACTACGTCTACGGGCTGGACCTTACCCAAGAACCCCTCCACCGCAAGGGCTTCGTGGCCACCCGGGGTTGGACGCCCAGCGTGCGCCTCCGCCAAGGAGAGGACGAGGTGGAGGTTCCCATAGACCGGCTTGTCGGCAGGAAGGAGGAGCTCACTCCCGTCCGGGTTGTGGAGCGGCTTTTGACCGATGGAGAAACGGGCAACCGGCGCCGGGAAGAGGTTCCATTGCGCTCTGGGGAGCTTTACGGACGGGAGCTGGTGTTGAACTACCCCTACCCCTACGACCCAGAGCTGGGCTTCGTGGAGTTGCCCAAGGTGTTTCAGCGCCTTCGCCATCCCGACCCCCAACGGGTCCAGCTTCTCTACGCCCCGGAAAAGGACGCGGGCGAGGCGCCGGAAGGCGTTATGGACACCGATCAGGTAACGGGCGGGGGAAGACGGGTTCTCTGGTATCTGGGGGAGTCGGCCTGGGCGGAACCCGCCAAGAGCGGGGAGGTGGCCGAAGAGACCGAGGAAGAGGAAGAAGAGGGGGACTGATGCCTCAGGCCGTGGTCCTCGAGCTCGTGGGGGAAAAACCCCCCCTTTACCCCGCCCGCTATGCCCACGGCCTCTTCTTTGCCCTGCTTTCCCGGGTAAGCCCGGAGCTGGCCCAGAAGCTCCACGAGGCTCCGCGCAAGCCCTTCACCCTGGCGCCGCTTCCCAGGGCTGGCCCCGAAGGGGCCACCTTGAAGGGGACCCTGAGGCTCCGCCTTACCACCCTGGACGATGGCCTTTTTGCGCCCTTTCTGCGGGCCCTCCTGGAGGCCGCCCCGGATGGGCTTCCCCTGGGGGATAGTTCCTACCGGCTGGCGCGGGTCCTGGCTACCCGCGAGGGGCACCCCCTGGCCGGGGCCACCTCCTGGGAGGAACTCAAGGAGGCCCCCAAGCGGGAAAAGGCCACCTTTCGCTTCCTTACCCCCACGGTCTTCGCCACTTCTAAGCCGGGTGGGCGCACCCGCTACACTCCCTTGCCCGACCCCCGCCTCATCGCAGGCTCCCTCCTGGACAAGTGGCAGGCTCACAGCCCCTTTCCTTACAACCCAAAGGAAGAGGCCGCCTTGCGGGAGCTTTTTGAGCTGGACCTCGAGGTGGCAGGCTTCCGCAACCTGCGCTTCCACCGGGTACAGGCAGGAAAGGGCTTTTTCCCCGGTTTCACGGGTGAGGCGACCCTGAGGCTTTGGAGCCAGAGCCTCGAGGCCCAGGAGGCCCTGGGGCGCCTCCACGCCCTAGCCTTCTTCAGCGGCGTGGGGGCTAAGACCCCCTACGGCATGGGCCTGGCAGTCCCCCTCTAGCGAGCGCGAAGGCCACCTTATGCAAACCCCCTGTGCCAAACCGGGGGTTTTTGCTGTACAGAAGGCTGCTCTTTTGAATTGCATACTTGTTCTTTCCCCTCGTGCGCGTGCGCACTCGTCCTGGAGAAGGAAAGTCCCACTTTAGTCCCACGGCTCCTCTTCCAGGTTGACGCATAATCCCCCCGCGTGCGAAAATGGCCTCAAGACCCCCCGCCTGGAGCCGCTTCCTGGAGGGGGCCGGTTGCAAACCTCGTTAGCCTCGTAGAGGATTGAAACATGGACTTCCTGCACGAGCCCTTCGAGCTCGCCATGTTGCAAACCTCGTTAGCCTCGTAGAGGATTGATACTGTCTTGCCTGTCAAGCGACCCCTTGATCTAGCTGGGTCGCGTAGTACTCCCTGAGCCTTCCCATCATCCGCCTGAGGAGCTTGGGTCGTGTCAAGGACTCTGTGTAAGAGTCTGTGTACGGGGGGCATACCGCTCCTGAAGCATCTTCTCCAGCACCTCCTTCACCTCCGAGAACCCCTTTAGTTTCCGTTCTGCCCACCTCCCTTCCTGCCTCTCCGACTCCAGGTAAAGAAGCTTGTACACCGCCTCTTCCTTAGGAAACTTGTGGTCCCGCACCTTCG
>Ga0255173_1000127_pt1 | contig 25475 bp, 23 predicted proteins | sample Atl_Atl_RepA_8d_FD_183175 | JGI IMG/M metagenome (GOLD analysis project Ga0255173, IMG submission 183175) | Freshwater microbial communities from Altamaha River, Georgia, United States - Atl_Atl_RepA_8d | ecosystem: Environmental > Aquatic > Freshwater > River | place: USA: Georgia | collected...
ATTGACCGTCCCGGTCAGGTCAACCCCATGACCATCGTGCACATCTGTGGGAGCCAAACCGAACGCCGCGCCTATGCGATGCTTCGGGGGAACGTATCCAACCACCAACAAATCATTGATTTGTACCGACAAGAAATTTCTTCTGTAGATGTTGACAATGTCTAAAGTTGTGATATAGTCGGTTTCCCTTTAACCAACGGAGAGTTAGATGAGTGAAGAAAATGAAGTGGCCGAACGGCCAGACCTAGATCGGCTGACGTCGATTTATCTGAAGATTCGAGACAAACGCTCGGAACTCAAGCGCGAGTTTGAGAACGAAGACAAAGACCTCGAAGAGCAACAGAAGATGCTTGCAGAGCAAATGCTGGAATCATGCAAAGAGCTCGGCGCCGACAGCATCAAGACACCACATGGGACGATCATTCGTTCGGTCAAGTCAAAGTACTGGACGGGCGATTGGGATTCTATGTACACCTTCATCAAAGAGCACGACGCGTTCGGCTTACTTGAGAAGCGACTGCACCAAACCAACATGAAGGACTTCCTTCACGAGAACCCCGACGTCATGCCCATGGGCTTGAATGTTGAAAACGAATACACCATCGTCGTTAGACGTGCTAAATAACTGGAGAAATGAAATGAGTGACCTATTTGGATGCGCGGTTGAAACCGTCAAATACGACTACGAAAAACACACGGGCCACGTATATGTGCCTATTGGCAACTGCACAGATATGAAGGGAACTATTGAGTTCTTTAAGAACGCTTTTCCTCACGTCGTGCACATCATAACGTGGTGTGACTGGGAACTTGATACACAGTATGTCATCCACAAGGGTGAATGGATTGCAATTTAAACGGAGAAACTAAATGAGTAACATCGCACTTTTGAACCAAGACCTGCCCGACTTCCTGCAAACTGCTGGCGTCAGTGAATTAACCAAAGCCCTCGCTGGCAAGACTGGTGCCAAGCGCATCGTCCCTAAGAACGGCATCTTCCGCAAGATGGTCGGCGGTGAAGAGATGGGTAAAGTCAAGGGCAACCTTGATGTGGTGATTGTGAACGCATCACCTAAAGTCGGTCGTATCTTCTACGCGAAGGCATGGACACCCGATGCCGACCCAAGCGCACCCGACTGCTTCTCTAACGATGGCGTGTCTCCTGATGCTGGTGCTAGCGCACCCCAAGCTAGCCGTTGCGACACATGCGCACAGAACATCAAAGGCTCTGGCCAAGGTACCTCGAAGGCTTGCCGCTACTCACGCCGCATCGCTGTGAACTTGGTGGAAGATTTTGGTACTTCTTTGGAAGGCGAAGTCTATCAGTTGAACTTGGCATCGAAGTCATTGTTCGGTGAAGGCGTCGGCGACAACTCGCACACCTTTGAAAACTACACCAAGTACTTGGCCAACAACGGTAAGAGCTTGGACTATGTGGTGACCACATTGAGCTTCAACGAGAACAACGACAACCAGTCTGTTTTGTTTACACCTGCGCGTTTCATCAACAAGCAAGAGTACGCGGTGACAAGCGAAGCCGCTAAAAAGCCAGAAACCCAAAAGCTGGTGACCATGACTCCATACCAAGCTGACATGGCTGGTAAACAACAAGCACTCGCTGCACCTGCTGCCGCACCTAAAGCGGAAGAAGCAGTGGCCGAGCCGACCAAGCGCGAAAGCACAAAGGCTGAGAAGCCAACCCCAACTGCCAAGAAGGGTTTGGACGACGTGGTCAAAGCTTGGTCTGACGAGGAGTAAGCATGAGCTACGGATACAGCCACCGACTCGTCGAGGCCAACAAAGCGGCTTCTAATGAGTCGTGGGGCGTACTCCTTGGGCGCAAGTGCATCGAACTCGAAATTCCTGTGGACGTTATTGCTCGGCGACTTGATGTTAGTCGGGCAACAATTTACAACTGGTTCTGGGGTACCACTACCCCAAGCCGGTCCCACTGCGAACAGATCGAGCGTCTGATTCCTCGCCTCAAGAAACGAAAATAAATCCGTGCATTGACGGGGGCTTCGGCCCCCAGCTTTGCCGTCTCCAAAAGAAACAGACATGTCCAACTTTGACTTACTCGACACCGTGCTGCCCCCCGAGGGACGGTATTGCGTGTTTGGCTATGGGAAGTATCCGGACCAAAAGTTTTACGACACAAGAGAAGAAGCACAAGCCCAAATCGAGCACTTAGTTGCCAACAAGTTTGACGTGTATTTCGGGTGCGCCAAGTTCGGCCCACTTAACAACCGTAAGCACGACAACGCACAGTTCTTCAAAGCACTGTGGATGGACATTGACTGTGGCCCGACCAAGGGAGTTCCCGATGAAAAAGGCAAGATTGCTGGATACCTGACACAGCAACTCGGCCTAGACGCGCTAAAAACATTTTGCAAAACGGTGGGTCTGCCCCGCCCCATCTTGGTTAGTTCTGGCTACGGTGTGCACGCATACTGGCTGTTGGATGCGACCATTGATCGGCGTGATTGGCAACCGCTGTCGAGCCGACTGCGTGAGTTGTGCGTTGAAAACGGGTTGATTGTTGACGCCTCTGTGTTTGAAGCTTCTCGCGTATTGCGAGTGCCCGGAACATACAACTTCAAAAAAGAAGAACCGATGGAAGTGACTGTGCTCAACGAGCACACGCAAGTCCTGACCTACGACCAGTGGAAAGAGCTACTCGGCGCACCCGACCCAGTCGATGAGCTGCCTGATTTCTTGCCGACCATCAGCCCAATGATGGAAGCCTTGATGCAAAACAAGGTGAAGCGGTTCAAGAACATCATGATTAAGGCGGAGAACGGTTGCCAGCAACTCAACTACTGCTACCAAAACCAAGACTCTATCGAGGAACCCCTGTGGCGTTCAGCCCTGTCGATTGCTGCGTTCTGCGTGGACAAAGACAAAGCGGCGCATATGATGTCAAGCCAGCACCCAGACTACAACCCAGCCGAGGTTGATAAGAAGGTAACCGAGCTGATTGCAAACGCAGGGCCGCACCACTGCGCCACGTTCGAGAAGCTGTACCCAAGCGGGTGCGCTGGCTGCCAACACAAAGGCAAGATCAAGTCGCCCATCGTGCTCGGCATCGAGATTGCGCAGGCTGAGGTGGAAGACGGTGAGTACGTGGTTGAGGTTGAGCCGACTGAAGGCGAAGATGCGGAATTCATGGCGGACACTAATCGCTACCGTATTCCAGAGTATCCGTTTCCTTTTTTCCGCGGCGCCAAGGGCGGTATTTGGCGCAAGTCAGAGAGCGACGAGGACGAACCAGCGTTGGTGTACGAGCATGACCTGTATGTAGTCAAGCGCATGAAAGACCCCGAGCTGGGTGAGATTGCGTTGTTCAGACTGCACCTGCCACACGACGGAGTCAAGGAGTTTGCAATTCCGGCGACGTCCATATCTACGAAAGATGAGCTGCGCAAGCAACTGTCACACCATGGTGTGATGGCGACACAAAAACAACATGAGCTGCTGGCGATGTTCGTCGTGGCTTTTATGAAGAACCTGCAATATGTGAGGAAGGCAGAAGTTATGAGAACACAGTTTGGATGGGTAGACAACGACAGCAAGTTCATTGTCGGCGACAGAGAAATCACAAAGGACGGGGTGTTCTATAGCCCGCCCTCAAGCCACACGCAGTCATTCGCCGAGAAGATGGTGCCGACTGGCTCGTTCGATAAGTGGAAAGAAGTGTTCAACATGTACGCCCGTGAGGGTCTGGAGCCCAATGCGTTTGCCGCACTGACAGCATTTGGTTCGCCTCTGTTGAAGTTCACTGGCTTGAGTGGCGCGATCATCAACGTCATTCACAAGTCGTCGGGCTCGGGTAAGTCAACGGCACTGTTTATGTGTAACAGCGTATGGGGCCACCCCAAAGAGTTGTCGTCCATGTGGAAGGACACGCTCAACGCAAAGATGATGCGCCTCGGCATCCACAACAACTTGCCCAACACAATCGACGAGATCACCAACACGAGCGCCATGGAGTTCTCAGACTTGGCGTACAGCATCTCCCAAGGGCGGGGCAAAGACCGAGTCAAGTCGCACAGCAACGAGCTGCGTGCCAACCACACCAAGTGGAACAACATGACCTTGGCCTCATCCAACGCCAGCTTCTACGAGAAACTTGGCTCGGCAAAGAACTCACCCGACGGCGAATCCATGCGTCTGCTTGAGTACAAGATTGAGCCCAGCACAGCGATCAGCGTGGAAGAAGGTAAGCAGATGTTCGACCATCAGATGATGGAGAACTACGGGCACGCTGGTGACATTTACGCCGAGTGGCTCGTCAACAACTTGGAAGAGGCCGTAGGCCTGTTGCGCCAAATCCAAGCCAAGATCGACAAGCAGGTGCAGTTCACCGCACGGGAGCGCTTCTGGTCAGCTATCGCCGCTTGCAATATCGCCGGTGGTTTGATTGCCAAGAGCCTCGGCTTGCACGACTACGACATGAAAGCAGTCTACGATTGGTTGATCGGCATGCTCGGCGAGATGCGCGAAGAGGTGACCCCACCCCAGAGCAGCCCTGTGTCTATGCTCGGCGACTTCATCAACAGCCACATGGTCAACGCTTTGGTGGTTAATGGTGTTGCGGATGCACGCACGAATATGGAAGCCCTGCCTCTGACCGAACCCAAGGGTGAGTTGTTGCTGCGCTTCGAGCCCGATACCTGCGATCTGTTCGTCACAGCCAAGGCGTTCAAAGAGTACTGCGTCAAGTATCAAATCCACTACCGCGACGCGCTCAAACAACTGCACAACGAGGGTATCTTCATCGACACCATCAACAAGCGCATGTCTAAGGGCATGAAGATGAACTCCCCCGCCGTGCGTGCCCTGCACTTCAACACGAAGAACTTTGACAACCTCGTCCCTGTGGAGCCCGAAGCCGATGCAGATCGAGACGGTGACGTACCGAATTAACTGGGCTAAGTTCCGGCGCGGCTACTCCTTTTTTGTACCCTGCATTGACCACGAGGCAGCACGGAAGGAGTTAGCCCGAGTTTGTCGGCGACTGAAGATCAAAGTTCTAACCAAGGTGACCATCGAAGATGGCATCAAAGGATTGCGCGTCTGGAGGGAATGACATAAACTAACCACGGTTGTTTCATGGTTCTCCTCTGAGACTTTATGCCCCGCCTAGTGCGGGGCATTTTTTATTCCTTTGCTGTCTGTGCTTCGCGTTCCAGCTTCTTGGAGCTCGGCTCAAGGATTTCGATGAGCTGCGGATAGAACTTCTTGTCGATGGGGAAGCCACGATCAGACTTGATCTTGCGCTCCATTTGTTTCTTCAGCGAAGCCGACATGTCATCGCCACTGATAGAGTTAATGGGGTTCTTTGAGTTGAACTTGAAGATGTTCTCAAACGCTTTGCCCACGTCTTCGTCACTGCCCTTGTCCATCTCCAACTCTAGGCGGTCAAGCAGGGAGGTGCGCTCACGCTTAACTTTCAATACCTCGCCTTGGAGTTTGAAGATAGCCTCGCGTCGTGCTTGGAGCCCTTCGGTTGCAAAGCCCAGTGACTGCGCAATGAGCTGGCCTTGAGTGAACTCATCCTTGTCCTTGATGATCGCACCAGAAGTAGTGGTTGCACCTTCTATACCGTAGCGTGTCGCAGTCATCGGCGCACGGAAGATAGCAGGCATCAGAGTCTCCATACCTTGGAAAATCTTGCCTTGGTTGAAGTAGTCCACCGCCTTGGGAATTTGTTTGACAAACAGCGATGCACCGGGGCCGACCAAAGACATGAAGTAGTCTTGCACTTCCGCAGAAGCAGTAGCGCCTTCTTTTACTTCGGGGAACCACATGTTGTTCATCGACAAGCTGCTGCTAATGTCGTAGCCGGTTAGCGCGGCAATTAAGCCACGGTCAAGCAGTTCATCGAGCGTGTGGTCGCCGACCTTCACATTACCGAAAGTCTTAGGCAGCCAGATGTTGCGGAACCAGAACTCCAAGTCGCGGCCTTCCAACGGATCGTCCTCATCGTCACCACGCAAACCATTCAAGATGCCTTGTGCGATACCCATAGCAAAACTAATACCGGGGATACCAACCATGCCAGCCAGTGCGTAAGACATCATGAGCGAGCCGATGAGCTGCTGTGCGGCTTCTTTACGAACTTGTCGGTCCGACTCCAACGAAATGGCACGGTAGAAGTTACGCATGAAGTAAGTAGTCACAAACGCAGGGAACATCTTGAACTGGAACAACGAACGGCCCAACGGCTTGTGCGCATCCAACAGCACTCTATGTTCTTGGTCCGCCAGCAAACCACGTGGGCGGTTTGAAGCGTGATAGTTACCCAACGCCTCGTGGCTTTCTTGCTCGGCTAAACGCAGGGCTTGCTCGTGCGTCTTGCCTTTTTCTCTATTCAAGCGATACGAAGTCATGAACGTCAGCTCACGAATCATGCGCTCGGCATGGTGGAACAACGCAGTCATAGCGTTGCCGGTACCACGGAGAACCTTACGCGCTGTGCTCTGGTTGAGAGCAGTTGCTTCGTTGCGACGGTTGCCCAAGTCGTAGGCCAGTGTGGTTTCGCTGATGCCATGGTCGAGCATGTATTGCGCAGCGCGCTTCTCGTCAGCGGTCAAACTTGTCAGGTTGGACATAGTCGGCATCATAACTTTGCCATCTTTGTCGGTGATGCCCAAACCGTTGAAGATGTTCAGTGACTTACCCAGAGCCGCAGCAGTCTTGACCATGCCGTGTTTGGACGACAGCACAGGAGCTACGAAGATAGGGATAGCTGTGAACTGAGACACCATGGTCTTGATCGAAGTCATCAGCCACAAGAACGCCGACTTGTTAATCAAGTTGGAAGCTGCAAAACCAATGCTGCTTTCTGGGTCAGGGCGAACTTGTTGCTCTGTGCGAATACGCATTTCGGTGACGAACTCACCCAAACGTGCCTTGTCGGGGTTGCCTTGCAACGAAGATTGCGCACGCTCAATCTGGTTCATGATGCGTGGGCCGTATTTCAAGCGAGCCAACTGGCTAGCCGAGTCTGTACCAGACACCACGAAGTTGCGGTGAATGTCGCCACCAAAACCAGCCTTACCTTGACGGTGCATGTACTTGCGGCGGAAGCTGCGCTCTGGGAGCGTGTGCAGGTACAACTGATAAATCTCGTCCTTGAGCTTGTCAGCATCTCCAATGATTTTGTCCCCAACAACGTTTCCAAAGTCATCCACAATAGAAGAACTTCTGGAGCCGGAGTCAATGGTCTCAAAGATTTCCTTGAGCATGGCGCTCGCATCCATGTCTTGTTTGCGGGCGTTGGTCAAATCGTTACCGGAGTCAATGTCTCCGTCTTCAATCATCTTTTCAAGGGTGCGTGTATCTCCAGACTCATTGAGTTGACGCACGCGGGCGCGCAAGAAACGCTCTCGGTCGAAAGCGCTCTCAAACATTTGGAATTCACCGCTCTTGCCTTTGCCGACGCGAGCCCAGTACTGACCGTAGCGCATCAGTGGGAAGTACGGATACAGCTTCTTACCTTCTTCGTACATCTTTCTGATCGACGCCATGAGTCGAACTTTGGCTTCTTTTGGTAGCTTCGACTGATTAATCTGCTCTTCCAGCAGCATGTGATACAGCTCGTGATTCTGTTTATAGAAGTCACGCACCTCGGTGTACAACTGCTTGCTTGTATCAGTCAGGCCGTTCCACAACTTGTCGAGTCGTGGGTTAGGAGTAGTGGCAGTGCTTGGGTCGTAGGACGACAACGTGGTGGCGTGCATCACGTTGGCCAGCTTCTGGTATTGGTCCGCATCTTTAGAAGCCAACTCTTGGAGTCGGTCGGCGACCTTAATCATGGCGTTCGTGCGCTTGTTACGCATCGCGCTCATGTCACTGATACCTTGCCATGCCTCTGTGATGCCCTTGATACCGAGGCGATCAGCCCAAGCCACAATGGTTTCTGTTTGCAACGCTGGGAGCAACTGCTGCAAAGACTTGAGGGTGAAGGACTTCCAGCCCGACACCATCACATCGACAAACTCGTTCTGGTCACGCAACTTGGTCAAGTCGGTGATGGTCTCGTTGCGGATGCTGTCGGCGAGATTGGACTTCTGCAACTTAACGGTAAGCGCATCCACCTTCTGCTTCTTCTGACGCACCTTCTTGGCTTGTTTAAAGATTTCCTCTTCCGACGCCATGTCCTTTTCGATCCCCCGCATTTCTTTCGTTTTGCGAGAAGTGAGGATGCTGTCGGTCACGTGCATCAAGTCAGATAACAAAGTGTAATTGCCCCTGCCCAAACCGAATAGGTTAGCAATCATGCGGGTGAAACGACTCCAACCGGATTCTTCTTTTGTCACGCCCTCGATGCTGTCCAAGAAGTCTTGGAAATTCTCATCGCTCATGCCGTAGGCCAAGAACTCTTGGGGGAGCTCAAAAATATCGGAGGTGACTTCCCCGGTTTGTGGGTCTACTTCACCCATGGACTCAACGAGCACTCGCATCTCAGGAGACAGCAACCCCAAGGCACGCATGCGCTCATAGTTGATCTTTGCGTTTTCCATCAGAGAAGTTAAGTCGCCGATGAATCGAGTCAGCGCCGCATCCATAGAGACCCCACGGGCCCTTGCAATCATCCCCAGATTGATCTTTGCGTTTGTTGCGGCGTGCAGTAGCTCGTGCAGGACGGTGATGTTGTTTACGCCTTGGTCTTCCCCAAAGCTAGCGCCACGCACATAAATAGTCGGTTTACTGGTTCTTGTGCCAGCAAAGAATACGCCCCGCGCATCTTCCCAATCTTCGAGGCTGTCTTGCAACTGCTGTGGAAGGGGGTCACCTTGCTCGACCACAACAAAGTTTACGTTACCAACAAAAGAACGCAGGCGTTGAGCCAAAAACTTTTGGAACGGATTCTTTGTGGTGTTAATGATGTATGTAAGTGCCTGCGCGCCGTTCTTGGCTTTACTAAACCCGGGATCGGCAGTGCCCGTAGACCCACGGTTGGCCAGAATACTCGCGCCTTTTTCTGACACGCCACGCAAATCGTTGAGGTCGGTTTTCTTACGAATCTCAATACCGCGCTTGACCTTGGCTAACTCATCTTCAGTAATCTTGGTGCGGTCAGCAAGCAAAGCTTTGGCACGTTTGCCAAGCGCAGAGCCACGGAACTGGCTTTCTACTTCAATCAAGCGCTTAATTGCATCGGCTTTTTCGGCTCGCTTATCTTCCTGCGCTTGTTCAAACGCATCTTCGTTTGCAAACTCACCTTCGTCCAGCGGCTGGCTGGCCTGTTCAAGCTGGTTAACAATGTTGTTTTTACCTTGGCTAAAAGTGCGTTCAGCCTTGGTGTACGCAGCGCGGTATGCTTTGCGCTCCGCTTCTTTAGCAGCACGTTCTTCGGGCGGCAGTGCTTTGCGGCCACGTTTGCCTTTGGGCTCTTCCTCGGCGATCACCTCGGTAGGTTGGTCAGCGAGTTCTTGAGTTTGTTCGAACGCAACTTTGGCCGCTTCGTTTGCTTGGCTGTAATTTGCTTCCGCCGCAGCCAACTGCGCGCTCTGCTCAGGTGTAGCGTTATACCCAGCAGCTTCTAAAGTTTGCTGAGCCTGCTGAAGCTCATCGTATGCTTGTTGGCGTTGTTGCTCCGCTTCTTCATACGGTGTCAGTGCAGCGGGCTCGACTGCTTCTCCTGCAACAATAGGTGCAACATTCTCTCCAGTAGGAACCATTCCATCGGTTGTAGGTTCTCCAACTCCTGCGGTGGGGGCGATTTGATCGGGCTGTCCAACCAACTCAGGGCTGACTCCACCTGCTTCGGTGATAGGTTCTCCAACATCTGCTGCTCCTGTTGCTTCTCTCTCGGCAAGCGCATCGTCTTGTGCCTCTTTCGTTGCTACTGCTGTTGCTTCATCAAGTGCTTCGGCCTCGGACATACCAACAGCTTGGTACTGCTCCTTGAGGTCCATGATTCGTTCGGGATCGGCTTGAACGTCTTCCAACCCTTCGGGTGTTGGGGCAGCCTGCTCCTGCTTGGCTTCGTCGGCGACGATCTGTTTGGCCAGACCAACCGCCTCTTCTTCCATCAAACCGTTCTTTTCTTGTAGCTCAAGCGCAATGTCCTGCACGCGCTCTTCGGGTGCGCCGGTAACTCCAGCCGCCTCTTGGAACTTACCGATAGTTTCGCCAGCTTCTTTTCTACGCAGCTCTTCTTTGGCCTGTAACGCTTCACGCGCACCGGCAGTAGCACCCAAACCAGCGCCAGCCAAACCCTCCAAAGTAGCCTGCCCAACCACGCCGCGCATGGTGGGTACATCAAAGCCTTCACGCTGGAGAGCTATGTTCTGTGCGAGTTGTTCTTGGCCACCTTCCGCCGCTTCACCTGCGAATTCCTTAGCACCGGTAATACCAGCTTGCTTGATAGCCCCACGACCAGCGATCTTTGCGGTCTCCTGCGCGGCTTGCTCAGCGGCTTCTTTGGTAGCTGCTTTCGTAACAATGCTCTTGGCCAACTGACGTGCAGCGGCAGGCTCGAAACCTGTAGTCGCGCCGATTGTGCCGAGGGCGGCACCGCCCAGAATCATGTCTAAGTTCTTGCCGCCGTACTCCTGCGCCACCTGTGCGCGGGCTTCGATCTGTTCTGGCGACATGTCTGTCTTACCAAGCGCATCCTTGACGGCGTCATAGATAGAACCCTTGACGGTACCTGCACCCATGGTGGCACCAACACCTGCGCCAACTGCGGTAGCAGCGAGTGCGCCAGCACCGAGCACGGAAGCACCAAGCCCGGCAACGATTGCAGGAGCTGAAGTACCCAGCGCGTTTACGACTGTGTCGATAGGAGCAACAGAGAACGCTTTCACGGCTGCCGTGACTTGGTCGGCAACACCCTTATCCTCCGCTTCCTTCATGATGCGGGCGATCTCTTGGGAGTCCTTCTTGGACTGGGCGCTATACAAAGCCCCGATGTAGTCCTCGACCCCCTTGATGGAGTTGGACACGTCACTACCCGCGCCGAAGGCGTCAGCGATCATGCGCACACCGGTGGCCACACCGGATACGGCTTTCAAGGGGACGTCGGCAACTTGCCGCAAGAACGACTGATCTTCCGGCTTTTCTTCAGGCTTAGCGAACTGTGCCCAAGGGCCAGACTCTACGGGTTTTTGTTCCGCAAATTGTGCCCAAGGACCCTGTTCTTGGGGTTCACTCGTTTCAGCCTGTTGTGTTTTGAATGAATCCCAAGGTCCTGTCGCCATCTGTTACACCTTTTCCCAGTTCGCTTGATCTGCGGGGTTGCCGCCTTTGAAGCGATAGCCTTGCATGATTTGCCCGGGTTTAATTGTAGGCGCAGCAGGTGTTTGTTGGGTAGGGGTTTCAGTAGGTTTACCGCCACCCTGCGCTTTCTTGCTTGCAACAACGGCAGCCACTTGCTCACGGATGCGTGCAGCGGTTTCAAAGTCGTTGTTTTGCATTGCCTTGAGGTATGGACGGTTAACGCTCAAAGCTTCTTTCAATTCCGCACTCTCAGCCTTAACTCCGGCAAGAGCGGCAGCATCTTCAGCACGAACAGAACCGGGGTAACGACCGAGCTGGTCGGCGGCAGTAGCACGAGCCGTAGCCATGGTTTCCGCTCTCTTGACGGGGTCGGTAGCGATAGATGGGTCTTTCGCCACTTTTGCTTCGTACAGAGCTTGGGCCTGCTTGTCCAAGTCGGTGGGTTTTGTAACGCTGGCCATAGAAGCCGCTGCCTGACGCTTGGAGTTCTCGATACCTGCTTGGATGGTAGCTTGCTTCTCGGCGATGCCAATTCGACGGTCGAGGGCTTCTTTCTCCTGCGCTCTTGACTTGTCGTACAGGGACTCGGCTTTGCCTTTGAGACCGTCTGCACGCGCTTGTTCTGCGGTAGCCAAAGTGATTTCGGACTGACGCAAGAGGCGGTCGGCTTCGCGCTGTTCCTTCTTCATCTTCACAACTTCTTGGCCGAACGCACCCATGGCGCCAGCAATAGCACGAGAAGTACTACCGGGACGCAGCAAAGCTTGAGACGCAGCAAGTGCGCCAAGGCCGACGCCTTCATCAGACATTTTGCTCAAACCAGCGCGTTCTTTTTTGACGTCCTCCATGTAGGGAGTCAACGCACTTTTTCCGTATCTCGCTTCAATAGCGGGCATCGCTGCACTGATCCCAGCTTCAATTTGCTCGGGCGTCTGAGAAATGTCCTTCTTGCCTAGCTCGCTCAGCGTATCCATGTAATCATTTACACCGCCTTTGGCGAACGCAACCACGCCACCACCGGCCATACGGTCGGCAACTTGCGGTGTGATACCGGAAGCCAAACCGCGGCGCTCAGAAGCGCGCATACCCATCTCGCTTTGGATGGCTTCAAGTTGGTCCATATCACCACGGGCTTGTGCAGCCTGCGCTGCTTGTTGGAGCTGCTGATCTGACAGTTTGCTTACGATGCGCCCCACGTTGTCGGGAGAGTCCACAGAACCGCCGTCGGCGTAGGCCATGCCACCCTCGGCCATGAACTTGCTCAGACCGTAAGCACCCAAACCGATAGAGCCGATCTGTTGCGCCATACCGGGGGTTGGCTCGTACATGGAACGAGTTGTTTGCTGACCCAGAGGCAGGCCACGAATCAAGTCGGACATGAAGCCCAACTGCTTGTATGGGTAGTTCTGCTCGTTCTGGAAGTCTTCGTAAGCCTGAGACAGACCTTGCTGACGCAGTGCCTGCTGCTGACCACCGTAAGCCGATTGCAACTTGTTGATGTCCATGCCTTGCTGGAACTGCTGACCGCCCAGAGAACCAAGTTGCCCTGCACCTTGCAGAGCAGCCTGAAGACCTTGCAATCCGAGACCTGCACCGTATTGGCGTGACTGCTCACCGAGCTGCTGTGCAGCTTGGCCATATTGAGCACCGAGGCCAGCAGCCTCCAACCCTTTGCCGTAGCCGAATTGACGTGACTGTTCACCCAGTTGTTGAGCTTGCAGTTGTGCTGCTTGGTTGAGCTGTTGTGCTTGCAAGCCTTGTTGTGCACCGAGGTTCTGAACACCCAGCAACGCAGCCAAGTTTTGTTGGCCCACGGTAAGTCCGGCGCCTTGATTGGCTTGTTGTGCAGCGAGGTTGCGAGCTTGCTCGGCATTGAATTGTTGTTGTGCGGCGTTGAACGCGGCTTGCTGACCAGTAGCTTGAATGTCACCAAGTTGTGTAGCCAAGTTACGCTGACGCTCAGCTTCAATCAAACCTTGACGAGAACCACCGAACGCACCTGCGCCGACGGCTTGGGCTTGTTGACCTTGACGAGCAATATCAGATGCGCGACGAGCCTCACGCTGTTGAATGTCCACCACATTCTGCATGTAGGGTGACATGTAACCTTCGGCTGTACCCGGCTGCACAAAACTCTCTGTGCTAACGCGCTCGGCGGGGCCCATCTGAAACTGCTGCAACTGAGGAGCACGGATAGAACGCGCACCAAAGCGACCTGCTTGGTACTGGTCAGGGGCTTGGAATTGGTTTTGAAATTGACCAGCTTGGTAGTTAGTGCCGAGCCCACGCATTGCGGCTTCTGCGGCTACGTCGATACCTGCACCGGTGGCAGCCGATGGGGCCATGCCCGCAGCGGCTTGTTGCGCTTGCAACTGCATTGGGCTAAACCCAGCGATACGAGGTTGATCGTAGGCTTGGTACCCTCTTTCAGAAAGAGCCGCGCCTTTCTCTAAGGTTGATTTGGCGTAAGGACGCGCCCACTCTGGGAGCTCTTGAATTTGCGTACCGCCGCCACTGCTGGAGCTACCACCGCCGTCAGCCATGTAGTTGCTCAAGGGCAACAACTTACGCTTTAAATCCAAAATATTCATAGCTCGATCCTCATCACCTTATGGGTGTTTGTCATGCCCATCTTCTCGTACATGGGCACCAAGTTATCTTTACACCAGCACTGAGCTTTCGTGGCCCCGTGCGCGCGCATCCAATTCATAGCCTCGGCAAACACGTGGTCCCTCACGATGCCTTTACCACCCATCAAATTCACATGCGCTACACGCGCACGGGGGTAGTCAATAAACTCAACTGTCACTGCACCGGTCACACCTGCACCGGGTTCGTCCCACACCAAGAGGTGTGATTGGCCTGTTCTCACCGCATACTCAACCTGCTCGATGGTCACGGCTGAGGGGTCAATATCAATCGCTTTCTGGAGCATGGGTGCGACGCCGGGCCACACCTGTGGGAGCTCTCGGGGCTGGATGTGGTACAGAGGCATCTTTACGCTGGCAAGAGTTTGTCGGCGCGGCTGTCTTTAGCCACTTTGCCTTTACCGATTGACTTCTTGCGTGCAGACTGCACACGGTCAAGCATGGCGTACAACTTACGTGCACCTGCTTCAGTAGACCCATTACCGAGTTCAGAAACGATACGTGCAGGTACCACAAACTCCCCGTCAGCTAAACGCGCAGGTTTCTTTTTGCCGATCACAGCAGGGATAGAGTCAGATACACCATCACCGGGCCCACGAAGCAGTCGGCCACCATCAGAATAAGAACCCAAGTCAGAGAGTCCACCTCGCGCCATAGCGGTGTACGGTTCTTGGAAGTCGGGGGTCGGCTCAACTGCGCCTCCTTCGGCCAGCATCTGGCCAGTCATGCGGTTCACGCCGGTATCGGCAGTGCCTGACACTACGTTTTGACTCACGGGTGTTTGCCATGGTGTTGCATAGGCATGGCCAGTAATGTCGGCTTGTGGGTATCCGGTGTTCTGACCCACGGCGTTAGCTTGAGACATGGCTTCAACTGGGCCGCCGCTCATATAGCCACCTGCGGCATAGCCACGGATCGACTTAGCTTCTTCGGGGGTAATTTGTTGATACCCGGCACCGGGGAAGTAGCGTTGTTGGCGGCCAAAGTCTTGACCCAAATTGTCATAACCGGGAACATCTGGCGCGGGTAAAGGTGTTGCGGTGCCTTGGTTGTATTTCAAACGCTGGGGCATTGTGCTGTCACCGACAGGCATTTGAGGTTGTTCAGTTGTAGGCATCATCATTGGTGCCGTAGCTGCAAGTCCAGTTTTGAGTAAACCAGAACCACCACCAACTCTAGCCATGAAGGCATCACGTCCAGCTTGTGAACCCAACCCCTGAGCTCCGGCTGTCATTTTGTCCATCCCACCCATTGCGTTGATACCAGCAGTTGGGTCACCCGCAGCGGCGGCCATCTGCGCGCCTTCTGGAACGGTAGTAGCTGCGGAAGCTGCCAAACCTTGCCCAATACCTGCACCGCCATAAGCACCCAGACCGGCCATCAAACCTTTATTAAGGTCGCCAGTACGCGCAGTTTGAAGACCGCCCACAATCAAACCAGCGGTCATTGGGTTAATGGTGCCGCCCGACGCGGCCATAAGGCCAGCACCAGCGATTGTTGGGAGCAGTGAAGATAAAAAGCCCATTAAAGCCTCGCGAATTGGGGGTTTACAGAGTCTATCATGTCAAGATAGAAGACACAAATGTTAGGGTGGCCACGACCGACGGAATTGCAGGCATGGGGAAGGGTGAAGTCTGTGCAGCGGCAGCGTCCATTCTGACGTTAGTATTGCTTACCGCAGACCACATCTCGACAGTATCTCCAGCTTGTAACTCCACAAAGAAGTTGGCCGCAGCAATAACGGCGCCATCAACAGAACCGTGCCTTGCAATTACGGAAAATTGGCTTGCAGTGCCGGTGGCATCGACATTATTCACACGCAACCAAATCCAAGCATCGTGTTCTTGAGAATCAGTGTTTTTCCACTGCACGCTAAATTGGTAGTTGTAAATGCCCGCTTGATTTACTCTTATGCCGTCGGTGCCGTCGTTGGTAGCGCCGTTGATGTAATCATTCTGGTCAAACGTAATCTGCGTGGCCGTGTTTGCTGTAAAGGTCTTGTCAGTCGTGCGTTGGATGGCTGCGTACACGTTGTTAATGTACTTACCGCCTTCTGGCGCAAGCACCGATGCCAACCCGTTACTGAGCTGGTTAAAGAACAAACGAAGCACGTTGGTGAGGTCATCGCCATATCGTTGGCTGTACTCCACCGGTGCCGCAGGTAAGCGCGGCGGGGCCACTGTTTGTAGCTGATTGCGTTGGTTCGTTGCCATTAGCGTCGTCCATCTGGGCGCACATCAAGGCGCGGCGTACCGAGCTGCCAAGCAACACCAAGGTCATTGGAACTAATTTTGAATGCCATCTGACGACCACGGATACGCACATAGGCGTACTCTGTGAACTGCTGCACGTTGTATGTGCGTTGGCCTGAGTAGTTATTACCGCTGGTGATCGTCGGGCTGTCAGAACTACCGTAGTTTGTGCCGGGGTTTTGGCGTGGACGAACAGTGAAGTCTAATGACGGACTTGCGGTATCTGACCCGTCAAAGGTCACATCAGGAATAATGCGCCACACAATACCGAAGTTGTGTCCGTCACCAATATCAAAGTCAGAAGATTGGCAATACGCTTCAATCGGCGAAACGGGTGTTGTGGTGCCATCGTCGTTGCCTGTCTCGTGGTAAATCAATTGGCCGTTGTAACCGGCAGCCATGGGGACAGTACGCAGGGGGCTGTCAAGCCAAGCAGTGCGCGCCATCGTGCCGTAATACCAAGTGCGTTCAAGGTGGTTGAACACCACGTACTTGTCGATTGTGTTGCTGTTGGCCGAGCAGTAGAACCACCAAATCTCGTTGTAGCCTTCGTTGGTGCTAGAGAAGAATTGATACGACTGAAGCATGTTGATGTCTTGGAAGACATACTGACGCAAGGTGCATGGCAGTGTTTCCACACGACCTGAATACATATAGAACTTGTCGGTGCCCATCCAGTAGGTCACGTTGTTCGCCACAGACACCACGTTTGGCCCAGCAATAGACAGGTTGTCGCCCATGATCTGGAAGCCCCAAACGTATGGGGGGCCGAGGTACTGCATAGAATACAAAGCGGCATCAGTCCACACCAAGATTTCCTGACGGGTTTGCTGTGCGGCAACAATCTCGGAACCACGGCTCAGTCGGTAATCACCTGCTTGGTTCGTTGCTGAAGGTGTCCATGTGTAGAACTCTTCTTGTTGCGACCAACGAATAAGCAGTGGGTCTTGGGTTGCTGAAAACAAAACGCCCGATGGGTCATTGGTACCAAAACAAATCACAAAACGCGATGAGTCAGACACCATGACTAAGTTAGCAACTGATGGCGATGTGCTATCCATGAGTGCGCCATTAACAGTTGTGCCCGCTTGCATAACCACACCACGATCAAATACGTTGGGGTTAGCGTTCACCGACCAGTAATACAGCGCGCCGCCACGGGGGTTGAAGATCAAGTCCTCACCGTAGTTTGATTGGCTCCAAATACGTAGTTGAATACCCACGCCCGTCGCAGCAGCCTGACCCCAGCCGGTCCAAGAAGAAGCGACTTGAGTGACGGTAGCGCCGGAAGTGTGAGCTGCGGCAGTCGTACCGTTTGCACCGCGCACGCAGCCAGTCAGTGTGTTTGTTGATTTGCCGGAATATGTGATGGACTCGGTATCAATAACAATCGTGCCAGACGCAGTAAAGGATGCTGCGGATGTCAATGTGATAGAGGTGGCGCTAGAGTTGATCGAACCATTCAAAGTGGTTGTGATAGAACCCGCTGTAGTGCCGCCCCAAGTACCAGCGCCCCAACCAGTAGCCACAGTATATGTAGCCGAACCTGATGTAATTTGATAGGTCAAAGTGGCAGTGCCCGCAGTGGCAGTCGATGTAGCGGGGGCGCTAACGGTGATGTTGTATTGGTTACCGTTCAGGTATGTTATCTGGAATTCGCGATTGAGCGCGGAAGCGGGAATGCCGTTAACAGCGCCGCCCACACCAGAGATCATCACAAAGTCACCAGTCTGCGCACCGTGCCCGGGGTCGTTGACAGTCACGGTGGTGGAAGTATTGACCGTTGTAAACGCAGTGCCAGCCGAAGTTGTGTTTGTATCCCGAATAGGTGTGACATCATAAAAATAACCGTTAGGGCCGTTTTGGATGTAGAACTTCAAGTTCGTGCCCATGCCCAAATAGTTGTTGCCAGCCAACGAATACCAATTCCACATCGAACGACACACGCCCCAATATGCGCCAGCTGGGGGAGTCGCCGATATTTCTGTGCCGCTTGCCACGAGTGTGCCTATAGGGGCAGTTGGGTAATATGTGCCAGTATCAAGAATCCAGCCGCCTAACTTCTCGGGAAAGCCCGAACGAAAGCGAATCTTGTCGCACTCGAACCAGCCCCCCTCGTTGGCTAGAGTTGTACCTTCGCGGTTGACACCGGGGCGGAATTGAAGTTTTTGTAACGGCATGGCTGTATTTTCCTACTTAGGCGCGGCACTGTCCATAGCACGCATCGTACAACGCTTGGCGTTGCTCGTACCCAATCAAACCGCCGTTGATCTTTTTGGTCATACCTTTGATGTCACCGACGTCGGCGAACGCAGACAAGTTGTTTGCTTTCCAGAACCAGCCAGCCGAGCGAGCAGCAGCCATAGGCTCAAGAAGCAAATCAGGATTACCAACAAGATCAATGCCCAAAGCTTGCCCGCATTTTTCATAATTAAATTTGCCCGTCAACTGTTTCAGACCTCTGCCGCGGTACAGCCACCCTTCACCAGATTCGGCGGGGCCGTTGCCCATACGACCGCTGTAAACCAAATTCGCGATGAGCTCCGGCTTACCGGCTATGCTGTTAGCCACAGCGGTGGGAGTCAGTTTCCCCTTCTCATCCTTGACGGGTTTCTTGTCGGGGCCGAGCACCGCAAAGCGGTTGGGCCAGCATGCAGCCAGCGTAGCGGCGCGGTAGTTCAAATTTTCTGACAGCATGGTGTAGCCGCCAGACTCGTGGCTAGTCTGCGCCAAGAACCCAGCGATGCGCTGGGGTGTGTTGATCTCAAACTCTCGGCAGGTGACGCGCACTGCCTCCAGCCACTTGGCTGGGTCTTTAATCTTGGCTGCTTGCAAGTCGGCGAGTTCAGGTGTCATTTGTCACCTTTCAATTCTTTCATCTGCTTCATGGTGTCTTCACGCGCTTTGTTAGCCTGACCGTAGAAGAACGCGATGATCGCTGGGATAGTCGTACCAATCAAGAAGCCCAAGATGATGTTGACGAAGTCACGGTTGCGGTTCTGCACCTCTAGGAATGACACGGCAAAGAAGTACGAACAGGCAAAGATGCCCCAGAACCAAGCGTAGTAGTACAGGAAGCGACGCACAAATTGGTCGGACGACATCATTGCTGCCATCTGCATATCAGTGGCACGCTGCGCAGACTTCTCATCCAGCTCAGCCATGAACTCCGCGTGGCGGTTGGCTTCCTCTTGCAGCTTGGCGTTGTACTCGGGTGTGGCTTCACCTTCTGGCTTGAGCTCGATGCCCAGCTTCTCCTGCACGGCGTCCACGCCTTTTTCGATGACTTGGTCGGCGACCTTGTGCATCCCGTTGTTGATGAGGTTGGCTACGATGCCTGCAACGATTGGTAACATTTATTCGTCCTTAAAAAGTTTTTGCTTCTTTTCTTTTTCTTCCGCCCGGAGGCAGATTGCCTCTGTGTGCTTTAGCTTCTTGTCCATGTACACAAGCCCCATCCATGTGGCAAAGTTCAAAAAGATCAGCAACGTAACAATTGCAACCCACCAGTAGAACTCCTTCATAGAAGAGAAAACAGTCCCGTCATCCACAGCACGGCCATTGCCATTACCACTGCGTACCCCAGCTTTGCCTTGAGAAGATTGTTGCGGTACTCGCGTTGCCATCTTGCGTCGATTTCCTGTTTGCGCTTCAATGCTCTGTCAAACTCGCGCTCTTCCAGAATCTGGTCGTACATCTTCAAGAACCGTGTGTAGATCGACTGCAACCCAATGTCCTTGGGCGTGTAAATCATGGTCTCTCGAATCTGAACTGTCATCTGTTCAAGCTGCATTTCGATCTGTATCCTGTCTAGCGCGGCACCTTCAATGTCGGTTGTGGTTTTCGATTCTTCTTCAAGCTCGTGACAGTATTCTTGCAACTGCCTGCGTATCTCGAAGAAGGTCTTGAGCTGTTCGCAAATCTGGTGGATGGCTTGGGTTTGGTATTCCTCGTAACTCAGTTGCTCAACAGGCTTTGGTTTGTAGTTAACGGCTCGGCTGGAAGGTTTCGCAATACTTGTTTGGACCGTAGACGCAGGCGCGTTGCTTTTCTTTGAACCACCGAATAAGCTGGAAATCCAGCTCCAAAGACCGACGATTTCGGCATATATAGCTTTCCCGTCCCCGACAGCCTTTTCAATTGCCGCTTTCGTCTTTGTAATTTCAGCCTTACCTTGAGACAACATCTCACACCCGCTGCGTATCGCCGCAACGGTCGCCTGAGCCGCCATGAGAAGGCTGAAAGGGTCCACATCTTAAAAGGCTTGTCGAGCGTCAAACATCCTTGGCACACGATTTGGTGTCAAGTCGTCGAATGGTGCAGCAGGTGGCATCAGGTTCTTTCCTGTCTGGGCATACACCGTCTCAATCGTGTTTCGCAAAGGCAGCGGCACAGGGATCATCTCGGGGTCGATGATGGTCTCGGTCTCATCACGCAGTGCGTGAATACAACAAACAACCGTGCCGTCTTCCAACGAAGTGATCTGGTGCGCAACATCCTTCTCGATCATCACCATGGCTGGCGCTTTGTATGTCACTGGCTCCAACAGCTCTTTTGTGTTGTCGTCGTACAGCTGAACTGTGATCGAACCTGTGGCCAAGAGGCTAGCGTGGGAGTAAGGGTGGCGGTGGCCAACCTCGACGATACCCGCCTGTGGGAAGAACATGCGGCGCACATAAACGTTTGACAAGCAGGAGATTTGAACCTCCGGCCCTTGCAGGGTAGCTTGCGGCTTCATGCGACGAACGAACCCAGATCAAGCATTTGGAACTGACGGGTTTCGTAGTTCCATTTCAGGATTTGACGGGCTTCACCGGCCTCAAGGTTTCTCGTGCGCAGTTGCAACGCCCAATCAGGCATTGGCACAATCGACACGCCATCATGGTCGGCGTAAACAATGTCGGCTTCTGTACCAACACCGTGGTCCCACACAATACCGTTGATTACTTTAGCTACGTTCATGTTTAACCTCCTTGCCAAATATAGGCTGTGAGTGCGTGCGGGCCACCGTTTGCAATATGGTAGACATCCACGACGGTTTGGTTTGTACCGCCAGAAATGGCGGTGATTCTTCTTCGGCAAGAAGTAATGTAGAACTCACCGGGCACCGATGATGAACCCCACCAAACCCAGTAGTCAAAAGCAACCTCTGGAACGCCCAGAGTGCCGCCTGTTGTAATGACGATGGTATCGGTTGCTGCGGCAGAAGAGCTGTTGATTGAACCAGTCACCGAACCAGAATAGTTGCGGTACAAAAGCGTTGGTTTGCTTGTTACACCACTCCACGCCACGTTGGTGGCGGTGGCAGCATTGCCTGTTGTATAGCCCGAATAGTTTGCGTAGTTAACCGATTGACTGCCAATGTTACTCGTTGTAATGAACGAACCGCCGGACTGTGGCGCAGTGGCTGTAGCAGCGTTACCGCTTGTGTTCTGGTTCAAGGTCGGGAATGTGCAGTTGGCCAAGTTGCCCGACGACGGTGTGCCCAAAGCAGGTGTAACCAAGGTAGGGCTATTAGACAGCACATTGCTGCCTGAACCAGTAGAAGTCGTTACGCCCGTGCCACCGCGAAGAACAGGCAAAGTTCCAGTAGTGCCGCCGTCAATAGGCAAGCCAGTAGCGTTTGTTAATGTGACCGAAGAGGGCGTGCCCAAAGCGGGAGTCACCAATGTGGGGCTGTTGGCAAACACGTTTGCGCCCGTGCCGGTTTCGTCGGTCAGCGCGGCGGCCAAGTTAGCGCTTGATGGTGTAGCCAAGAATGTAGCCACGTTAGCGCCCAAACCAGACACACCCGTGGAAATTGGCAAGCCGGTAGCATTGGTCAAAGTGCCGGAAGCGGGAGTACCCAGCGCAGGAGTTGTGAACGATGGCGAATTTAGATGTGTGTTTTGCTGGGCGACGTTTGTGCCTTCGCTCCACACTGCCATGACTTTGCCCGCAGGGATGGCTACGCCGGTACCCGCAGCAGTTGTGTTTCCAGTAACGGTCGAGTTGTAAATTGTCGCCACATAAGAAGTGGCGTTGTAAAAGATGTACGACTTAGACGACGCGGGGATGAACACCGAGAAGTTGGCAGAAGTCACCGTGGTTAACGCAATCATGGCGTTGCGTGACTGATCTTCCAAACCATCAATAGCCGTCAGCGCTTGGCTTGAGCTTGTGATTGAAACTGAGGTGTAGCCCGCTACTGCGTCTACGAGCAGAGTACCAAGGTTGTTGTTGGTCGTCTCGCCCCAAATACCGGCTTGTTCACCGGTGCCGATCATCTCTAAGCGTAGGGCGTTGTTGTAGGAACTAGGCATTTTGCGTCCTTAAGTTTGAGTCTTGATGACGTTCCAGTTCGTGCTCTGGGCGTCGTTGATGGTCTGCCAGCCGGGGGTCTGGGCGTCATTGATATTTTGCCAGTTTGCAGTCTGGCTGTCATTGATAATGTTCCACAGGAACGCGCCAAGGATGGTGTCTGCACCAACGCCTGATTCAGATACCGAGGCAAGAAAAGCAGCTTGCGCAACGAGCGTATCAAGGGCTGCGGCAACCTCAGAAACTGAGACGGCAAAGTTGGCGGATGTGGCCGTGGTGTCTGTGCCTGTGATGGACTCGGCGATCTGCCCCACAAAGTTAACAGTAGGGTACACGAAGTCTGCGGCTGTGGATGTCTCGGGCACTGTGACAAAGTATGCGCCTGCGGGGGTGTACAGGTCTGTGCCTGTAGCCAGCTCGGAAATTTGGCCAATAAACGCCACGCCAGCGTATGCCGCTTCGTAGACTTGAGCTGTTTCAGAAATCTGGGTAGCGAATGTTTGCGCCGTGGCAACCGTGTCGGCACCGGTGGCTAATTCGCTGATGGCTGTTGAGAAGTTGGTCAGCGTTGAAACGCTGTCTGCACCAGTAATGCTCTCAAAGATTTGGCTGACGAAGGCTACGTTGGGGTAGACCAGATCGTTGCCGGTGGCTATTTCAGCGATGGAGGAAAGAAACGCCGCCTGCGCAGAGGCGACATCAGACGCAGTTACGCCCTCGGCAATAGCCGATACAAAAGACGATCCCCCTAGACTAGCGTAGGGGGACTGGGCGTAAGCTGATATGCCAAACATTACTCAGTGATAACGTCTGTGGGCTGTGCTTGTTGCTGTTGTTGCGCAGCCTGCTGCATACCCTGAATCAGTTGGAACACTTGATCGTATGGCTGTTTGCCGAGGTAGCCCAAGACAGCGTTGGCCAAGTCGATAGGCAGTGTGATTTCTTTCATGTTTACTCCTGTGGTGTCACCCAAGGCAGCGGTGGCTGCACGATGGGCGGATTGATTTGATTGTCGATTTGCTGCTGAACAGCGGCCTCAGTAGCAGCTTGGTCTACACCTGACGCCCACACCCATCCCAGAACCTGCTCTTGTGTCAAGTCTGCGTAAGGGGTAAACGGCTGTTCGGGGTCAAGTGTAAATGAAGCAGAGCTATACACGCTACCGTTGTAGGTGTTGTCGCCCTCAACTTGCTCGCCGTTGCATCGCCAACCGGCTGAAATAACAACGTCGGTCTGACCGTCGTACTGGGGGTATGCGTTCATCCATTCGATGACCCAAGTGATTGTTGCTGACATTTTGTTTCCTTTATGGGTTTTGGTTTAACAATTGAGGAACATTACGGTCCATGCTCCGGTGGGCAGGCCCGAGGCGGTGCAGGTAACAAACCCGCCAGATTCTGTAAATGAAAACGAAACTCCCGCCTCACCCACCGATGCTATGGCTGATGAAAAAACCGATGTAGCGCCGCCCGGAACTTTGACGCCTGCAAGATAAAGTCGAGAAAATGATTGCCCAGACCCAAAGCTCACACCACTTACAACAACAAGCCCACCGCCTGATCCAGAACTAGTGGCAACAGTGTTAATCGTATTGTTGTTGGACCCCGAATACGAGGATATGCCCATAGACGAGCCAGACTTTGTGGCGGTAATCACGGCGGAGTTGACAACTGAAGTCCCGCCAACAACGAACGCTCCACCAGAGGTAATACGGGCACGTTCTGAACCGCCTGTTCCAAACACCAAAGGAGTGCTTGTGCTAGATGCCAAAGTAAGCGTGTTGGCGCTACTGTCAGTTAATAAATATCCTGCGGTTGTAGGCGTTGTGCTTGTGCCACCAGAACCAATGTTGTAAACAGCGTATGTGCCTGTTGATTGAACAATGCTGCGAACAGTTCCAGTATCAAACAAGTTAAATACTTTGCCGTTCAAACCGCCTGTAACACCAGTAGTCCCTTGTAACAAATTCCCACTAGCATCAATACGAACAACACTGCTGTTTGCAATACGCCAATCTTGGATATAAGCGCCGGGGGTGCTCGTAACGTCAACAACAATACCGTTATTACCTGCCGCACTTGATTGACGGATGAATGCAGCCGCACCACCAGCGTTAAGGGCGTATTGCGTGTCAACAACATTTAGACGCGCAGCGGGGGAGGTAGTACCAATACCCAAATTACCCGCGCTATCAAACCTTGCAGCCTCAACACCGCCTTCAGCAAAGGCAATAGTGTCAGCAGCAGGGAAGAAGATACCTGTGTTGGTGTCCCCTGTTCTTGTAAGCGCTGGCGCTGAAGCAGAACCCGCCGCGAAGGATGCAACAGCAGTCGTGGCAAAAGTAGTGCCGTCAAAGGTTAAGGCCGAACCTGTGGTCAGCACCTTGCTGCCGTTCAAATAAGCAACCCCGTTGGCTGTGCCTTGGGTGAATGTTGTTGTGCTGCCGTTGATGGTCAGCGTATCGCCTGACGCGTCGCCCAGCGTTGTGTTTCCTGTGGTCGATAAATCACCAATAGCCCCGATGGGGCCGGTGTAACCTGTGGTGCCGTTGATGGTGACGGTCATGGTTTAGGCTACCTTTACGATGATGCGTGCGCGACCGTCTTGCTCAATTGCAATGACTTTGCCCACAGCTTGTTGATACTGTTCAAACGTTGGATTGCTTACGGCTACGCCCTTGATTGCGCCGTTGTCGTCCACGGGTACGATGTATTGACCGGGCGTTGCACCTGTGACATTGACTGGCACTTGTCCACAGAAAGCAATACGGTCAACCAAAGCACGAGCTGCTTCAAGCCGCTCTTTCCATGCGTCGTACTCAGGGCCTTCGACGATGTCTTTCATTTCTTCATCGACGGGCTGCTTTTCGGTAAACCATGTGTCTCCACCAACCAAGCCGGGGTCTGTCGATTTAACAACAAACGAAATAGCATCAGCAAATACGTTTGTTACTTTACCTTCGCTGTCGATACCGCACACATCACCCTTGGCGATAACGAAATTACCTGCCTTGGTCATGTATTCTGCGTAGTCAGCACCGTTC
>Ga0255173_1000129_pt1 | contig 25163 bp, 41 predicted proteins | sample Atl_Atl_RepA_8d_FD_183175 | JGI IMG/M metagenome (GOLD analysis project Ga0255173, IMG submission 183175) | Freshwater microbial communities from Altamaha River, Georgia, United States - Atl_Atl_RepA_8d | ecosystem: Environmental > Aquatic > Freshwater > River | place: USA: Georgia | collected...
AACACGCTGAGGCCGAGCGGCTGAGTGATCTGGCTGCGTTCGGCGACGCCTATATTCCCGGGTCGGAGGCCGGCGAGTGACCGGCATGAGCGCCCCGCAGGCGTGGGCGGATCTCGCGTTCAACCCGAGCCGGGTGCCGCGAACGGTGCCGTCGCGCTTGCAGCGGTTCATGCCGCTCCAGCAAATCACCGAGAAGCAGAAGCACCTGCTCAACCGCAAGATCATGGACAACGCCTTCGGGACGGAATCCGTGGCCCTGCTGTTCGGCGACGGGTTCGTGTCCGTGGACCGGCTGTCCTCATGGGCGGCGTCGTGGGCGATCAGCGAGATTGAGGAGTTCGAATCTCGCGCCTTTGACGACGCGGAGATTGTCGCAGCGGATCGGCTGGAGCGGGCCATGAAAGCCGTCATCGCTGACCACTACCGGGCTGCGAATCCTGAGCTTCGGCAGGTGATGGTCGATGACTAGGGAACTGCTGCCGGTGTTCCGCTGCGGCATGTGCCGCGAGGACCGCCCCCACCACATGCCCGACTCGGGTGTGGCCGTGTGCGCGGCCTGCGGGTATGTGCGGGACGAGACCGAGGTGCGGCGATGATGCAACTGGACATTTTTGCGGCGCGTGATGAGGCCATCGCCCGGGTGGACGATCACGCGGATGAGGCGTGGAAGCAGCACGCCCTCCAGGTGATCGCGTCCACGGCTCGAGCCCTCGGTGAGTTCACCACGGACGACGTGTGGGACCGGCTTGACCCGGCCTACTCCACCCATGAGCCTCGGGCGCTCGGTGCCTTGATGAAGGCGATGGCATCGCGGGGCGTTATTACCGCGACGGAGCGTTACCGGACGAGCAAGCGCAGCGAGTGCCACAACCGGCCCGTGCGCGTCTGGAGGGCGGCATGACCGAGAAGAACAACCGGGGCATGTGGCGCTGCAAGGAATGCGACGCCTATGGCACAGGCGGCGTGAACGGGTTTGAGCGGCATTACTTCACTCAGCACTACGTGGAGAAGCTCTGGTCTGCGGACTTAGGGGGCCGTGAGTCGAGCCCGCACGCCTACGGGAACAACGCATGATCCGAGTCCCGAACGCGCAAGAGTTCGCCGCTCAGCCGTATGAGGAGCGGGTCCGGCTGACGCAGGCGCTCCGCGATCTGCTCATCGCATGGGCGGAGACCGAGCGCTCGTGAGCCTGCCCAATCAGATCGAGATCGTGAAGCGCCTGTCGGAGTTGTCCCGCCTGCTGGACGCCGCCACCGATGAGGTGGCGATCCTTGACGAGGCCGCCGTCAAGGCGAAGCAGGCCCACGAGGTCGCAGCCGCCCGGGCGTACCTGACCGCCGAAGGGTCGATTGAGGCCCGCAAGGCGCAGGCCGTGATCGTCTGCGCGGATCTGGCCCTGGAGTCGGAGTTAGCGCAGGCGAAGCACCGGGCCTGCCGGGAGCGCATCCGCACCATCGGCACCCAGTTGGACACGGGTCGCACCTTGTCGGCGGCGATTCGCAATCAGTTCATGGCCGAGCCCATCGGCCAGCACACCTAGAGGAGAGCAAAAGTGAGCGAGCAGACCGAGAAGCGCAAGCCCGGCAACATCGTCCCTGACTGGATTGATCCGAAGGCCGTGCGGGTGTGGGCGATCACGAACGGCTACAAGGTCGGGGACCGTGGCCGGTTCAGCCACGAGGTCATTCAGGCGTATATCGCGGCCATGTCGCAGGCCGAGAGCATCACGGTGTCGTGAGGATCGGCTCCCTGTTCACGGGTTACGGCGGGCTGGACATGGCCGTGCAGTCGGTCCTCGGCGGTGAGGTCGCCTGGTATTCGGAGATCGACAAGCACGCCTGCACCGTCCTCGCCGCCCACTACCCCGGCGTGCCGAACCTCGGGGACGTGACCCGCATCGACTGGACGACGGTCGAGCCCGTGGACGTACTCACCGGGGGCTACCCGTGCCAGCCATTCAGCCATGCAGGACAACGAAAGGGAACCGATGACGAGCGTCATCTCTGGCCGTTCATTGCCGATGCCCTTCGCTCGGGCGTCCTGCGCAGGGGGGGGGTCGCCGTGTTTGAGAACGTGGACGGACATAGGTCTCTTGGGCTTGCCGATGTCCTTGGAGACCTTGCCTGCATGGGGATGTCTGCTCGGTGGGGAGTTGTACGAGCTGCCGATGCCGGCGCTCCTCACGGGCGTAAGCGAATCTTTATCGTGGTCAGTCCTGCCGACGCCGACCGCCCAGGCGGCGAAGCACGGGGAGACACCGGACCTAACGGCCAGCGGATACGGGTCCAACCTGTGGGACCTGCCGACCCTACTGCCGACGCCGACCGTGATGGACATGGGATCGAACTACACGCCGGAGCAATGGGAAGCCTGGAAGCAGGAGCAGAAGGCCAATCATCAGAATGGGAACGGCCACGGCCCGAGCCTGTACCAGGAGGCGGTCAGCCTCCTGCCCAGCCCGATCAGCCGGGAGCAGACGCTCGGCTGGACGTGGCAGCGCGACGGGGTGATACAGGAGGACACGCTCCCCAGGGCGCTGACAGCGCTGCTCCCGACTCCCGTGGCGGATCACTCGCGGGGGCTGCCGCAACCGCAGACGGACTTCCAATCTCTGCCGAATGTAGCCGTGTCGATTGGGGCACGTACGCCCCCGCCATCCGGCGATGGGAGTCCATCACCCGACCCGCACCTGACCCCACTATCCCAGGCACCAACGGACGACCCCGACTGTCCCCCTACTTTGTGGAATGGATGATGGGCCTTCCTGAGGGCCACGTCACCGGCCACGGTCTGAAGCCTGCCGCCTGTCTGAAGATGCTGGGCAACGGCGTCGTGCCCCAGCAGGCCGCGCTCGCGCTCCGACTCCTGGGGGTCGGCGCATGAGGTTCCGATCTAAGAAGCGGGAGGCGATCTACCGAAAGCGCCGCCCCCTCGTTGAGCAGCTTCTCGCCGAGCGGAGCATCTGCGAGCGCTGCGGGACGAACCCGTCCACGGAGATTCACGAGGTCGTCACCCGGGCGCGTGGCGGGTCGATTCTGGACCCGGCCAACTGCCGAGCCTTGTGCCGCCGCTGCCACGCATGGGTGACTGAACACCCGAAGCAGGCGCATGAGGAAGGGCTGATGCGGCACTCATGGGAGCGGGACCGCTACACCCGAGACATTGAGGGGATGCCGGAATGACCGTGATCCGACTGCCGTACACGAAGCCGCCGCTCAACCTCAATGACCGGATGCATTGGCGCAAGAAGGCCGCGGTGGTCAAGGCCGTCCGGTCCTACGTCGGTGGCATGGCGATTTACATGCGCCCCTTCCAGACGATCCGCGTCGAGTTGCACTACGTCCCGAGGGACAAGCGCCGCAGGGACGCCGACAACCTCGTGGCGACCCTCAAGCCGTGCCTCGACGGCCTCGTGGACGCCGGGGTGATCGCCGATGACTCTCCCGAGTACGTCACCTGGACCGTCCACATTGACCCGCCATCCAAAGACCCGCACCTGTACCTGCTGGTGGAGGCGGCATGACCGAGTGGCGTGAGCGCGCCGCCTGCTCCGGTTCACCGGAACCGGACCTGTGGTTCAGCGCCCCGACAGAGACCGCCGACAGGTGGGAGGCGTTGAGCATCTGCCGAACCTGCACCGTGCAAACCGAGTGCTTGGACTACGCCCTCACCGAGCAAATGCCGTTCGGCATTTGGGGCGGCATGACCCCTGACCAAATCCGCATCATCCAGAGAAGAAGGCAACTAACACGAGAGAAAGGAAAGGCAAAGTGACAAACCCTGCAACGATCACCTTGGAGAAGATTGCCCGCGAAGTTGCGGAGATAGAGATCAAGGGCACCGCCCCACTGATCGTCCACCGCTGGTCCGAGAAGGCCAAGCAGATGATGTTGGACGCCCAGCAAGGCCGCAAGACGCCTAAGACCGTGAAAGACCCGCAGGCTGATTACGAGTCGAGCATGTACCGATTCGTGGACGGTCGACATGGGTTCCCTGTCATGGCGTTCAAGGCCGCAACCGTCAAGGGCGGCGGGCGCGTGTTTGGCAAGCGCGTCAAGATGACCGAGCTGCGTCAGGTGTTCACGTTCTTGCCTGACGGCATCGGGGTTGATGGGACGCAGTTGGCGTTGATCCAAGGCGAGCCCACGTTGCGCGAGGACATGGTGCGCGTCGGCATGGGCACCGCTGACATCCGTTACCGAGCCGAATACCGAGATTGGTCGGCGAAGTTGCGGATCGAGTACGTCCCCAGCGTCATTGACCTTGGCTCCGTGGTGGCCCTCGTGGATGCCGGAGGCACTAACGGCGTCGGTGAGTGGCGTCCCGAGAAGTCCGGTTCGTACGGCACCTACGAGGTGGTGGGGGCATGAGCGTCCAGACCGAACTTCAGGCGATCTACGACAAGCACGGGGTACTGACCCCCAACCTCGTGGTGGAGGAGGCCAAGCGCCCCGATCACCCGCTGCACCGCCGTTTCGATTGGGACGACTCCGTTGCGGCTCGCCGCTGGCGGCTTTCGCAGGCGGGGCAACTGATCCGGTCGGTGACCGTGATCGTTGAGCGCCCGGGGGCAAGTGAGCCCATCGCCGTGCGGGCGTTCGTCAGCGAGACCGAGATCGCCCGAGGTGGCGTGATTGAGGACGACGCGGCACCCGACGCAGGCCGATACATGCCCGTGGAGGACGTGATCGCGTCGGACACCATGCGGTCGGCGTGGTTCCAATCGCTGCGCCGTGATTGGGAGCGGTTGCGACGACGTGCGGGTGACTCGCAGGAGTTCGCCGCGATGGTCTTGGACGACTTGCGGGACATGGCTGGCTAGGTAGGGCTCGGCCAGGTGTGGCCCGGTGTGGTCCGGCGCGGCGGCGCAGGGCTGGGCATGGCGAGGTTTGGCTGGCATGGCACGGCTGGCTGGATCAGGTAGGGCAAGGCATGGCACGGCTCGGTTGGGTTTGGCGTGGCAGGCGGGGCGACGCAGGGCAGGGCCGGGCTAGGCGTGGCATGGCAGGCAAGGACAACAACTAAAGGAGAAGAAGTGGCACAGATAACCATCGTCGGAAACCTCACGAGCGACCCTGAACTGAGGTTCACCCCCACCGGAGCCGCGGTCGTCAACTTCACCGTGGCCGAGACCGAGCGGGTCAAGGACGGTGACCAATGGAAGGACGGCGAGCCGACCTTTTGGCGTTGCTCCATTTGGCGGCAGTACGCGGAGAACGTGGCCGAGTCATTGACTAAGGGCACGCGGGTCATCGTGACCGGCAAGGTGAAGCAGAGGTCATACGACGACAAGCAAGGCGAGAAGCGCACCGTGACCGAGGTTGAGGCGCTGGAGATTGGTCCCGCGTTGCGTCACTCGACAGCCAAGGTCAACAAGGTTGAGCGCACGCAAACGCCGAGGACAAATGCGCCGGGCGCGACTGCAAATGATGACCCGTGGGAAACCCCAGCACCGTTCTAAATCCCCTGTATTTGCAACCCATTTGAGTCGTCAGCCGTTGGACGAATCACCCTGCGAGGAGTAGGCTTGCCACCACAAGTTCACAACGAAGAAGGCCCCAACACATCCCTGCGCCGGGGCCTTCATCAGACACCTATATGGGAGGTGGCTGACGTGCGTCAGCATAGCGCAGGGCATGTAGAACGCGGGCCGTTTGAGATGGTCCCGCATTGGTTACTAGAGCATGGAATCAGCGGCAACGCGATCAAGCTCTATTTGATTCTGAGGCGATACGGCAACGAGGAGCGACCCTCCTGGCCTAAGCGCACCACGCTTGCAAAGGTGATGGTGGCGAGTCCGTCAACCGTTGACCGGGCGCGGGATGAGTTGGTCGAGGTCGGCGCGCTCTGTTACATCAATCGCAAGAGCGACGACGGCGATTGGACGAGCAACCTCTACCACGTTCATTGGGAACAAATCACAGGATGCGGGTACCTCACCCGTGGTGGACGTGCCCCACAGGTGGGGGACCTCTCATCACCCGTGACCATACGTCCCCCACAGACGGTGGACGGTGCCCCACCCGTGGTGGACGGTCCCCCGCCGGTGATGAACAAAGTAAGACCTAATGAATCAGACTTAGCGAACCTAGACCTAATGAATGATTCGTCGGCGAACGACGAACCACCCAACTCAGTTAGGGAATCGGTCGTCCCGCTCTCGTCGGTGACTTCCCTCATTGACGACGGCTTCACCGAGTTCTGGCAGACCTACCCTCGACGCACCGGCAAAGGCGCAGCGAAGAAGGCGTGGGAGCGGGCACTCAAACGGGCCAGCGCACAGACCATCATCGTCGCCGCGTTGCGGTTCAGCCATGACCCCAACCGCGAGGACGCCTTCACCCCGCACCCGGCCACCTGGCTGAACGAGGACCGCTGGGAGGACGACCCCCTGCCGCAACGGATAACCGGCACCCGAGCCGAAGCCCGCACCCAGCAGACCCGAAACCTCCTGACATGGGCCGCCGCTCAGGACGACATGGCATTGGAGATTGAGGCATGAACCGCACCGAAGTCACCGCCATGCTCGCGTGGGCCGCAGGCCATGACGCCCGCCTCACCCCCGACGAGGTCAAGATCGTGTCGTGGTTTGAGGTACTCAATCCCCGCATCACCGCCGCATGGGTCCGCGGCTACCTCGTGGACCGCTACTCGCAGCCGTGGGACGACATCCTCACCGCCGCCGAACTCAACAATGCGTGGGCCATCGCAAACAAACCCGAATGGTGCGGCGGCTGCGATGAGCGCACTCGGTTCGCCGAGTCCGACGACGGCAGGCCATACCGCTGCCCGTCCTGTCATCCATTGGTCGTGGGCGCATGAGCCTTTGCCCATTGACCCACCGCAACGACGAAGAACGTGAGGCACTCGCGAGCCTCAACGTCTGCCGTTGGCACGCCTCCCGCACCGAACGGGCCTTAGAACAAATACCAGCCCTCTACAGCGCCTTAGAACGCCGTCTGGTGTCCTCGGGTGCATCCAACCTGTCAGGCCTTCCTAGTGGCTCTACGGACCCCGGGATCAATCTCAATCACCGCGTCGTCCAATGCCGCACCGACATGCGCACCAACCTCACTACATGGGCCCGGGTCGCCGTCGAGGAAAGACACATGCAGCCGCCGTTGGATCACCTGCCCACCATCGCCCGGTTCATCCTCAACCAACTGGACTGGTTCCTGTCACAGAGGTGGGCAAAGCAATTCGTCAACGACACCCTTGACGACTGGACCCTCGCCCGAGCCCTCAACGACCCGAACCCTGTCAGGATGATCGAAGTCGGCCCCTGCCCCGAACCGGACTGCGACGGGCAGCTGACCGCCCGCATCCGACCCGCCGACTCACTCCTCCCCCACAGCGTTGAATGCGACCAGTCCCCCCGGGACGACGACGGAGAGCCCCTGCACTACTGGAGCGCCGACAAATGGCTGACACTAGGCCGGAAGATCACTCGGATGGAGACCGCATGACCACCTGCACACACCCGAACTGCTGGATGCGCTATCCCGAGCGCAAACCCCTACAGGATCACGTCTGCCGCAGCCACTTCCCCAGCACCCATTCAGGCACCCTCGCCTACAACGTATGTCACCGGAACGGCGGCACCCACTACGCCAAAGTTCGAGCAGCGATCAACAGCCACGAGATCGCAGACTGGCGAGGATGTGGAACCGCCACCCTCATGTTGATCATGCAAATCACGGAGGAGCAGCCATGAAAGCCCTCACCGGACGGTGGAAATACTCAAAGAAGCGCGGCGCCTGGATCTGGAAATGGAAGCGCCGCAAAGTCTACGGCCCGGTGCAGCCTGCCTTGGAGCGCGGGGGGATCTGCCAATGACGGCGAACGCTGACATGAATGCGGGTGACGGCGAGCGCCGACCGGACACCTTGCAAATCAAACCCAAGCCGTTACATCTGCAAGGTGCGGCATGACCCACGACCCGCTGTGTCAGATCCACGCACGCTGCAAGTGCGAGGAATACGCCCGTGTCCGTGAGGACGAGAGAATGCGTGACGACGACTACGCATATGTGGCAACACAAAGTTATGCCGCTGCCCTACGGGATGCCTTGGAAGCGGTCGGGAAGTTTGACGATACCGACGCCTACCCGCTGATCGTTGCTGCGATTGAGACTCTAGGCAATGAGCGATGAGCCACTCATGGGCAGCCGGCCACGCCGACACAACCAGTCGCTCACACGACCCTTTATGCCGCAACCGATACCAGCGGTGGACTGACCCCCTGCACTGCGCCGACTGCGATTTGATCCACGCCGTCCGCTCCCAATACGACACCCCACACAGCTCGACCCCCTGGCACCTCGGCTACCGACAAGCCAAGACCGAATGCGGCTGCGGATGATCCGCGACTGGCTCACCGTGCCCGACGCCGCCAAAGCTGCCAAGGTCACCGAACGCACCATCTATCGATGGATCAACACCGGGATGCGCAGCCGCACATCTTGCGGCACCACATTCGTCTACGTCCCACATCTAGCGGCGCGACTTGACAGAGGACAAACCGATGTCAGAGAATCGCGTTAGCGTTCGTGCACTATGCCCGTGAGTGCGCAACGCATACAAGCCCCGAGGCAAACCGCCCGGGGCTTCACCATTAGAGGAACCGAGGATGGCCACCGTCGCAACCGAACAGGACATCGCCCAACTAGACGAAGCCCTGATGCACGCAAGCCTCATCCCACTCAACGAACGCGGCCCCGCCTGGCACGCATGGACAAACGCACTCCTTGAACAACGCCGGCGCCTCCAAACCACCCCCCGCACCTACCCCCCAACCCCCCACACCCGGGTACTCCAGCCACAGGAAACACGCTGACTAAACTCCCACGACCCTGCCTCGACTGCGGAACCCTCACCACCAAAACCCGCTGCGAACCCTGCCGCCTCACCCACAACCGGCAACGCGACCAACAGCGACCACCACGCCCCCACTACGCAGGCAACTACCGGCAACGCGCCAAAGCAATCCGCGAAACCGCAACCACCTGCCACTGGTGCGGTCAGCCCTTCACCCCCACCAACCCCGTCCAAGCAGACCACCTATGGCCCGCCGACCCAGCCAGCCCCCTCGTCCCCGCCTGCCGGACCTGCAACATCACGCGCGCAAACCAAGCCCGAGCCGAACGCCGACGCGCCGAGGGACGGGGGTGAGCGCACGGAGGGTGGGGCCAAACTGGGCAGCGACGCGCAACGGCTACCCGAATGTTCCCCTTCTCGTTGCGTGTGCGGGTCACAGGCTACTCAAAGGATGCCGCCGTCGCGGCACGCCTCGTCGTAATTGATGCAAATGCCTACGCGTTCCTTGTTCCCGGCTTTGCTGACCTCGATTTGAGCGACGCCGTATTCGCCTCTGGCGAGCATGGTTTGGAACTCGCGCCGGTAGAGCGGGACGCGCTGCTGTTCCATGCGTCCGATGATGGTGCCGTCGCCGGCACGGGCAACGATGTGGTCGCCGTCTAGGTCAAGTCGGACTGTGGCGTGGTGTCCGGTTTTGTCGGCGGGTTTGGTTTGGCGGACCCAGTTGAGGTAGTCGGGGTCTACGTCTTGCATCGGGATGCAGGCCCCGGTTTTGAGTGTGCGCGGTTTGGTCGCGGTCTTGGTTTTGCCCCCGAAGATTCCCATTGCTCCAATGTATTCCTGCGCCCCTGGAGTGTCCATGTTTGTCTGGAGTTGTTGTGCCCGGTAGGGGTCCAGCGCCGAAGCGTGAGCGAGTGCGCCCGAATGACACGGCTCGGCGTGAGGCTGAGTTCACGCGGGTGGCTGATGATGGTCTGTTGCGTGGACCGGATTTGCCGGATATGCCGTGGCATGACCGGACGGTGGCGTGGTGGGCGACGTGGCGCCGGTCTCCGCTGGCGCAGACGTTTACGGCGACGGACTGGGACTTTCTGTTGGACACGGCACTGCTGCACAACGAGCTGTGGTCGGGGAACCCGGGCGTGGCTGGGGAGCTGCGCCTGCGGGTGGCGAAGTTTGGCGCTTCGCCAGAGGATCGCCTGCGGTTGAAGGTTGACATCTCGGATGAGGTGGCTGCTGCCAAGGTTGAGCCGCGGGTGAATGCGGAGCGGAAGGCCCGCCTTGTCGCTGTCGCCAACGCATAGTCTCGGCTTTCAACTTCTGGATTGGTGTGAGCATTATCTGGTCCATGGGCCGGGTGATGTGGAGGGCGATCCGGTCCTGATTGACGACGAGTTCGCATCGTTTGTGTTGCGGTGTTACGAGGTTGACTCGTCGGGTTCCCGAGTGGTGCGTCGAGCGGTGATGTCCCGCCCGAAGGGTCGGGCGAAGTCAGAGCTGGCCGCGTTCCTTGCGATTGCGGAAGCGATTGGCCCGGTGCGGTTTTCGCATTTCGCTGTGGCTGGCGAGGTGTCGCCGTGGGGCTATGTCTTTGATGAGGGTGAGCCTGTCGGCCAGCCGGTGAAGCGCCCCGAGGTGCTGTGCTTTGCCACCGAGTATGGCCAGGCCGGAAACACGTATGACGCGGTGCGTTACATCTGTGCCACGTCGAAGGCGTTGCAGGCTGACTATCCCGGCATCGATGTCGGGTTGACTCGGATCGTGTTGCCGCAGGGCGGGCAGATCACACCTGAGTCTGCGGCTGATTCGTCAAAGGACGGCGGCAAGTCCACGTTTGTGGTGGCTGACGAAACGCACCTGTGGGTGTTGCCGCGGTTGAAGCGGCTGCATCAGGTGGTGCTGCGAAACCTGCTCAAGCGCAAGGTCGCTGCGGGCTGGATGTTTGAGACCACCACGATGTATGCCCCGGGTGAGGGCTCGGTGGCTGAGGGCACGCACGAGTATGCGAAGGCCGTGACTGAGGGCCGTGTGTCTGATGCCGGCCTGCTGTTTGACCACCGGCAGGCGTCGCCTCGCTGGGATGCGTCGAAGAAGCGTGACCGCCTCTCGGGGCTGGCTGAGGTCTATGGGCCGGCGTCTGAGTGGATGAACCTTGAGGCCATCGCGGAATCGTATGACGACCCGCAGACTTCTCCTGCGGAGTGGGAGCGGTATTGGTTCAACCGCCCGGTGTCGCTTCAGGGGCAATGGCTTCCGCAGGCCGCGTGGGATGAGTGCCAGGCGGCGCGGGAGATCCCTGACGGTGAGCGGGTCGTGCTCGCGCTTGACGGCTCCTATTCGCGGGATGCCACAGCTCTTGCCGCGGTGTCGGTGTCGGAGTTCCCGCATGTGCAGCTCGCTGGCGTATGGGAGCGACCACCGGGGGTGACTGACTGGACCGTTCCGATCCTCGATGTTGAGGAGGCGGTCCGAACGGCGTGTCTGCGCTGGCAGGTGGTAGAGATCACCGCTGACCCGCATCTGTGGGCGCGATCTCTGGAGGTGCTGGCGGCTGAGGGCCTGCCGGTCACGGAGTTTCCGCAGTCGGCTGCGCGCATGACGCCTGCGACGCAGCGGTTCACCACGATGGTGCTGGAGCGCCAGATAACCCACAGCGGCGATCCCATACTCACCCGTCATGTGTCCAACGCGGTGCTGAAGTCCGACGCCCGCGGCGTGCGCATTCACAAGGAAACCAAGTCGAGCCCGCGCAAGATTGACGCGGCCGTGGCTTCCATCATGGCCTTGGAACGCGCCATGACATTTCAAGACCAGCCCACCGAGGCTGAGCCGTTCTTCATCGCTTAGGAGTGTTCATGGGCAGCGTCCTTCAAGTGCTCGGGCTGATCGGCGTGACTGCCGGCGCCGCCCTGATTGCGCTGCCCGCTGGGCTCATTGTCGGTGGCATCGCGCTGCTCATGGTCGGCCTGGCACTTGAATCAGTTAGGAAGGGCCGCTGATGCTGGGCAGGCTGCTGGGGCTCGGCTCCGAGGAGCGGGCAATCTCCTACCAATCGCTGTATGCCTCAGGTGCGGACATCGCGTTCCGCACCCCCAGCGGAGTCCCGATGGATCAGGACAAGGCGCTGAAGGTCTCCGCCGTGTACGCCGCGGTGCGGCTGCTATCCGACACGATCTCCACTCTGCCGGTTGACACGTTCATTCGCCGTGACGGCCAGCGGGTGCCGTACCGCCCCCGGCCTGAGTGGGTCTACAACCCCGACGTTGGGACTAGCAAGGACGAGTTTGTTCAGCAGATAATGATATCGCTACTGATGGACGGCAATGCCTTCATCCGCGTGTATCGGGCAACCTCGGGGCCGAATGCTGGGCTGCCGACGGCGCTGGTCGTCCTCGACCCGACAATGATTGAGGTGCGCCGCAACCGCGACGGGCAGATTGAGTACGTCCACAATCACGCCACGGTCATTGACCGACAGGACATGCTCCACATCACCGAGCTGAAGAAGCCCGGAGCGCTGCGTGGCATCAGCCGGATTGACGAGTTGAAGGACACGCTCGGCATGGCTCAGGCCCTGACCGAGTTTGCGTCACGGTTCTTTGGCCAGGGCTCGGTCACGTCGGGCATCATCGAGACCCCAGCGATGATCAGCAAGGAGCAGGCGCTTGATCTGAAGTCTGTGTTTGAGGCGTCGCATCGTGGGCTGGGCCGTTCGCATCGGGTCGGCGTGCTGGGTGGCGGGTCCAAGTTCGTCAAGACCGGTGTTGACCCTGAGCAGGCTCAAATGCTGGAGTCTCGGCAGTTCGCTGTTGAGGAAGTGTGTCGGATCTTCCGCATTCCACCGCACATGCTCCAGATGAACATGCCGGGCTCTATGTCCTATGCCAGCGTTGAGCAGAACGCGATCCAGTTCAGCCAATACACGCTGCGCCCGTATGTGTCAAAGATCGAGACCGCGCTTTCCAGCCTCCTGCCCGGTGATGCGTTCTACCGCATGAACATGGACGGCCTGCTGCGTGGCGACTTCTCCACCCGAATGGCCGGGTATTCCACGGCCGTGCAGATGGGCGCGTTCAGCATCAATGATGTCCGCCGCCTGGAGGATCTGTCACCCGTTGATGGTGGCGACGAGCATCGGGTGCCGTTGGCCAACGTGAACCTGACGGCCGCGAACTTGGTTGAGACCGACCGCCGGGTGATGAACGCGATACGGCTCATCCAGGTGGGCTTTGAGCCCCAGCAGGTACTTGATGTGGTCGGACTTCCGACGATTGACCACACGGGCCTGCCGACCGTCCAGTTGCAGGCCGCGAGCAATTTTGACCCAATGGACCCGGCGGGCGCGTACCCAGTGCGTGATCTTGACCCCGAGGCGTTCGCCGAAGCTATCGGAGCACAGATCCGTGGACTGCCTGCCCCTGTCGTCAACGTGAACGTCCCCGAGCCGCCTGCGAGAAGCAAGCGCATAGAGCGTGACGCGCACGGCAATATCACCGCTGTCGTGGAGGAGTAATGGCGCTCAACACAAATGGCAAGAACGCGCTCGTCGGAGGGCTGACTGGCGTCGCCGCCTACGCGAGCCTGCATACCGCCGAGCCGAATGCCTCTGGCAGCAGCGAGGTCACGGGCGGTTCCTACACCCGTAAATCAATCTCGTGGGCTGCGGCCAGCAACGGCAGCGCCGTATCAAACGCGAACATCGTGTTTGATGTCCCGGCCTCCACCACCATCACCTATATCGGGTATTGGTCGGCATCCACATCAGGCACGTTCTACGGGTCTCGGCAGTTGGACACATCACAGACGTTCTCCAGCGCCGGCACCTACACGATCAGCAGCGGGAACCTGTCTGAGTCTGTGTCATAGCTCATGCCCGGGCTGTTCACGCTTGACAGCGCCACCCTGGGCGTCCTTGATCAGAACGTCCTTGGCGGCGCTGGAACCGGCTATGTCAGCGGCGTAAGCAGCAGCACGGGGGCGGCTACCGGCGCGGTCGGGTATGCGGGCAGCGTGTTCGGCTCCGCAACGTCAAGCGGAGCGGTTGTCGGATATCGACAGGCATCCGGCACGGTTGTCGGATTGAGCGGCAGCGCTGGGCAGGCGACCGGCACGCGGCAGGCCAACGGCTCCGTGCAAGCCGCCACGACGAGCGACGGGTCAGTCGCTGGTCAGGCCGGTCGGGTCGGCAGCGCCACAGGAGAGACAGCAAGCGCAGGAAGTGTCGTCGGCCTTGCGGCTCGAGCCGGCACAGTAACCGGGCTGACATCGGCTGTCGGTGCTGCGTTCGGATATCCGGCGATGACCGGCATCGTCACCTCGACGATAGCCAGTACGGGGACTGCAACCGGAGCTCCAGCCCTGAGTGGTAGTACCACGGGCGACACCACCAGTTCGGGTACGGCGAATGGAACCGGCTCCACGCCCACTCCCCCGGCTCCCGCGCCGGCCCCGTCCGGTGGCCGTCACCGTCCCTACCGGGCCGCCCCGCAGGCCGCCGTAGCGGCGTTTGGCTCGGTCAGCGGACACACACTCACCGTTGCCCACGTTCGCGGCGCTAGGGCCGCGACAGGGCGCGTGGCGGGCAATGGCGTCAGCGCGGGTATCGCCCGAGGCAGAAGCCTGCTGAGCGTTGCCCCTGTCCGGTATGCCACGCACACCAATTATCGCCGCCGCCGCCGCCACGAGGACGACCTGCTCATCATGGAGATGCTCTGATGCCGTACTTCATCACCGATCAGGCATCCGGCTGCTCGGGCTGGGCGACCGTCAAGGATGACGGCGAAGTGATCGGCTGCCACACGACAAAGCAGGCTGCCATCGATCAGATGGTCGCGGTGAGTATCGCGGAAGGCATGGAGCCCGGTGGTGAGCGCGCCGTCACCGTCCCGCAATACGTGAGGGCCGCAGCACAACGTGGCCTTGACCTGCGCCGTGAAGGCTTCGGTGGGGATGGCCTGACGGAGCAGACCGTCCGCGAGGCCCGCCTCATGGCGCGGGGCCAAATGTCCGACGACAAGGTGGTCCGCGCAAATGCGTGGGCTGCCCGCCACGCAGCAGATTTGCAGGCCGATCAGAACACCGACCCCGACCATCCCCGGTGGCCAGGGGCGGGCGCGGTCGCCCACTACCTGTGGGGCATTGACCCTTTGAATCCACAGCCGGCACGCGCATGGCTGGAGCGGCAAGCCGAGCGCATTAGCGGCGAAAGGAACAACATGAGCAAGGTTGAAGTTCGTCAGGTGCAGGTTCAGGATCTTGAGGTCCGTGAGGCTGGCGCCGGCGCGGTGTTCAGCGGGTACGCCGCGGTGTTCAACAGCGACAGCGAGCCCCTCCCGTTCATTGAGCAGATTCGACCCGGGGCGTTCCAGCGCACCCTCGCTGCCCGCAATCAGGTGAAGATGTTCGTGAACCATGACGACACGATGGTGCTTGCCTCGACACGAGCCGGAACCCTTCGCCTTACCGAGGACAACCGTGGCCTGCGGGTTGAGGCTGACCTTCCGGAAACGACATACAGCCGCGACCTAAGCATTCTGATGCGTCGCGGCGACGTGGACTCAATGAGTTTCGGTTTCCATGTCCCCCGCGGTGGGGATGAGTGGAGCGATGACGGCTCCCGCCGGTTCCTCAATGAGATCGCGCTCCGTGAGGTAAGCGTCGTCACCGGCTTCCCCGCATATGAGGCGACCAGCGCCACGATCCGCAAGGCGCAGATCCTCGCCCAGCGCACGAACACCGACGCTGATGCCCTCGCCGATGCCCTCACGGCACTTGAGACAGGCGGGCAACTCACCGACGATCAGGCCAGCCTGCTGGTGGATGTGGTCGAGCGGCAGCGCGTGAAGGCTGACACGGTGGAGAACCCGGCTGATCTGCTGAATGTTCTGCGCGACAAGTTGGAACTGCTTGCCAAGGCGGTGTGACCGCCAGGAGGTAATGGTCTAAGGCCGGTTCGATTCCGGCGACCTCCACCACCAACCGGACACGGAGCCGTGCCGGTTGCCGCGGTAGCGGAGCCGCACCGCATGTCCTCCTGCGTAACACACTCCAATATCTGAAAGAGAGGCAGACAAGTGTCTGACTACATCAAGACTCAGATCGAGGAGCGCGCCAAGGCATACGAGGCGGCCAAGGAAGTCCTTGACCGCGCTGCTGCCGAGGGCCGTTCCCTCGACGCGACCGAGCGGGAATCCGTGGATCGTGCGTTCGCCGACATGGATCGTCGCAAGGCCATCATCGATGACATGCGCGCCCTTGAGGTGCGCGAGCAGGAGATCGCCGCGGCGACCGCTGCTCATGCTGAGGCTCGCGCAGTCTCGGTGCCGGTTGCCGAGCAGACTGACGCGGAGGCCCTCCGCTCACTCGCTCGTGGCGAGGTTCGCTCGCTCACGTTTGAGAAGCGCGATGTCACCAAGTCGTCCACGGGCGCCCCGGTGCCGACGTCGTTCTACGACCGCATCATGGAGCTGGCTCGCTACACCGGCCCCATGCTGGAGGTTGCGACGATCATCAACACCGCTGGTGGCGAGAGCCTCCAGATCCCGCGGACGAACGCTTACAGCACCGGCTCGGTGACCTCTGAGGCGTCCGCTATCGGCGAGAGCGACCCAACGTTCCAGGCGTTCCTCACGCTCGGCGCGTTCAAGTACTCGTTCCTCACGCAGGTCTCCCGCGAGATGATCGAGGACGCGGGCGTGGACATCCTGTCCTACCTCGGCACCAACGTCGGGCAGGCCCTCGGCTACGCGGTCAACACCGCGCTGACCACGGGTACTGGCACCGTTGAGCCGAACGGCATCGTCGCTTCGGCTGGCTCGGGCGTGACCGGCGGCACCAGCGTGTCCGGCAAGTTCACCTACGACAACGTGGTGGACCTCGTGTACAGCGTGGACGCTGCGGCTCGCCGCCTGCCGGGCTTCGGCCTGATGGGCAACGGCCAGTCCATCGCGCTGCTGCGCAAGCTCACCAGCCCGGGCGGGGACTATGTGTTCCAGCCGGCTCTCGCGGAGGGCACCCCGGATCGCGTACTCGGGTTCCCGCTCATCGAGAACCCCGCGATGGCTAACCCGGCCACGTCGGCTAAGTCCCTCATCGCAGGGCACCTGCCGACGTACATGGTCCGCCAGGTCGGTGGCATCCGCCTCGACCGCTCGGACGACTTCGCGTTCTCCTCGGATCTGGTGACGTTCCGCGCCACCTTCCGCGTTGACGGCGGTCTGCCGCAGGCGAGCCACGTCAAGTACTTCATCGGCAACGCTGCCTAGTTCCCGGTGATGTAACCCCTGCTCGGGGGCCACGGCGCGCAGGACGTGGCCCCCGGGCAGGTCACCCATCCCCTGCGCAAAGGAAACCTGCGAATGGCAAACGCCAAGAGATCCGGCAATCCAGCTCGACGTGCCGCCGCCGACAAGCCGACCAGCCGCAAGGCGATCTTGGTCAGCAGCAACAGCCCGTGGAGCACGACGGGCTACGGCCAGCAGACCGCGCAACTGACGCGCCGCCTGTCAGGTGATGGGCACTCAGTTGCCATCGCCAGCAACTACGGCCTAGAGGGCGTCGTGCAGTCGTGGGAAGGCATGAAGCATTTCCCACGGGGATTCGACATCTACTCAAACGATGTGATTCCGGCGCACATGGCCGCATGGTCGCATGAGCATCCCGACCTTGATCCGCTTCTCATCACGCTCTTTGACACATGGGTGTTCAAAGGCAAGCAATGGGACATGGTTGACCGCATTGCGTCATGGGTTCCCGTTGATCACCAGCCGTGCCCACCGGATGTGCTGGCATGGTGCCGACGCAGCAATGTCACTCCAATCGCCATGAGTCAGTTCGGGCAGCGGATGCTGCTGGATGCTGGCGTGCCGTGTGAGTATGCGCCACACGCGATTGACACCAGCGTGTTCACTCCGACTGACACAATCACCATGCGCGACGGGACCGTTCCTGTTCGGCAGTTCATGGATGTTCCATCCGATGCCTTCGTCATCGGCATGAACTCAGCGAACAAAGGCGGTCAGCACGGCCTCAACCGCAAAGGTTTCGCGGAGGCGTTTCTTGCGTTCGGCATGTGGAGTCAACAGCGCACCGACGCGGTGCTGTATGTGCACACCGAGTCAAAGGGCGCCATGGGCGGCATTGACCTGCTGTACCTGGCCAAAGCCTGCGGCATCCCCGAGGACCGCATCCGCTTCGTTGACCAGTACGCGCACCGGCTCGGCATACCCAATGAGGTCATGGCTGCCGTCTACACGGGCATGGACCTGCTGCTCCAGCCTTCCCTCGGTGAGGGCTTCGGCATCCCGGCCATTGAGGCTCAGGCCGTTGGCACGCCCATCGCGGTCACGAATGCGACGGCCCAGCCTGAGCTGCTGGGCGACGGGTGGCTAATTGATGGGCAGCCGGTATGGGACGCGGCACAGAAGTCGTGGTGGACCATCCCGAGCATCCCGGGAATCATCGCCGCGCTTGAGGCTGCGTATTTGCGGGGCCGATGCAGGTCACAGAAGGCCATTGACTTTGCTGCGCAGTACGACGCGGACCTCGTGTATCGGAAGCATTGGCGCCCCATTGTGGAGTCCTTGTGATCCCGGTGATGATCGTTCCGGTCCTAACTCGGGAAACCCTTCTCTATCGGATGATTGACAGCATCGACCACAAGGTCGAGCACCTGATCGTCATTGACAACGGTGGGGTCGTCAATGATTCGGACTGCCGCACAAATGATCATGTGCAGCGCGTGTCAGTCATCCACATGCCGGCGAACCTCGGGGTGGCGGGGTCGTGGAACCTCGGGATCAAGGCCAGCCCGTTTGCCCCGTGGTGGCTGGTCGCCAACTTTGATGTGGTGTGGGAGCCGAGGTCGCTCGCCGCGTTTGAGCGTGAGGGCTGCACGGATGCGCTGGTGCTGTCCCACGCCTCTCCCCCATGGTCGGCGTTCAGCATCGGTGAGCACGTCATCAGAGCTGTTGGACTGTTCGATGAGGCGCTGCACCCCGCGTACTTTGAGGACAACGACATGGCCCGCCGCATTGAGGCGGCTGGCCTCCCGATCCGCAGGCCAGGCATCCCGGTTCATCACGACAACTCCAGCACGATCCAAGTCACCAAGTATCGGGACCGCAACGACCTGACCTTTCAAGCGAATGCCGACTACTACCACGCAAAGGCATTCCGCGGTGATCTCACGGAGGGCCGGTGGAGTCTCCGGCGGCGCCGGGAACTGTCATGGGACTGACCCTCCCAGCGGACGTGACCCAGTTTCGGGATTCACGCAAAGGTGAGACCGCGTGGGTTCTTGCCTCTGGCGCGAGCTTGAATCACGTTCCCCGCGCCTTCTGGCAAGACCAGCTGATCGTCTGCGTCAACTACGTGGGCGTGACGCTCGGCCTGCGAGAGTTTTACAGCGTCACCCACTATCACCGAGATGCGGCACACATCGCGGAATGCCGACCAGACCTGCCCGTGATCGCCCCTCGGATTGATCAAGGCGGCCCAGCAGCGATACCCGTCCCACCCGACGCGCCAAACATCTTCTATATCAACACGGGCGCGCAGATGTATTCCCAATTTGACTGCGCCGAGATGTGGCCCAAACAACCGGACACCCTCGTCGTCGGCCCGACCAGCCTGCACATGACAATGCACTTTGCTCAATACCTTGGCGCACGGCACATCATCCTCGTAGGCGCCGACTGCGGACACCTTGACGGTGCCAGCAACTTCGCCGAATACCAGCCCGGCGACAATCCCATGGGCGTGTGGGAGGAAACCCTTCCAAAGGTCGCCAACCAGTTGCGAGCCGAGGGCGTCAGCGTGATGAGCCTGAACCCATTCGTCAACTTCGGTCTTGAGGGTCACACATTCGTTGGCCCCTCAGTCAGCATCAACTAGGAGAGTCCATGACGCTGTATGCCAGCAGCGCGCAGATCAAGGCCGCGCTGCGCATCACCGACTCGGTGGATGACTCCCTCATCAACATGGCTGGATCAGCCGCATCAGACCTCATCGACGGCTATTGCGGACGATCCTTCAGCGCCGGCTCGGCAGTCCGCTACTTCGCTGCCGACGACGCCTACATGCTGCACGTTGACGACATCGCCTCAACGGATGGCCTCGTCATACAGACGAGTGACTTTGACCCCCCTCAATGGGAGGTCACATGGACTGCTACCGACTATCAGGTTGAGCCGCTGAACGGCAGGGTTGAGGGGCTGCCGTGGGCCTACACGCGGATTCGCGCCGTGGGTGACTACCTGTGGCCCTTTGACTTCGGTGAGGTTGGCGTGAAGATCACCGCCAATTGGGGATGGCCGAGCGTGCCGAGTGCCATCACGCAGGCCGCCGTCATTCAGGCGTGCCGGATCTTCAAGCGCCTGGACTCACCGCTCGGGGTCACGTATGGCGAACTCGGAGCCCTGCGGGTTACGTCCCGTCACCTTGACGGGGACGTGGCGCAGCTCGTCGCCCCGTATGTGCGCTTCCGTGGTGTCGCCTGATGGCAAGTATCGGCACGATCCGGGCCGGCATCGCCACCAACCTTGGGACCATCGCTGGGCTTCGCACATCAGCGTGGGTGCCTGACCAGATCAATCCACCCATTGCCGTGGTCAAACCGGAGTCCATTTCCTATGACACGGCGTTCGGGCGCGGCTTGGACACCCTGGAGTTCTCGGTGCTGTGCATCGTGGGCCGTGTTGAGGAGCGCACCGCACAGGCAACCCTTGATGCATATTGCGCCACTACCGGGACGGCCAGCATCAAGGCCGCTATCGAGTCGAACCGGACTCTCGGGTCGGCAATTTCAGACCTCCGCGTCACGGAGATGCGGAACTACACATCGTTGAGCGTCGGCGATGTGACATATCTGGCCGCGGAGTTCGTGGTCCAGGTGTTCGCATAACTCAGGAAAGGGCACCCTCATGGCCAAGTTCGTGGCGACCGACTACGCCATCACGATCAACGGCACCAACTTCTCTACCAGCCTCGCTGCCGTCGAGCTGACGGTTGAGAGCGACGACGTCGAGACCACCGCGTTCGGGACCGAGTGGCGGTCTCGCGTGGGCGGGCTGAAGCAGGCCAGCGTCACGCTGGAGTTCCATCAGGACTTCGGTTCGAACAGCGTTGATGCGACCCTGTGGCCGCTGCTCAACACGCTGGCGACGGTCGTCATCAAGCCGACCTCCTCAAGCACGTCGGCCAGCAACCCCTCGTACACCGCGGTGTGTCTGGTCAACCAATACCAGCCGTTTGCATCCTCGGTCGGCGACCTCGCCACCCTGTCGGTCACTTGGCCGGTCAGCGGCACCGTCACCCGCGCCACCGCCTAGCACGGAAGCGAGCCTGCGCAATGATGCAAATCGCCATGAAGGTTGAGTTCGCTGATGGGTCGGAGGCCGCGGTTACGGCCAAAGCCTCCGACCTCATCGCGTTTGAACGGCATTTTGACAAGTCCATGACCGCGTTTGGCGACCCGACGAATGGGCGCATAGAGCATGTCATGTGGCTCGCCTGGCACACGATGACGAAGGCCGGTGAGACCACGCTGGATTTTGAGCCGTGGGTTGACTCGGTGGCTTCGATCGGTGTCGGTGATTTGGGGGAATAGTTCCGCTGGGTGAGCAGTCAGCGCATTGGCTCATTGCGCACCTGTCTTATGAGTGGAAGTGCCCACCCAGCGCGATTGCGAATGAGTCACCACGAATGCTGGCCACGATGTTCCGCTACTTGCGCTGGCGCGGCGTCGAGATGCGCAAGAGTTCCAAGAGGAGATGATCGTGGGCTCAGGCCGCTGGTATGTCGAGGTGACTGGTCTGCGGCAAGTCTTTGATGCGCTCAATGAATGGGACCGTAAATCAGCCCGTGTCATTGATCGCATGATCACAGATGCGGGCCGTGATGTAGTACGAAGCGCACGGAGCATCGCACCGAACCGAAACCCCGTATCAAACTGGGGCAGGTGGATTGAGGCGAAGCGTGGTCGAGACCTGTCATTTGATGCGGGAACAGCGTCATCGGGCTTCAAGACCCGCAAGAACAACTATCGGCGACGTGGCATCAAGGCTGGCATCGCGTGGGAAGTCGTCCAGGCAAACCCAGCCGGCGCCATCTTTGAATTGATGGGAAACAAGAGCCGACAGTCCACCCCATCGGGTGATCATCTGAAGGACATGATGAACGCCCGATACAAGGGCACCGCCCCACGCACACGCCCACGCACGCTCATTCCCGCGTACTACTCGGTGATGACCGAGGCGCTAAGGGAGCGCATTCGGCAAACGATCATTGACGAGGCAAGAAGGGCAGGACTCGACTGATGGCTCGTGGTGGCGCTGCCGTTCGCGTCTATGGCGACTGGGACCCGGCTGGCATCAACAAGGCAAAGCAGGATCTCTCCAACTTTGACCGTCAGGTGTCTGGGTTTTCGGGCAGCATTTCCAAGTCGTTCCTTGGCGTCGGCGCCGCTATTGGCGCGGTGTTCAGCGTCACGACCATCGTTGACTTCCTGAAGAACACAACGCAGGCTGCCCTTGACGACGAGCGCAGCATGGTTGCCCTTGCCAAGGCAATGGAGAATCTCGGTGTTGCGGCTGAGAATGCCGCCGTCGAGGACTTCGTGTTGCAGCTTGCCCTCGCTAGCGGAGTGGCCGACGACCAGTTGCGTCCGAGTCTGCAACGCCTGATCGTTGTCACAGGCGATGTGGCCAAGTCTCAGGACGCGCTCAAGGTGGCCATGGATGTGGCCGCAGGAACGGGCCGCGATCTTGACAGTGTTTCAGCCGCATTGGCGCGTGGGTTCTCAGGCCAGACGACCGCATTGCAGCGCCTTGGAGTTGGGCTTGATGCTGCCCTCCTGAAGTCCAAGGATATGGACGCGATCACGGCTGCATTGTCGGAGAAGTTCGGCGGCCAAGCGGCGGCAGCGGCGGACACGTATCAGGGGCGCCTCAACCGAGTCTCGATTGCGGCTGGCGAGGCACAGGAGGCAATCGGCTACGCCCTGCTGAACGCCGTTGATGACCTCAGCGAATCGGTCGGTGGCACAGGTGGAGTAGTCCAGAACATCATTGACCTCGGCGATGCGATTGCCGGCGTAATCACCTTCACCAGTAACGCGGTGCAGCCTGTCACTCGACTTGCCGCCGGCCTCGGTCTGGTTGATGCGTCCGGCAAGTCCCTGATTGACACCATGGTTGACCTTGGTGCCAAGTTCGGTTGGCTCATTCCTGGCGTCGGGAACATCGTCAACCTGCTGAGCACCGCATCCCTTCGCGGTCAGGCAATGGCCGAGAGCCAGAAGCAACTTCGCGGCACACTGTCTGGCACGGTCGGGGCCGCTCAGGCAGCTGGTGACGCTATCGGTAGCGAACTCGTCCCCGAGACCTATGACGCGGCGGATGCTGCCGACAAGGCCGCAAAGTCTTACCTGTCCCTGTGGGAGTCCATTTGGAATACTCGCCGGGCTGCGGCTGATCTGGCGAACACGTCCGGCACGGTCACGTCGGCGCTCGCTGAGGGTGCTCGCACGGGCGGCGTTCAGGGGTACTGGCAGTCCCTTCAGGTTGAGTACGGCAAGACATCAGAGAAGCTGCGTGGGGTCGGGTCGAGTTCACGCAGCACCGCTGAGTCGCTGACCGAGCTGCGCGACAAGTTTGCTGAGACTTTCAGCGACACGATGCGGGAGCGCATCACGACCCTCACGGACACGCTCAAGCAGAACCTTGAGGACGCTCAGCAGAAGGCCCGGGACTTCGCATCCAACATGCAGGGAACGATCTTGCAAGGCTTCGGCATCGGTGCCGCATACGAGTCGGCGCTGAACGAGGAGGGCAAACTCAACGCGGATGCGTGGGTTGCCGGCGTTGACTCAATCGTGGCGAAGTGGCAATGGTTCGGCAACGTCCTTCAGGCAGTCCGTGGACCGGGCAATGATCCGGCCCGTCAGGCGCTCGCCGAGTACCTGTCCAAGGAGGGTGCCGATAAGGGTGCCGTGATGGGGCAGGCGCTCATTGACAACGGTCTCGTACAGACGATGGCTGACAAGATGCAACTGGTCAGAGATCAAGCTGCGGTTGTTGCCAACAATATGGTGCCCGAGTACCTGACCGCTGGCGTGTCCTCAGCGCAGGCCACCTATGACGGGTTCAAGGCGGCTGCCGGAAAGGGCGGCCCGGTCTACGAGGCGCTGATGGACCTCATGGACAACCTTGCGTCGTCCATGAAGCGCAGCACAACGATCACCGTGACGACGATCAACCGCACCATCAATGAGGTCATCGGGTCGTTCGGGTACGGCGGCGGTCGTGCGGTCGGTGGCCCGGTGTCCGCGAACACCGCCTACACGGTGGGCGAGCGTGGCCCTGAGTTGTTCATCCCGAACGTGAGCGGAACGATTATCCCGAATGAGGATCTGTCACGGTCCCGTGGCGGCAACTCGTACACGATCAACGTGAACACCGGCGTCGGTGACCCCAGGCAGATCGGCCAACAGGTCATTGAGTACATCAAGCGTTTTGAGGCCGCGAATGGCCCCGTGTTCCAGGCGGCCTGACGATGGGTGTGCGGGTACAGATCGCCTTTGACCAGACCGCAACCCAACCAGTCAACTTCTTTCGCCTCAACGACCCGGAGGCCGGCGTCCTTGACGGCCCGTATGTCCTCGGTGGCGAGATCCTCATTGACGTGACCGACCGGGTGCGAAGCGTTCAGGTGCGTCGCGGCCGGTCACGCCCGCTGGAGAAGTTCACGGCCGGCAACGCGAACATTGTGCTGGACAACCGGGACCGGACGTTTGATCCGCTGTATTCTCCTGGCCCGTACTTCGGCCAACTAGTGCCGAAGAAGCAGGTGGTCATCGACATTGACGACGAGCCCCTGTTCACTGGCTCTGTCGCCGACTGGAACCTGTCCTATGACGTGTCAGGTGACAGCATCACGGAGCCGTCCTGCACCGATGCGTTTGACAGGTTCGCGGCGCAGGTCGTCCCTGCGGGCACGTCCACCTCGGAGTTGACGGGTGCCCGCGTGAATCAGGTGCTGACGGATATCGGTTGGCCGCTGTCTCGGCGTACGATCTCCACCGGGCAGGCGACGCTTGACGCTGACGTGATCCCTGATGACACGAACGCGCTCACCTACCTGTCCAAGGTGGCGGATATCTCCGAGCCGGGCGCCCTGTTCATGGGCAAGGGCGGAGAGGTCATCTTCCGCGACCGATCCGATTTGCAGGGCTTTACTAGTTCGGTGCAGTTCGGCGGCACTGGCATCCCGATGACCGGCATGGCTGTCGTGTATGGCGTTGAGGAGATGGCGAACACGGTATCCGTGACGTACACCGCTGGGACGGTG
>Ga0255173_1000135_pt1 | contig 24127 bp, 37 predicted proteins | sample Atl_Atl_RepA_8d_FD_183175 | JGI IMG/M metagenome (GOLD analysis project Ga0255173, IMG submission 183175) | Freshwater microbial communities from Altamaha River, Georgia, United States - Atl_Atl_RepA_8d | ecosystem: Environmental > Aquatic > Freshwater > River | place: USA: Georgia | collected...
TGAACAACAATCCCATTGATGTGGGCATCATCAAAGCCCAGTTGATGGAGGATTTCAAACGGGACAAGATCAGAAAATCCATTGACCAGATTGAGTTGATGGCAGAAATCTACGGCACAGGCATTGGCGAGATCATCGTCAAGACTGAAAAACAGTATGTTCCATCCACACAGCCAATTCCAGGCCAAATTGGTCAAGCTGCCATTGGAGTTGTGGAAAAAGACCGAATTGCGGTCAAGATTTCACCTGTAAACCCAAAAAACTTCCTGTTTGACCCAAACGGCACATCCATTGATGACTGCATGGGCGTGGCAATTGAGAAATACATCTCTATCCACAAGATTGTTGAAGGAATTGAGCGTGGCATCTATCGCAAAGTAGACATTACGCCCACCTACGAAGATACCGACTTGGAACCAACCCAAGAGGTTAGTCAGTACCAGGACGAAAAGGTGCTTTTGCTGACATATTACGGCTTGGTTCCTCGTGAATACTTGGAAAACCTCAAAGAAAGCAAAGAAGTTGTTGAGTTGTTTCCTGAAAATTCAGCGGCTGAAGACTATACAGATATGGTTGAGGCCATTGTAGTCATTGCCAACGATGGTTTATTGCTAAAAGCAGAGGCAAATCCTTACATGATGAAGGACAGACCCGTCTTGGCTTATCAAGATGATACTGTTCCTAATCGTCTTTTGGGCCGTGGCACAGTGGAAAAAGCCTTCAATATGCAAAAAGCCATTGATGCTCAGATTCGTTCGCACTTGGATTCATTGGCGTTAACCACTAGCCCCATGATTGCAATGGATGCAACCCGTCTGCCCCGTGGTGCTAAGTTTGAAGTCAAGCCTGGGAAGGCGATTCTCACCAATGGCGCACCTTCAGAGATTCTGTATCCCTTCAAGTTTGGGCAGACTGATGGCAATAACCTAAATACTGCCAAAGATTTTGAACGAATGCTCCTGCAATCCACTGGAACTTTGGATTCTCAGGGCATGGTTTCCCAAGTTTCTCGGGATGGCTCTCAGGGTGGTATGTCAATGGCAGTGGCATCCATCATCAAGAAGTACAAGCGTACTTTGGTCAATTTCCAAGAAGATTTCCTGATTCCCTTCATTCAGAAGGCGGCTTTCAGGTATATGCAATTTGACCCAGAGCGTTATCCCTCTGTGGACATGACCTTTGTGCCTACCGCTACTTTGGGCATCATTGCCCGAGAGTACGAACAACAGCAGTTCATTGGGTTGCTCCAAACCCTTGGCCCCAATACCCCTGTTTTGCCTCTGATTCTCAAGGGTATTTTGGCTAATTCTTCTTTGACAAACCGCTATGAACTTATGGCGCAGTTGGACAAGATGAGCCAACCTGACCCACAGGCACAACAAATTGCCCAGCTTCAGCAACAACTGGCGTTGCAAGCGGCACAGGCTCAGATTGCGGTACAAACCACCCAGGCCGAGCAAAATCGTGCTGAGGCTCAGAAGTTGCAAGTTGAAACTCAGTTGATGCCACAAGAAATCCAGGCCAAGAACATGGCAGCGATGACCAAAAATCTGCCAAACCAAGATGATGCTGGTTCAAGGGAGTTTGACAAGCGGGTCAAGATTGCTGAATTGATGCTCAAGGAAGCAGATATTAAGAACAAGTCCAAGATTGTTGAGTTGCAAATGGCTGACAAGAAGGGCAAAATGTCTAGCGTTGAAGATGAATTTCTCAATCGTCTTTCCAAGGAATTGACCTAAATGGACATTTCTGATCTTGAGCGTAAGCTAGGAATTGATGGAATATCTGCTGAACAGCAGATGGAAATCATTACTGCTTTGCAACAATCTGCGGCTGAAAAGATTGCCAAGGCCAAGAGCGAGTCCATTGGTAAAGGGGCTGAACTTGTTGTCCAGGGCTTGAAGAAGATCAAGTCTGACATGGAGCAAAAGTTTGCTCAGTTGAATGGTGAAATTCAAAGCAAAGTTGCCTCTATTCAAAATGGACGGGATGGCAAAGATGGCAAAGATGGACGCGATGGAAAACAAGGGCCAACAGGCGCAACAGGGCCAGCAGGACGAGATGGTGTTCCTGGGCGTGATGGAGTTGATGGCGCTAACGGCGTTGGTATTGCCTCTGCTCGCATTGATTTTGATGGTAGCCTTATCATCGTTTTTGATAATGGTCGTGAAGTTAATGCTGGTGAGGTTGTTCCTCTGGATATTGCTGAACGCATCAAAGTCATTACTAATGGCGGCGGTACTTCTCAGTATGTACTTGATACTCTAACCTCCCTTCAAAACCAGATCAATGCCATCACAGGTGGTTTGGTCTACAAAGGGACTTGGAACGCATCTACAAACACGCCTACCCTGGCCTCAAGTGTTGGAACTACCAATTGGTACTATGTTGTCAGCGTTTCTGGTTCAACCAATCTCAATGGAATCACTGATTGGGTGGCAGGGGATTGGGCAATCTATAACGGCTCTGCTTGGCAAAAGATTGACCAGACAAATCTAGTCACATCTGTTAACGGACAAACTGGAGTTGTTAGTCTAACTTATACAGATGTTAATGCAATTGGTTCAATCACATCAAATGATGGAAGTGTGACTGTATCAACTGCTTCTGGTATTGCAGATTTGAGTGTGACTGTTGCGGCATCGACTACCAATGTCGTTTGCCAAGTCAGAAACACTACTGGCGCAACATTGACCAAAGGCACTGTGGTGTACATCACTGGTGCAACAGGTCAATTGCCAACAGTCAGCAAAGCACTTGCAACTAGTGATACAACTTCTGCCCAGACTCTTGGTGTCATGTCCGCAGACTTGGCAAATAATTCAAATGGTTATGTAACCATCATTGGGTTGGTGACAGAAATAGACACATCTGCTTATGCGGATGGAGCGCAACTTTATTTGAGTCCAACAACTGCTGGAACTTACACAACTACCAAGCCTTATGCACCCAATCATTTGGTGTATGTTGCCATTGTTGAATATGCCCATCCTACACATGGCAAGTTGTTTGTCAAAGTGCAAAATGGCTATGAACTAGATGAGTTGCACAATGTCTCTGCTCAGTCTCCTAGCAATGGACAGACAATCATTTATAACGCCACCACATCTTTGTGGGAGAAAGCCAATCTAACGGCAGGAACTGGTGTTTCTGTAACCAATGGTGCTGGTTCTATCACTATTGCCAATACTGGAGTGACTTCTGTTAGTGGCACTTCACCAGTGGCATCTAGTGGTGGCGCAACTCCTGCGATTAGTTTGTCAAATGGTTATGGGGATACGCAAAATCCCTTTGCCTCAAAGACTGCCAATTACTTCTTGGCGGCTCCCAATGGTTCTGCTGGATCACCCACATTCAGGGCGATGGTTGCGGCTGATGTGCCTACACTCAATCAAAACACCACTGGTTCTGCTGGTTCATTGGCAACAACTAATTTCTCAATTGTACAAAGTGGAACCAAGTTGTTGTTCAAGTATGGGGCAACGACAATTGCATCAATGGACTCAACTGGAGTCATTACATCTGCAACCAACATTGTTGCAAATGGAACACCTTAAAGGAAAGTAAATCATGGCAACTCAAGTCTCACTTAATTCTGGTGCAGTGGCAAGTGCTGGTGCGCTTGCACTTCAAACCAATGGAACTACTGAAGCAGTCAGCATTAGCACTGGTCAAGTTGCAACTTTTGCACAGAATCCTATTCTGACCAGCGGCACTGCCAATGGTGTTGCCTACCTAAATGGCTCAAAGGTGCTGACCACGGGTAGTGCGTTGGTATTTGATGGTACGAATTTGGGTGTAGGTGTTACGCCGAGTGCTTGGGCTAGTGGATTAAAAGCAATTGAACTTTCTACTGGTGGGTTTGTTCAGGGCGAATCAAGCGCACTATCTATTGGTTCAAATGCTTATTACGATGGAGCTTGGAAATATAGAGGTAATGCTTTTGCTACTCGCTTGTCCACTTACAATGGTAAATTTGAGTGGTACACCGCCCCATCAGGCACAGCAGGCAACGCCATCACCTTCACCCAAGCAATGACGCTTGATGCTAGTGGGAATTTGGGTGTTGGTACTACAAGTCCCACATCAAGACTGCATATTGCTGGTGACTTTGCGTCAAACAAAAGCGACATTACTTTACAAAACACAGGCTCAAGCGGAAGAACATGGCGTATTGGCGATGGTGTTGGCGGGTATTCTGGCAGTTTGGTTTTCTTTGACGCAACAGCTTCTGCTGCTCGTATGTTGCTCGACTCCAGCGGTAACTTGCTGGTGGGGCAGACTGCACAAACAAATTTAGAGCGTTTTGGTGTAACGCAATCAGGTAATGGGCAAGTAATTTATGGTTATGCAACTGATTCATCTGCTTATACTCAATCTGTTGCTCTATTAAGGGGAGCAAGAAATACAACCAACGCTACATGGTCTTTTTTACGTTGTTATAACAATGCAGACAAACTATATATTTATGATTCTGGCAATGTTGTTAACGTAAACAATAGTTATGGCACTTTATCAGACATAAAAATAAAAGAAAACATTACAGATGCAACGCCAAAACTTGCTGATGTGATGCGTTTACAAGTCCGCAATTTCAATTTGAAGTCTGACCCTGACCATAAACAAATTGGTTTTGTAGCACAAGAATTGGAACAAGTGTTTCCTTCAATGGTTGATGAATCACCAGACCGTGATGAAGAAGGCAATGATTTAGGCACTACAACCAAATCAATTAAAACCTCTGTTCTTGTTCCCATTCTTGTCAAAGCCATCCAAGAACAACAATCCATCATCCAATCCCTGACAGACCGAATTTCAGCACTTGAAGGAGCAAAAGCATGACAATTGTTTGGAATATCAGTCAGCTTGACAGACAAACCTCAGATGATTTTGTGACAACGGCCCACTGGCAAGCAGTTGCAACAGATGGAGACTACTCAGCCTCTGTGTACAGCACTTGCTCATGGGAAGGCGAACCCACTGTGGCATATGAATCACTGACTCAAGATGATGTATTGGCTTGGGTGTGGCAGTCTGTGGATAAAGAGGCAGTGGAGGCCGCTTTAGAGGCTCAGATTGCTGACCAAAAGGCTCCCAAGATTGCAAGGGGTTTGCCTTGGAACTGAATCTGACTTTGACTGTTGACGAGGTAAATGCAATTCTCCAAGTTCTTGGGGATTTGCCTACCAAAACTGGTGCTTATCCTTTGGTGATGAAGATCAAAGGGCAGGCAGAACCTCAGATTCCTCAAGAGGAGCCAAAGATTGACTCCTGAATTACAAAGATATTATGAAAATCGCTTCTCAATGATGGGAAGTGATGGGTGGAAAGAACTCATGGAGGATATTGACACCATGATTTCTGCCTTGAATAATATATCTGTGATTCCTGATGAACAAAGCCTACAATTCAAAAAAGGTGAACTTTCTATACTTACTTGGCTGAAAAACCTAAAACTGGTCAGCGAGCGAGCATACGAGGAATTAAATGAAAAGAATGTTTGAATTTGCCTGTGCAAACGGGCATAAAACCGAAAGACTGACTGATTATGAGGCGGTCAGTTTTAGGTGTGAGTGCGGTGAAACAGCCAACCGCATTCTTAGTGCGCCAGCTTTTAGGTTGGAAGGGTGGTCTGGTTCTTTCCCAACAGCACATGGGAAGTTCGAGAAAAGCCACCTTGACAAGTTGAAATCTGAACGCAAAGCCAACTCTTAAACAGAAATGTCGAGTTGATTCTCCTACAACCGAAACGGCAGGAAAAGGGAAAATATGTTGATTGATAATGAACCTGAGATGAAAAGTGAGTTAGAAGCCGAGGAATCCAAGCTATCTGACACCATTGCGCCTACAAGTCCAGGACTCCCTGATAAATACAGGGATAAAAGTCTTGAGGATATTATTAAGATGCACCAAGAAGCTGAAAAGTTAATTGGCAAGCAAGCGCAAGAAGTGGGTGAGGTGAGGAAACTTGCTGATGAACTCATAAAGCAGAACCTCAGTTCAAAACAACAACCTATTAAAGAGGAAGAACCTGAAGTAGATTTCTTTGAAAATCCACAGAAGGCAGTTCAAAAGACTATTGATAATCATCCTGATGTTCTTGCGGCCCGTCAAGCTGGCCTAGAGTTCAAAAAGATGCAGATTCAACAGAAGTTGGCGCAAGAGCATCCTGACTACACGCAGATTGCTCAAGATGCAAACTTTGTAAATTGGGTGAAATCTTCTCCAGTTCGCATGGGTTTGTATGCAAAAGCTGATGGTGAGTTTGACTACGATAGCGCCAATGAATTGCTCTCTACTTACAAAGAGTTGCGTGGCATCAAGGCAAAGCAGACTGAGCAAGCGGGTGAAGCCGCCAGGAAGCAAAACATGAAGGCCGCACAAGTTGATGTTGGTGGAACTGGTGAGAGTTCAAAGCGGATTTATCGAAGGGCAGACCTTATTCGGCTGAAGATGACCGATCCAGCCCGATACGATGCTTTAAGTGATGAAATCATGGCGGCATACGCAGAGGGTCGGGTCAAGTAACTTAACTTTCGTTTCTAAGGAGAAACAACATGGCATATCCTACCCCTGCGGTAACTACGACTACCGCCGCAACATTCATTCCTGAGATTTGGAGTGATGAAATCGTTGCCGCCTACAAGAAGAATCTTGTGATGGCAAACTTGGTAATGAAGATGAACTTCCGTGGCAAGAAAGGTGACACTGTTCACATTCCTGCGCCCACCCGTGGTTCAGCAACAGCCAAGGCCGCAGAAACCGCAGTCACTTTGATTGCCGCTACTGAGTCTGAAGTCACTGTGTCGATCAACAAGCACTATGAATATAGCCGCTTGATTGAAGACATTGTGGAAGCACAGGCTTTGAACTCACTGCGTCAGTTCTATACCAATGATGCTGGTTATGCTCTGGCTCGTCAAGTTGATACCGACTTGATCCAGTTGGCTCGTTCAGCAAATGGTGGTGGCGGTACTGCCGCATACAACACTGCCTACATTGGTGGTGATGGTACGACTGCTTATGTTGCCGCAAGCAACAACGAGTCTGCTCTGACCGATGCCGCCATTCGCCGTACCATTCAGCGTTTGGATGACAACGACACCCCTATGGATCAGCGTTTCTTCCTGATTCCTCCCTCTAGCCGCAACACCTTGATGGGTCTGGCTCGCTACACCGAACAAGCATTTGTCGGTACTGGTGACGCTATTCGCACTGGTGAAATCGGTAACCTGTATGGTATTCCTGTGTTTGTGTCTAGCAACGCAGATACCACTTCAGGTTCTGGTGCTGCTCGGGTTTGTATCATGGGTCATCGTGATTCAATGGTCTTGGTCGAGCAAGTGGCAGTTCGCTCACAAGTGCAATACAAGCAAGAGTACTTGGCAACCCTGTTCACAAGCGACACTCTGTATGGCGTAGCCGCCCTGCGTAGTGCTGCTTCTGTGGGTGCAGCTAAGTCTTCTAGCTTCTTTGCTTTGGCTGTGCCAGCCTAATTGCAGTTGCCCCCCTGCCCATGTGGTGGGGGGTCTTTTTTAACTTGATTAGGAGAAATAAACATGGCAACCGCTTCAGCAGTTGTAACACGCCGTGGTAACGATCAGTTTCGTGGCTTGTTTTCTGACACTTGGGCTGTCAAATGCACATTGAACCCTGGTTCTTTGGCAGACGGCGTTGGTGAAACAGATGATGTGACAGTCCCAGGCGTTGCCCTTGGTGACATGGTGATTGGCGCATCTTTGGGTGTGGATTTGGTGGGTATTACTGTCACTGGCTATGTCAGTGCCGCTGATACTGTCAAGTTCCGCATTCAAAACGAGTCAGGTTCTACTGTGGACTTGGCATCTTCAACCTTGCGTATCGTTGTGGTTCGCATGGTTTAAGGGGAAGGGGGAGATGATCCCCCTTTTCTGACTTGGAGGTTTTATGGCTACTTTTCGCTGTCTTCAGTCTGGCAACACAGTCAGTTTCACATTGCAACATGACATTGACTCCATGAAGGGTCACCAAGGATATGTTCGTGTTGATGAGCAAGAAGTTGAACCTGATGCCTATGATCCTGAAGCGGTCAGAAAAGACACTGCTTTTACGCCACCAGTTATTCGGCGCATGGGTCGCCCAAGGAAAGTTTTAAATGTCTGACATAGACGCAAGAGATTTTGGCAAGCTGGAGGCCCAGGTTGAGGCTCTCCAGAGTGAAGTTCATTCCTTGAGCCAGGATGTGAAGGCTTTGCTTGAATTGGCAAACAAGGGTAAGGGTGGCTTTTGGATGGGAATGACCATTGCATCTGCGATGGGTGGAGTGGTTACTTTTGTTGGCGAAAGGCTGATGAAATGAAAGGCTTGCTCTCAGGGAAATCGTGTCCCATTGCCACTCAGGATGTGTCTGTTAACCTGAAAAATAGGAATAACGCATTCAAGAAGTTTGGTTATGGCCCACCCAATCCCAATGAGGCAAACGATGCTTTTTGGCTGAAAAAGGCCAAGATGTATAACGCACCTACATCTGCCATCAAGAACATGAGATGCGGCAACTGTGCCGCTTTTATCCAGACTCCCGCCATGATGGAGTGCATTGTTGGCGGTTTGGAGAAGGATGAAAACAAGGGAGAGTTGTCTTATGACGAGAATTTTGTCAAGGCGGCTAATCTGGGGTACTGTGATTTATTCCAATTCACCTGTGCTGCGGCCCGTACTTGTGATGCTTGGAAGTCTGGTGGGCCAATAACCAAGGAAAAACGATGAAAAAGACACAAACATATAAAGACGCAAATGCAGCCTTAAAAGGAGCAAAAAAACGTGGAGAACCTTCTGTTACTTTTATGATTGCAGTTGGGAAACCTAAGATGCTTCCTAAAAAAGGTCAGCGAACCGCAACAAATTTAATGAAGAAATCAGGTCGTGGCAAATGAAAACTAAAGCGCAAAAAAAGATTAGCAAAGTAATGACAGAATTTGGCGCTGGAACTTTGCATTCTGGCAAAAAAGGCCCAGTGGTGAAGTCTCGCAAACAGGCAGTCGCTATTGCCCTGTCTGAAGCTGGCATGGCAAAGCCCAAAAAGAAGAAGATGAAATGAAAGAAGTTTGGGACAAAAAGCGCCCCAAGTCACTGGGAGCGTCCAAACCTCTGACACCCGCCAAGAAAGCGGCGGCTAAGAAGATGGCTAAAGCCGCTGGCAGGCCATATCCCAACCTAATTGACAATATGAGAGCCGCGAGGAAAAAATGAAATCTCCTGTTTGGCAGACAAAAGCTGGTCAAAATCCTAAAGGCGGCTTGAATGCCAAGGGCAGAGCGTCTTATAATGCGGCAACTGGCGGGAATCTAAAACCTCCTGTCAAATCAGGGGATAATCCCCGCAGAGCAAGTTTCTTGGCTCGGATGGGCAATATGGATGGCCCCGAGTACAAGAATGGTGAACCAACGAGACTGCTTCTTTCGCTAAAAGCATGGGGTGCTAACTCCAAAGCTGATGCAAAGGCAAAAGCTAAAGCTATATCCGCAAGGAACAAAGCAAAAGCGAAATGAGGCATCCCAATGACATTTCTTGAACTGGTCAACGATGTATTGATTCGTTTGCGTGAGCCTGTTGTAACAACTTACAACGAAACCACCTATTCCACCCTTATTGCCAAGTTTGTCAATGACACAAAGCGTCAAGTTGAGGATGCTTTTGGTTGGAATGCGCTTGGTCAAACTGTCACGATTAGCACTGTCGCTGGCACATACCAGTACGCATTAACTGGTGCTGGTCAAAAGTTCCAAGTTCTTGATGCCATCAACGCAACAAGCAACATTGGTCTGACAAACATCACATTTGTGGACATGAATCGTAAGCAGAATTTCTCTACGATTATGACGGGCATCCCAAGTGAATATATCTTTGAAGGCGTAAATGGTAGTTACGACACCAAAATCACGCTATATCCAAGGCCAGATGGTGTTTACAGCATCATGTTTGCTTTGGCAGTTCCACAGGCTACATTGGCGGCTGATAGCACTGTAATTCTTGTTCCTGATGTGGTGGTTGCACAAGGTGCATACGCCAGGGCATTGGTTGAGCGTGGTGAAGATGGTGGTCTGTCTTCATCTGAGGCTTATTCACTGTTCCGATCCATGTTGTCGGACTACATTGCTTTGGAGAGCAACCGCTATCCTGAGAATCAGGAGTTTGTCCCGCAATGACACAGCAAATCCAGACCTTTTCTGTATCGGCTCCAGGCTTTTATGGGGTCAACACACAGGATTCTCCGCTTGATTTAGCGGCTGGATATGCTGCGATTGCCACAAACTGCGTGATTGACCAATATGGGCGCATTGGCTCTCGCAAGGGTTGGTCAAGGGTAAATACATCCTCTGGCAATCTGGGTGCAAACAATGTTGGTGTCATCCATGAATTGGTGCAAACAGATGGCACTTTGACTGTTTTGTTTGCTGGCAACAACAAGTTATTCAAACTCAGTGGCACATCTGTTACTGAATTGACATATGGGGGGGGAGGGGTTGCCCCAACCATTACTGCAAGCAATTGGCAGTGTGCCTCTTTGAATGGAATCACATATTTCTTCCAGACAGGTCATGACGCATTGGTGTATGACCCTGCTGTCAGCACCAGCACATACAGGCGTGTAACCGAGAAAACAGGTTATGTTGCCACTGTTCCTCAAGCAAACATTGTTATCTCTGCTTATGGGCGACTGTGGGCGGCTAACACCACTGCTGACAATGTGACTGTCTATTTCTCTGACTTGTTGTCAGGGCATATTTGGTCAACAGGAACATCTGGTTCTTTGAATGTTTCCCAGGTGTGGCCCAATGGTTCAGATGAAATCACTGGTTTGGCAGCACACAATGGCTTTTTGTTAATCTTTGGCAAGCGTCAAATCCTGATTTACTCTGGTGCGACTACGCCATCGACAATGACTTTGAGTGATGCCGTGAGCAACATTGGTTGCATTGCAAGGGATTCGATTGCCAACACTGGCACTGATGTGATCTTCTTGTCAAACAGTGGTATTCGCTCATTCCTGAGAACCATTCAGGAAAAATCTGCACCTTTGCGTGACTTGTCTAAGAATGTCCGCAATGACTTGATGACGATTGTTGCCGCTGAGACAGCATCCAACATCAAGGCGGTCTATTCCGAGGCAAATGCTTTTTACCTGATTAACTTCCCAACAGCCACACAAACCTATTGTTTTGACACAAAGGCGGCTTTGCAAGATGGTTCTTCAAGGGTAACTGTGTGGGATTCCATCACGCCAACGGCTTTCCTTGCCAGACGCAATGGAGACTTGTTGATTGGCAAGAATGGGTATGTAGGAAAGTATGGGACATATCTTGACCATACATCCACATATCGGATGCAGTACTTCACCACCTATGCTGATTTGGGGCAGCCCAATGTCACATCTATTTTGAAGCGCATTGCTGTGGTGGTGATTGGTGGGTCAAATCAAGGCTTCATCATCAAGTGGGGATATGACTTCTCTGGTCAGTACTACTCAACGACATTGACGATTCCTGTCTCTACTGTTGCTGAGTATGGGACTGCTGAATATGGTGCAAATGGTTCACCAGTGGCTTATTACTCGCAGGGCATTGCTTTGCAGACATTGGTTGGTCAAACAACTGGTTCTGGCAAGACTGTGCAGACGGGTTATGAGACTGAAATCAATGGTTATCCTGTGAGCATTCAAAAGATTGAGATTCAAGCCAAGAATGGCAAACTAGTATAAGGATGTATCGTGAGTAACTACACCAAAACCACCAACTTTGCGGCTAAAGATGCTTTGTCGCCTGGGAACTCAAACAAGGTTGTCAAAGGTACTGAGATTGACACTGAGTTCACCAACATTCAGACTGCCATTGCCACCAAAGCAGATGGAACTTTTACAAACTTCAGCTTTGTTGAAAGCGGTTCATATCTGTATATCAGGGCATCTGGCACAGATGTGATGAAGATTGACACATCAGGGAATCTGACTGTGTTGGGCAACATTGTGGCTAATGGGACTGTTTGATGAAAGATATTCGTCAAATCCTTTCTGAAGACTTGGCAAAGAATTATGCTGGCTTTGCTATGACTGTTGATGCCTACTTTAATGGATTGATGAACTCACCAAAGACAGGCAACTTTGTTGTGCGTCAGGGCGACACATTGATCCTGACAAAGCAGATTGAGAACAACGGCATTGAATTTCATTGCATAAATGGTGAACGAGCCAAAGATTTAGTAATCAATGTGCAAAAGTATCTTGATGATTTGAAAGATCAAGGATTTGACTATGCCGTTACTTTTTACGACAACCCTCGGATCAATGAATTGATTGCACAACTTACTCATCCATCAGAGATAGAAAAAATAGATGATGGTCTATTCAGAACTTATAAAGCAACACTGAGGTTCAAATGGGCGCACTAGCACAACTCGATCCAACGCCAGCAATTAGCCGTGCAGTCACAAATGTTGTACAGCCAATTGAAAAAACAGTTACCCAAAATTTGGCGCAACTGGATAAGGATTTAAGCCTTTCTCAGAATGCTTTGCCAATCTTGGGCACTGCTGCGTTGGCGGCTAGTGGGCTAATTCCTGGCATTCCTGGCGTGGTTGGTGGTGCTACTGGTGCTGGTGCTGGACTTAGTGCGCTTGATGCTGGCATGGGAACTTATGGAGCCGCATCTGCAATGCCTGCCGCCTTGGGTGGTGGCGCTGCTGGTCTAAGCGCACTTGATGCGGGGATGGGTGCTTATGGAACAGGGTCAACAATTGGTGGTGCTGGTACTGCGGCAACTGGTGGATTAACTGCATCTCAAGCATTGGCTGGTGCAAATTTAGCAAAGAGTCTCTTAGGGGGAACTGGGATGGCAACAACTACTCAACAACAACAAGCACTTGGATCGCTTTTAGGTGGGCTTTTACAAGGTGCTGGAGGTCTTGTTCAAGGAGAAAAAAGTTCCGCCGCCGCTGAAGAACAAGCCAGATTGATTAACGAGGCTACTGGTCGGGCAGTAAGTGGCGCTCAATTTAGACCAGTTGGTACAACTACAAGATTTGGAACTAGCCAATTCCAAATTGATCCAGTTACAGGTCAATTGACAAGTGCTGGATACACAATAAGCCCAGAACTCAAGGCGATGCAAGACCGCATCATGGCTTTGTCTGGTTTAGGATTGACTGAAGCAGAGAAGGCAATTGGTCGCTATGCGCCTTTGACTGCTGGCGCAGAAGGTTTGTTTGGCCTGGGTCAGCAATACTTGGCTCAGACACCCGAGCAAGTGGCGGCAGATTACATGGCAAGACAACAGAATTTGCTTGCTCCTAGCCGTGAGCGTGAGCTTGCTCAACTGCAAAACAGACTGTTCCAAACTGGTCGAGGTGGTTTGTCTGTTGGTGGAACTGGTATGCGCCCAGGTGGTGGAGAGGGTCTACGGGCGGCATCTCCTGAGATGGAGGCGTATTACAACGCTATTGCTCAACAAGATGCGGCATTGGCGGCGCAAGCACAGCAGGCTGGTCAACAACAAGTCCAATTTGGTGCTGGTTTGATGGGTACAGGTGCTAACTTGCTTGGTGCTTATGGGCAAGGTTTGACAGGCGGTTATGCTCCATTTACAACTGGTATTGGTGTGGGCACTCAGCTTGAGTCTCTTGGTCAACAACCACTGTCTTTGAGCCAACAATTGTCAGCATTGAGTTCAGCCGCTGGTGGAAAGGCTGGTCAGTTGGGGATTGCAGGAACTACGGCAGGTGCTGCGGCAAGATTGCCTTCAATGCAATACAGTCCTTTGGCAAATATATTGTCAGGTGCTGGCGGCAACACTCAGTTTGGGAATATTTTGGGAACCACCATTGGAAATGCTTTCCCAAGTTTGTTGGGTTTGTTTAGTGGTGGCAATATCACTCCAACAGATATTTCTGGTGGATATAACACTTCAGCACTTTTAGGTTGGGAGTAATCATGGCAGAACCAAGTATCGTTCAAGGACTGTTCGGGATAACTCCTGAAGCCTATCAACAACAGCAACAGCGTCAAGCTATGCAAGATGCTATTGCTATGGCACAACTTGATCCTATGCAATTGGCTAGGGCAAATATCATGGCTGGCGCTAATCGTGCCGCTGGTGGTATTGCTGGTTTGATGGGCGCTGAAGACCCAATGATGCGTTTAATTAGTCAACGAAATGCACTAGCACGACAGTTTGATACCAACACTCCACAAGGTTTGATTCAGTATTCAAATGCTTTGCAAGCGGCTGGAGATGTTCAAGGTGCGGCATTGGCGGCAGATCGTTATCGTGCAATTCAAGGTGCTTTAATTGAGCAAGCACAAAAGTCTGCAACTGCTCAAAAAACACTAGCAGAAGCTGGCGCTTTGAATGTAAGTGCAATGGATAGAACTGCCCGAATCAATCAGTTGATGACAAAATTTGGATTAAGTGAAGATGAAGCGGCATCTGTTGCTTCCAATCCTGACCTTGTAAAGCAATACTTTGCACCAAAGACCACTCAAGGGTTTGAATTGTTGAAAACAGGAAAGTTCACTCCTGAAAGCATTGCTAATTGGTCTACTGACAAAGGAACACTAGAACTTGTTGATATGACAACAAAGCCAAGTGAAGATTGGTTAAAAACAGCTAGAGAACTTGGTCTTCCTGCCAAAAAGACATTCAATGATTACACGCCAGAACAAGTTGCACAAGTAAACAAGTTGGAATTTGATCGTCAGTTGCAATCAAAAATTGCTGGCGCACCAAAAACAACTGTTGACACCAATTTGCCTGGGCTTCTTAAACAAATTCAAGCAAGTCAAGAGGCAAAAGATCAAGGCGCACTTTGGACTAAGGCTGGAGATCAATACAAGGCTCAAATTGGCCTTACAAAAGACCTTTCTGACTTTAGAAAACTTGCTCCTGATGCCTTTACTGGTGCTGGCGCTTCTACTCTTACAAATTTGTCAAGAGTTTTGGGCGCTGTTGGAGTTCCAATTTCAGAAAAAGCATCAAATACAGAGTACTTGGAAGCACTGAAAAGTTCATTTGTTCAAAAGATTGCAAGGAATTTCCCTGGCAGTCAGGCACTCAAAGAGTTGGAACAGCTTATTCTTAGCCAACCAAATGTGTCTCAACAGTTGCCAACAATTATGAAGTTGATTTCTCGTGGACTTGATGAGGCAAAAGCAGAAACATCAATGTATGAGCAATTGGCGGCAATGCCTGAAGAACAAAGGTACAAAACAAACTCAAATATTTTGTATGGCAAGATTCGCAATGAAATTGACTCATACAGAACCATTGAGCAAAAAGCCTTGAAAGGTCAGGCAACCAAAGATGAAGCGTTAAAGGCAAAAGAACTTAAAGAAAGGCTTGGCCTGTAATGGATTGGGATCAATACCTCAAAAATCTAGAGGCTTCTGGAGGTCGAGTAATCGGCCCTTCTACATCTGCACAAGATGAAGCCAATCGACAAAGAACGCTTCAGTCTTTGGAAGCAGCTATTGCGCCATTTCCTGATATTCGTCCAAAAGAAGGCGAAACATCTATCCCAGGATTGTTTGGGATGGCGGCAGGAACTATCCCATTTATTGCGCCTCAATCAAGATTTGGCGCGGCAATGTTGCGTTTGGGTGAGGCCACTCCAGCAGTCACTAGGCCATTTGTCCCATCTTTAGCTGGCTCTGCCGTTGGCACAAGTGTTGGCAACTTGGTTGAGGCTAGCTTAACAGGAACAAATCCATTATCTAGTGAATTTGGCAAAAGATTTCTTCAATCAAACATTGAGAATGCTGTTTTTGATGTTGGTGGAAATTTGGCATTTTCATTGGCTGGAAAAGCATTTAAGGTTAGCAAAGATTCTTTGAAAGAAATTGGCTTTAATAAAGGCGCTTTTGATACCGAAGAATCTGCCGCAAGAAAGGCTGCTCAAGAGTGGTTTTCTAGTCGTGGAGCAACTCTTACAAGAGGTCAGCTTACTGGCAATGTTTCAGATCAAGCTATTGAAGGCGCATTGAAATATACAAGCGGTGCTGCATCATTTGCTGAACAACAAAAGAAAGTTGCTGAAGCATTACAAAAAGGCTCAAGAGAAGTCATTGATACGCTTGATACTTCAGATGCTTTTAAAGCGGCATTGCAACAAGGCGATCCAACTCAAATGGCAATTGGAGACAGATTCCAAAATGCTATTGCTGTTGCCGAAACTGCGATGAAGGACAAATATCGTCCTGTCTATCAACAAATGGAACAGCAAGGTGACGGCCTTATTGTTGATATTCGCAACTTAAAGTCTGATGCCCAAAAAGAACTTGATCGTCTTGCAAAAACAAAGTTTGCTGGTGCTGGCGCTGAAAAGAGGAAAGCCCTTGAAGACATATTGAAACAAGATGATGAAATTTCATTCAGTGTTGCACATGACTTGAGAAGCAACTTGCTTGCAGGCGCAAGAGAGTCGAAGAAAGAAGGCGTTGCAACAACTGTTCTTGAGGGAGCGTATAACAAATATGCTCAGGGCTTAAGAAATGAAATGGACAGGATTGCTGTTCTTACTTTTGGCAATGAGGAAGAAAAGGCCCTGGCACGAAAGTTAGGTTTGCTTGGTGGAGTAGATCAGCCAGGAGGTCTTAGAACAGGACAATATCTTGCCAACTATAAAGACCTTGAGACAATGAAGGATGCAATTGGTCGCACAAAAGCAACCACTGCAAACAATGCCTTATTGCGTGACTATTGGAATGCTCAAGACGAATATGCAAACGCAATGAAGGGTTTTTACAATGGGACTATCTCAAAAGCGTTGAAAGATGAGCCATCTGCTGTTGGCGAATATCTTTTTAACATTGACAGACCAGAAAGAACAAGAGATGCTTTCAAGGCAATTGTTGAAGCACAAAAGTATCTTCCAAAAGATCAAGCAAAAGGCCTGTACGATGAACTGCAATATGGGTTCTTAAGCAATGCTTTTAGCACACCAGATAACATTGCAAACTTTGGCAAAAAGATGCAAGACCCTGAGTTCAAGAAAACAATTGCATTTCTTTTCAAAGACTCACAAAAAGCCAATTTAATAAAAGACATTACAAATGCGGCTCAGTTTGGTACTGAAACATTTGCTGGTACAACTGCGCTCAGAACTCAAGGTGCAACAGCAGCAATGGGCGCGGCTCAAGCGGCTGGATTGGGTGGTCTTGCTTATTTAACATTGCCAGATACTGTTACAAATAAGATTGATTTGCCAAGCGCAATATCAACTGCTGGTGTTCTTTGGTTGACTCCAAAATTCCTGTCAAGAGCATTGACAAGTAAAGAAGGCGCTGATGCACTTGCAATGATTGCTAAAGGGCAAAACAATCCAAAGTATTTTGGTGCTGTTTCTGCAAAGATTGCAGAGCAACTAAACAAGTCTGGTGTCATTGATAGTGAATATATCAATGAAATTGAAAGGAAGATAAGACTTCCACAAGGCAATGTTGCTCCAACTCAAGCGACAACTGGAGGCGCATCTCCAGAAGGCATAAATTGGGACGCATACATAGAGCAAGCCAAGTAGGAGACAGACATTGATCCTCTCACCCTTCTGGCAATGGCAAATGGCTGTGTCGCAGCTATTCGCAAAGGCTGTGAACTCTACAAAGAGGTCAAAGGCACTGTCGCCCAGGCTCAAAAGACAGTTAAGGAAGTCCAAGCTATTGCTGAAGAAGTCGGTGGCTTCTTTGGCTTCTTTAAGAAGAAAAAGCCCAAGCCCACAGAGCCTGTTGTTGCGCCCAAGCCGAAAAAGGCTGAAGCCGAAGTTTGGGATGAAGGTCGTGTTGTGGCTGACTTGGCAGCGAATCTGTCGCAGTTCTTCAAAGTTCAGCAACAGCTTGCAGACCACATTCGTGAAGAAGAAGAGAAGTCTAAGACTGTTTATGACCCGAATCAAAACATCATGGAGTCGGCGTTAAACAGGGAATTGGCAAAGACTCAGTTTGAGAAGTTGGCAAAGGAAATTCGTGAGATTATGGTGTATCAAAGCCCACCTGAGTTGGGGAACTTATATACCAGAGTCAATGCAATGCGGGTGCAAATCATTGAAGAACAAGAAGAAGCAAGGTTGGCACAAGAGAAACGGCAAAGAGAGGCTGAATGGCAACGCAGAAAGGTAATCAGCGCAATCCAAGACAAGGCAATCTACGGGGTAGCTTGTTTAGTGTTCGTCCTGTACCTGATCCTGTTCTTCAGTCTCCTAGTTATGGATCGAAAAGTAAGATGGGGTTTCTAGTCGCATTGGTTGCAATGGTCTTAGTTTTCGTCCTATTGCTTCCGCTGATAGGGTCGATCTACTACGACACATTGGCTGCACAAAGAGAGAGCAAAATGCAGATTGAACGCATGGAGAGACTGCGCCAGCAATTAGAGTATGAACGCCAACAACTGGAGAAACATCGCAATGAATCAAAATAAGTTTTTGTACATTGTGATAGCAGTTTCATTACTTTGCGTCATATTACTTTCTGGATGCGAAGACAGATACCGATATATTTGCCAGAATCCTGACAAATTTGACCTCCCTGAGTGCCAGAAACCCAGGTGTTTGTTCACCCAAACCTGTCCTGAATATCTTGTAGCCCCTGTTTTGACCAACAAACCTGTTGAACCTCCAAAGGTAGAAGATGTTAAAAAGTAAACTGACACCAGATGAGATCGAAGTTAGGATTTGGGGATTCGTAGTCGTAATGATTACGCTAATCCTGGCAGGAATTGTGTTTGCCCTGCTTTATTCGGTGACTTTTGTTGTTCAGCCGATCAAGTCAATGGCCCCGATTGACCAAGCCTACACCAAGATGCTAAACGATATAGTTTTGCTAATAGTAGGTGGAATAGGTGGCATTGTGGGCAAAAGGGCTGTTGGCGCTGTCACTCAGACGATTGCTGGCTCTCCAAGCCCTTCTAAGCCCTCTGAAGCCCCTTCTAGCGCCCCTGTAAGCCCTTCTATCCCTGTTGTGCAGTCCAATGCCATGCCTGTTTGGGTCAATCCTCCCTTGGATGAGACTTGGACACCTCCACCGCCCCCTACAACCCCGCCAAACCACTTAGAACCTGATTCTGTGCGTGAGGAGATCGCCCAGGCAAGGAGAGAGGCGGCACTGGCATGATGATTCCTAATCCTTGGATGATTTTGGGGGCTATTACTGTCTGCACATCTGCCTACTTTTGGGGTCACCACAAGGGCTGGATTGCCAGGGATGGCGAGATGCAAGCAGAGATTGCCAGGAAAAACGAGCAATCTAGGGAGAAGGAGCGTCAACTCTCCCAACAACTGAACGAACAATCAACCAAACTTTTGGAGGCAAACAATGTCATTAGTCAGAAACAGTCTTCTTTGGATCGTGCTATTAGGGATGGTCGGTTGCGCCTCCAAACCCCAAGTTGTATACAAACCACCCCAAATGCCCCCACTCCCAGCGGAGATAGCCAAAAAACAAGAAGTGAACCTGACAGACAGGTTCCTGAAACTTCTGACTCCGACAGAGCAACCCTTGCCGCAATCGCAGAAATCATCGCCCAAGGCGACAGAAACACGGCCCAATTGAATGCGTGTATCTCTGCATACGAGAAAGCAATGGAGATAATCAATGGTAAACGCTGAACAACTCAAGAAACTTCATATTGGCCCTGAATGGGTGGATGCTCTAAATGAGACATTTAACACCTTTAACATCTCTACAAAGCGCCAACAAGCGGCTTTTATCGGTCAATGTGGACATGAATGCGGTAACTTCCGCATCTTGGAAGAAAACCTCAACTATCGGGCTGAAACCTTGATGAAACTATGGAAAACAAGGTTCCCAACACTTGAGATTGCCAACCAATATGCCAAGAATCCCAAGAAGATTGCCAACAAGGTGTATTCCTCACGCATGGGCAACAGGGATGAGGCATCTGGTGACGGGTATCGCTTCAGAGGCCGTGGTTGCATCCAATTGACGGGCCACGCCAATTATTTCCATGCTGGACAAGCCCTGGGAGTAGACTTTGTGATGGAGCCTGACCTTGTTGCCACGCCCAAGTATGCGGCACTGACTGCTGGATGGTTCTGGTCAACACACGACTGTAATCGCTTGGCAGAAGCTGCTGATTGGGTTGGATTGACAAAGAAGATCAATGGCGGGACTATTGGCCTAGATGACAGGATTAAGCACACTAACGAGGCTTTTGCTGTTCTCGGTTCTTGATGCTTTGCAAGAGGTATTGGCGCAACCAAGCAACACCTCCCAAACGCTTCCATTCAGCGTAGTAAGCAGGGGCAAGCCTTGCACTGATGGTTTTGGAGACTGAAGTTAATTCACTCTGAGGTCTGGGCATGATGTTGTCTCATTTTGTTTTGCAAAGCAATGCAAGCCTGTGACCATTCCACAAATAGCTTATAAGATTCAGCAGTAAACCGCATGGTTTCATCTCCTTGAACAACCTTATATTTGCTGTAAAGATCACTTACTTTTTCTGACTCTTTGATGATTTCATCTTGTGTCATGTGTTTTTTTCCTCGGCGTAGCCGTTCTTTTGCTTGAGTGCGGATTCAATATTCTTTGCCAATTGGTCAATGTCAATGTCGGTAGACCAACCAGTGCCGTTAACAGATTGAAATTTGCATTCTTTTATTTCTTCAACTGTCAGCCCAACCAATTTTTTACGCTCTTGATTGTTTTCATTTATTTTTTCACGCACATAGTTTTCAAGGGCTTCAAACATTTCTTGCGCGTTTTCTGTTAAGGCTGTGCGGTAATTCAGAGCGTGCCAATGCAAAGTATTTTCAACATCATCTTCTTGCGCTTTTAATCGGTATTCAATTTCAATCGTTTCTTGATCCTCGTAGTTAAGCCCCAACTCACGGCTAACTTTATCTGCCACCATCTTGGCAAAGTGGTAGCGGGTAAAAGTCTCACCATCCTTGACTGACTCTCGCATAGCCTGTTGCCACAGTATGTCGATTTCTTCTTGAGTCATAACGGCGCTTCCTCTGTGTCTGTTGGGTACTTGGGCACAGGGTTTTTTGGTTCCCTGTATGGTGGTAGCGGGTGTTGTGGGAAAGGCCAAGTCATGCTTGTTCTCCTATTTCATAATCTTTAAATACTGTTCCCTTTGTTGCATCCCCCTTCCAACACTCTTTTACCCATCCACGCTTGCCTGACTTATAAGTGCGCCAATGACCCCTTGCTTGGTGTCTGCGAGGGCTTGCGTGTGTGCCGCCTTGATGTTCTTGTTTAGTCTTTGGTGGCTCAATAACAACTGTGTGCCAGTCGTATGTTGGTCGTTTACCTTCTTTGATTTTTCTGCGGTTAGTAAATGTGTCTTTTGCTGTTGGCATATATGACTCAACTTTGGTGTCCAGCGATGCGTAAAACATAGCCACAATGCCAATCATTATGCGTTGGTCTATGGGGTCAATTGGCTTATCAACAGGGCCAACTTTTGGTTCTCCGTTATGTTCAGCAAACAAAAAAGAACCAAGCGCTTTGTATTCAGTTGGCTTTAATATCCAGCCGGTGACTATGGTTGCGTCAGGATTTGCAAGAACCGACAACATGAAATCGCCTTGTGCGATACGACAACAAAGCATCATGTTTTTGTATGGGGCTGGATGCAGTAGATAGCGTTTGGGGTCTGCGCCAATATGCGTTTTGATTGCGCCAGTCACATCAAACCATTGCATCTGTGTTGGGTCAAAGTTTTCAACAGAAACCATTTTGACCATTTCTTTAATCAATGGTGTCATTTCTTCATCCCTCTTACAAATGCGGCAAACGATGCCACTGTGTCCCTGCCAAATGGCCCTGTAAACCTTGTTTCCAATTCATTAGCGACTTCTTCAAGTACTTGGTTGCGCTCCATGTTTTCTGCATAACGCATGATTTGGTGCTTGCGTGACCCTTGAAGACCCCAATCACCCTGGCGCTTTGCCAATTCCTCAAATGCCTCGTCTTCTTCAGTTTTCATGTTGGGCTTCCTCATGCTTGATTGCTTTGGCTTCATCAGTCCAGATCAGCCCACAGATGGTGCAACGATAGGCAACACCACTGTTGACCCTGATCCTGTCATCCATGACCCCAGGCTGCTGAACTGTGTATGTGTCAATCTTCTCAATCATCATCAAATGCTTTTTTGTCGTTCTCGTTGATTTCATGCTTCAGATATGCCAAATCAGCATAAGACAATTCATCAGTAATGTCCTTGATTTGCAGATTAAAGCGCATCCACTTCACAGTCTTTTCACACATTGCCAAAAGACCCACAGATGAATCGCCTTCATGCCATTCATAATCAACCTCGATGCGGTCAATCTCTGGATTGAAGTCAGGGTCATCCCAATTAAAAGGCACAAAATCAATTGTTCTCATCATCAACTCCTATCAATTCAATGTCTTGTGCGGCAAGGAGAGCATCCAAAGCCACAGATTTGAGGATTACAAGGGCTTGTTCTGGCATGGATGGATTGAGAGCCTTGTGAGCCTCTACATCCTGCCAGAAAGCATTTAAACGGGTTGTTTGTTGTTGGTTCATGCGCCAATTCTGCCTTGTCTGACAGACATTGGAATAGGTATTTACCCTACCTTCCACTTTAGTGGATTAACGCTTCCGCATGACCCTTTGAAGTCGCCCAGAGATGCCCTTGCGCGTTCCAATGATCTCAATGAAACCTTTGTCGAGCAGTGCCTTGTAACGGGCTGTGACAGAGGAATAGGGCAGGAATGGCAGCTTGGCAAGCACATCATCTGAGATGCAACCCTCTGGCCCATAGGCGGCAATGGTTTCATAAACCAGGGATTCCATCTTTGTTGTGTCAACCGCTTGCGCTGCTTGGTGAGAAGTGGCAGGGTCTTCTTTGCGAGAGAGTTTGAATGCTGGTGTTCCAAAGAACTTTTCTACCATGCCATCAAACCAGATTTTGTCTAACTTTGTCATGTCAACTCCTATTAAGTTGGGGCCGAAGCCCCGTGAGGTTTATCAAAAGGGAATTTCTGAGTCATCAATGTCTTTTGCCTTGCGTGGATTAGACGCTGGCGGCTGAGAGTCCTTGGGATTGACTGCCAAGCCCATGAACTTGCCACTCTTGCCCTCTTTGATCCATGCTGAGAGCCAGTATTCCACACCAGCAACAGTAATGTTTCCTTTATAGTCGGGAGAAGTTTCTTTGTCCTTCTTGTCATTGCGAAACAAAACCCCACTGTTATCTTTTTTAGAAGTATCCATATTAGCCTTTCAAATCATTTACTTTTTTAACTTTGTCATCAAGTTCTGTTAAGAATTTAATGACCTCTTTTTCTAGCGTTGCAATGTAGGCATCATCACGCTCAAAACGCTTAATGACCAACTGCAATTCTGCTGGAAACCTGGGATCAAATGAACATAAATCTGTCCATTTAGCGCCTGTACAGGCCATTTGCCACTGAACTTGCACCTTGTACTGATCGTCAAGACCACCCAAAAGGCTTTCTAGGTGCGTATGGCTCATGGGCGCTTTCAACTCTACCAAGCCCTCGCCCACTAAACCATCTGGAGATGCCCCAGATTGCTCAATCGTTGGATGATTTACAAATGCCACTTGATCCACAAAAACACCTTTTTTGGCCTCATAAGCGGCTCTGGCATAAGGCTCTTGCTCTACGCCCCACTGCATAGCGGCATCTGAATATGATTCTGCGACAGTGCCAGTCAGACGCTCAAGCAACAACTGGGTCAAGTATTTATCACGACTAGTTGAGTAGCCTTTTTGTGTTTTGGCAATAATGTCCTTAACACGGCTTGCAGTCACCTTGCCCAAGCGGAGCATCTTCCATTCTTCTGTGCCTTGTTTGATTTCTTCACTCATTTCAAAGCCCCTTTCTTTGCGTCTTTGGCGGCAATGATCTTTGTCTTTGCATTGGTATCACCACCAGCGGCATCAATAGCCTGTTTAAATGCTTTTTGGAGGCTTTCTAGTGACTCGCAAGCATCAATAGATGCCAAGTGGTCAGCAAGGGCACTGGCGTTCATTGTGCTGACTTGGCCTGTCGTTGCATCCAAGGCATCATGCTCAACGATTTCAAGGGCAGCAACCCAGAGATAGCGGCGCAGATAGGTTTGCACTGCACCAAGGTTTTGCACCTCATGGC
>Ga0255173_1000138_pt1 | contig 23905 bp, 6 predicted proteins | sample Atl_Atl_RepA_8d_FD_183175 | JGI IMG/M metagenome (GOLD analysis project Ga0255173, IMG submission 183175) | Freshwater microbial communities from Altamaha River, Georgia, United States - Atl_Atl_RepA_8d | ecosystem: Environmental > Aquatic > Freshwater > River | place: USA: Georgia | collected...
GCGAGGCTTGACCGGCAAATCCGCTGAAGCCATAGAAATTCGCCAAGGTCGAGGTGGATTCCAATCCCACCACCCGGACATGGCCAGCCGACCCGGCAACTGTGGCCAGAACCGGTTCATTTTCCCCTTGGCCAAGGGCTACTCCCACCGCCCCCTTGTACGAACTCCCATACGGCTGGAAGGAGCGTAGGAAAGTCCCGGTTGGCGAGAACACCGAAACAGTGCCCGCCATGGTGCCACCGGATCCAACAACGATGCCTTGCTGCCCGCCGCCGATATCTCCGGCGGTTACTTGGATGTTGGAGGTTTGGGTGGCTCCATACGCCAGAAAACTCGCGGTCACCGCGTGGGTGGCTCCATCCAGCACCACCACATGCGGAGCCCCGTTGATCGCGCTCGCGATGATTTCCGGATCACCATCCTGGTTCAGGTCGGCAAGGGCGACATTTACCCCACCGGTGTAAGACCTGCTAAAGGGCTGGACCTGGCTCACCAACTCCCCGGAATCGCTGTTGAAAAGGCTTACCAGTGGCGCCGACCCGGCAGGGGAGCCGATGGCGAACAGGCGGCTGTTCATCACCAGGCGTTCTTCCAAGCGGTCCAGAACGGGACGGCAATAGTCCACCGGGCGCCGGACACCAGAATTTTTGCGTGGAAATAGCCGGCCAAAAAACGTGGAGAGTTTCATGGTTTTTCCAGGTGTCTAGCTGCGATTTGAGAGAGCAATCCCGGGGCAGAGAGGAGATGAGGGGACGCCGCAAGCGGCTTCATCCGTCTGTCCTGATTAATGTGGTACTACGAGGAAGATACGTAAGCAAGAATTATTTTTAAAAATAATTTTCAGAGCCATTAGGTTGAAGAAAAAATTGTACGCGAATTACAAGCATTTGTGTGCAATTTACAGGCCAACGAATGCCCCGGAAATGATGATTAAATTACCAGGAATAAAGATAACGTCCAGGATTATGCGCACATTTGCAGAGTGACCTCCGTGAGGTTAGGGGTGGTAATAACGACAAAACCATACCCAAGGACCAAACGGAGGTCACGATGGCAAGTGTAAATGAGGACAACGGGACGGGCAACATTCGGAATGTGATTCGTGTGGATGAGGGCGAGATCCGGAGCCACCTGGACGGGCTAGTCAAAGCGTCGGTCGAGGATGTGCTGAATCAATTGTTGGACGAAGAAGCCGACAAGCTTTGTGGTGCCAGGCGATACGAAAGAAGCCCTGACCGGTTGGATACCAGGTCCGGGAGTTACAACCGGAAGCTGCATACCAAGGCCGGCGAAGTGACCTTGCAGGTGCCTCGCCTACGCAAGCTTCCGTTCGAGACACAAATCATCGAGCGCTACAAGCGGAAGGAATCCAGTGTCGAAGAAGCTCTGGTGGAGATGTACCTGGCCGGTGTGAGCGTGCGCCGGGTAGAAGACATCACCGAAGCTTTATGGGGCACTCGGGTAAGCCCTTCGAAGGTCAGCGAACTGAACCAGAAGGTTTACACCCAGATTGATGACTGGCGGAACCGGCCCATCGAGGGAAATCATCCCTACCTATACCTGGACGGGATCTGGCTCAAGCGAACCTGGGGTGGCGAAGTCCGGAAGGTTGCCTTGTTGGTGGCGATCAGCGTGAATGCCGAAGGACACCGTGAAATCCTCGGGGTTTGCGAAGGCCTGCAGGAGAACAAGGAGAGCTGGCTGGAATTTCTTCGGCATCTTTTATCCCGTGGCCTTTCGGGAGTTCGGCTAATAGTCAGTGATAAATGCCAAGGCCTGCTGGAAGCTGTACACCAATGCCTTCCGGAAGCCGAATGGCAGCGCTGCATCTTCCACTTCCACCGAAACATCCTGGCCAAGGTGCCCCGGGAAAGGGTTGCGGAAGTAGCCCCGATGCTCAAAGCTATCCAAGCCCAGGAGAGCAAAGAAGCCGCCAAGGAGAAGGCCGAGAAAGTGGTCGCCAAGCTGATGGACATGCGCTATCGCGCGGCGGCACAAATCTTGAAGGATGGCATCGACGAATCGTTGACCTACATGGCCTTCCCGAGAAACCACTGGACCAGGGTTAGAACAAACAACGCTCTGGAAAGGATGAACCGTGAAATCAGGAGAAGAACCAGGGTAGTTGGCAACTTCCCGGATGGTCGGTCAGCCTTGATGCTGGTGTCAGCCAGGTTGAGACATGTCGCCGCGACCCAATGGGGGGCGCAAAGGTATCTCGATATGGACAAGCTTCAAAGCCAAAACCAAAGAAAGGAGGCTCTTGAAATGGTCGAGGCTTGATTGCCTCGGGCCATTCAGAAAGACCCTGACTTCACGAGATCATGAAAATGAATGTGCGCAAGTTGACAGACGCGACCCCACGACGGCCGCCAACGGAATGGTTCGTGGCGAGGAGGATTTTGAGGAGCCAGTCGGATCACCGCGTGTCGCGTCCTAACACATCCGAAAAGATGATGTTGTCTTGACGAAGGCGGGACCCGGCGTTGGATGAGATTAATGCGGCTGTCCAGACCCCATTCTGAGTACCACCCGATAATTTAAACCCTGCTCCTGTCTGTCTTGAAAAAAATCCCGGAGACCTCCTCCAGGTTGTCCATGTTGACCGGCGGCTCTGTTGTGATAGCTCCCTGGCTTCTTTTGGGAGAATTCCCCGTCCTAATCGCCTGCGAGCAACCGGACCAGTTATCAGGAATCACCATTCCTTGGCTCATGGCAAAATCCAATGGCGGCCTGTATCCCAGTCTGCTGTGTGGCCGCTCAGAGTTGTATTTCCGGACATACAACCTGACCAATGCCCTGGCGTGATCCACATGATGGAAAACCTCCTGGTTCAGGAATTCATCTCGCAGGGTGCCGTTGAATCGCTCATTTCGCCCGTTTTGCCAAGGGGATCCCGGCTCGATGAAACGGGAGGTCACTTCCTGTTCCTTCAGCCAACAAGACAAGGTTTTGGCTATGAATTCTGAACCGTTATCCGTCCTCAAGTACTTGGGCGGTCCAAACATCCGGAACAAATTTCGCATCACCTCGATGACCTGGATATGACTGAAACGCGTGTTCACTTCCACTGCCAGACAAATACGGCTGTACTCTTCGACCACCGTCAAAAATCGCAACTTCCTCCCGTTCTCGCAGAAGTCATGCACGAAATCACACGACCACACATGGTTCCGGTATTCCGCTCGGCAAGGCATTCCCGCCCCCATCCCCCGGCGCTTCCTCTTCGGGCGCACTTTTCTGGTCAGGCCATGCAGACGGCATAGGCGCCGAATCCGTTTCAGATTCACCCGATGCCCCCGGAGGCGAAGGCAGCCATGGAGCATTCGAGCTCCATGGCTGGTATTCCTGGCCGCCAATTCCTTGAGTTCTCTCACCAATCCGGCGTCATTTTTCCGAGGTTGGTACGCCAGGGAGCTGCGGCTGATCCGAAGGATGGCGCAGGATCTTCGCAGGGAGAGACCCCTGGCGGTGAAAAAACGCACCGCCAGGCGACGGCCAGAAGCCGTTGCTACTTTTTTTTCAAGAACTCCCGGATCACATCCAGTTCGATATCCCGCTCGGCGAGAATCCGCTTCAGCCGGGCGTTCTCCTTTTCCATGTCTCTAAGCTTCTTCACTTCGTTCTCCTGCAGGGAGCCAAAGCGCCTCCGCCAGAGATAGAAAGTCTGAACTGAAATCTTGTGCTGGCGGCAAATCTCCTCGATGGTTTTGCCACCCGTTTCAGCCTCCCGAAGGATTGCCACAATTTGCTCGTCAAGGAAACGCTTCTTCTTCATGCTCCACCCCAAGCTGGGACAGGGTGAAGTTTAAACTATCCGCTGGTACTGTTTTAGGGGCCCACGACACGGCCGGGCAAATGCCCGTGACCACGAATAGTCGATTAAATCCCAATCTCCTTCGGCAGCGGGCCTATCCTGGCAGAAACCTAAAAAAAGGTGGTTGACACTGTGCGGCATCATAGTCGGACGCGACCCTGAAGACTTAAAGCCATGTGGGAAAATTCATTGCAGAATAGTACTGTAATTTGAATATAATTTATAAATTTAAGGAAAAGATTACTAAGGTAAGAGAACCTTTCTGCTGAATTAATATAATTCCATCACTAAGTAATAAAGAAGGGGCCGAATAAGAAAACGATTGTGGAGATTTAAAAACAACTTTTTCTTTGTTGTCTTTTCTTAAGGCTATCATATTATTTGATTTTTCTGAGTTCCAAAAAATTAACAAATCTTTCTCAGCGTAGCGAATCCCAATTTCTGAAGTATTTTCAAATAGGTTAATCAATTTATTTTTTTTAACTTGAAATATTTTTCCATTATAGTCTAATTCAAATGTAGCAAGATTTTCTCCTGGTACATTGATGAACAATTGCCCGCTCCTCTCGTTTAACTTATTAATCCACCCATTAGAAGGCAGAAAAATTTTCCATCCTGGCTTATTAATGTGGTCAAAAATAAATTCGTTTTCTTCAATTTTGTTGGTCGCCGTATTCAAGGCAAAAATTCTTTTTTTTGTCAAAAAAACAATTAAATCATCACCTAAAGGACACGCTTTATAAATAGTTTCATCCAGTAAAGACTTAAATACTAATGTTTTTTTGACATTTAGTCCTTTTTTGGAAAATTCACATATATCAACCTCACTTTGCTTTATGGAATAGTCTTTCTCATAAAGCACACTCGTTATTAGGATTGAATTTTGAAACTGATCAATCAAAACGCTCACTATGATTTTTTCATTTTGATTGGCATTTCCCTTAAATTTCTCAATCTCTAGTAGTGAAGTCTCTTGTATTATAACAACATGCAGGTCCGGAGAATTAAGCGGCTTTACTAGTAAAAAACCCCTGTTAGGGGCAATTTCAAAAATGGATGATCTTTCAAAGTTGTCTATTTTGCCTTTGTATTTTGGTAAATTTAACTGATTAACAATGTTAATACTCGGAGTCCCCTTTTTTAATTCAACAAGCAATAATGTGTAAGTGCTGTCTTCATTCAGTTTGGTTTTTTCAGTAGTACCAAAGGGGAGGGCAAACCCAACAACAGCAAGGTTCTGGGCTACAAATTTCACATGAAGGTCGGAATATTCTCCTTTTTTTAATAATTGAGTAGCATCAAAATTTACACAAAAAACTAAAAACAAAGTCACTAGCATATTTACTTCCCCATGCATTATGTCATCCAAACCTATAAAAAACCCGATTAACCCTAAGGTTTTTAATAATCCGCCTTAAATTAGCATTAATACAAATCGAAAAGCAAATAGATATTCTTAATAATTTGATTTCCATTGATCATATAAATCGGTCAAGTACTTTATCAGAGGGACATTGGGATCTCCAGGTTTAATTTTTTTAGGGTTATTGCAATAATAAAAATCAATTTTACCTTTCCCTTCTAGTAATTGAGCCATTTTTTCAAAAATAGTATTAGGCCTTGGCCTGATAAAATTATCTTCATCAACATCGGGCTTAATGCATTTGAGAATAAAAATAGCACAATTATGCTTTAAAAACATGTATCCCTGTCTTGAATAAATAAGCGTACCGGCATTTCTTAAGAATTCGGCAGTTGAAGTTTCATTGGAATACAGTGCGCAAAACGCTTTGTACCTGGGATAGGCCTCTAGGATTTCAACTGGCAGTTTTGTGCACTCCTTTCTGTTAGGGTCCGGTTTATTTGTTTTGAATGGTCTAATATCAACTACATACGGTAAGCCTAGATCTTTCCCGCTTAATAGCCTTTTTGTGTTTTCCCAAGTAAACTTTTTTCTATCAAAACTCATATTGAGTCCAGCTACGCTAATGTAAAAGTAGTAAAATTGGTTTTTTTCAAGTTTTCCAACTGTTCCGGGTAAGTACCTTATGTAGTTTCTGGGTGGATCCTTCAAATCCAATAAAAATTCTGGTGGCGTTATTGGACCAATCACCATCCCGGCATGACCATTTCCCAGAATTGCTATTGGGTCAAGAAGGTAAAAAAGGTCTAACCCACTAGGATCCAGTCCATTCCCTAGATTATTTTCTAGGGCCCTATACCAATTCTGATCCCCGGCCTTGAACCCCAACGGATCATTGCTCAACCACCTGCCCAAAGTGGGGCTGTATACACGGTTTCTGAACTCGTAATCCCCCGCCGCGATCTCCTCTCCACCTTGGTGCAGGAAGATCCAGTCCTTGGCTGAATTGGACAGGGTGGAACCACTGCTATCCCGGAAGGTGACTTGGCCGAAGGGGGTGTAGGTGTAGCGTTCCTGGGCGGTGCCGCTAGTGTTGACCAGGGCGGTGGTGTTCCAGTTGGCATCCTGCAGCGAGTACAAGCGTTCATCGAGGGTGCCGTTGGCGTCGGTGTCCCGGTCTCTTAAGACGAGGCCATCGACATAGACGGGGCTCCAGACATTGCGGGTGACGGTGTTGGAGCCGGTTTTCGTTTCCAGCAATTGCCAATCGCTGCTGAAGAAGCGGTCGGTGACGGTGGAACTGACGGTGTCCGTTACATGCCTTTGCAGGGCGTCGCGGCCGTAGGAGACGATCACCACATTGGAGGAATTCTTGACCTGAACGACCTTGTTCCAGGCGTCGTAAACGAAACGGTAGTTGTTTTCGTCGGTGGTCAGGTTGCCGTTGCTGTCGTAGGTGGGGGTGGTGGCGCCGCTTACGGCGGTGATTTCGTTCTGTTTGTTGGCAGTTCTTGTTTGGGTGGTGCTGTTGGTGGTGATGGAGTCCCAGTTGCCCACGGCGTCGTAGTCCCAGGACTGGCTGTTTGACGGGGAGCCAGTGACATCGGTCTTGGTGCCGTTCAGGGCGCCCAGTTTGTAACTGGCGAGCTGGTTCAGGGAGTCGTAGGTGTAGACCTCGCTCAGGGAGGTGATCACCTTGTTGTCCTTGTAGAGGCGGTTGCCATCGCGGTCGTAGCCGTACTGGTAGCGATCGACATCGGTGTTGGAACTGTTGATCCAGCGCTGATCGACGATTCTGCCGAACCGGTCCAGGCCGGTGTACTGGTCGCCGGCATCGCCCACCGATTCTCCGGTGAGCTTGATGTAACTCAAATCCAGGCCAGGCTGCGAGTGGGCTCGTTTGACCACGGTGCCGAGGCCGAGGTAGCTGTAGGACTCCAGCGTGTTTGAGGCATCGCTCAGTGAACTGAGCCGGGAGATATTGGCATCCAGGCCGGAGGCGTAGTTGTAATTGACGGTGTAGCCGGAGGCGTAGGTGACCGAGGTCAATCTGGAGTGATTGGCCCCGCTGGGCATCTCGCTGTAGGCGTATTGGACCCGGGGTGAGGAGCCTGTGACGGCGCCGCTGTGGGACTGCCATTCGGAAGTCAGTTGACCGAGGCCGTTGAAGTCCCGCTTGACCTGGTTGACGATGTTGCCGCCGGAGCTGGCATCGTAGGCAGTGAAGAGGTAGGCGTTGCCCTGGGGGTCGTAGGCAGTGGTGAGACGGCGTACCGTGCCATCGACGCCGCTGCCCAGGTTGGTGATCGCATCAGCAGTCTGCCTAGCCAAAACATCATAGGAGTAGGTGTGGACCGTGCCGTTGCGGTCGGTCATGGTCAGCGCCTGGCCCAAGGCGTTGACGGTCAGCACATCCTTCGAAGAAGAACTGCTGGCCCCGGTGGAGGGATCGGGGTAGCGGACCTCCTTGACCAGGTCATTGGAATTCAGGCCGGATCCGCTTGCCGTGCTGACGCCATAGACCCATTCGGTTACTTGCTGGCCACTGCTGGGCAGGTTCACCTTGACCGTGGTGCGGCCCACGGCGTTGTAGGTGGATTCGGTGGTCTTGTCATCGGTGTCGGAGACGACGCCATCGACATAGTTCTCGGTGGTCTTGGTGACGCGGCCCAAGGCGTCGAAGTAGCTGCGGGACTCGATGCCCTTGGGGTCCGTGACCTTCCAGGCCAAGCCGGCGGAGTTATAAGCAGTCGTGACGACCAGGACGGTATCCGAACGGCTGGGGACGGTCGAGGGGCGGGTGTAGCTGGAACCGCCGTTGGTGCCGACATCGATAGTGCTGGTCAGGCGGTCGGCACCATCGAAGTAGCTGGCGGCGTAGCTGACACGGGCTTTCACCCCGGTGGAGGGAGTGCCCAAAGCACCCGTTCCGGTCTCATCGTGGAACCGTTGTTTGGCGGTGACTAGGATCGCGTGGGAGTTGCTGTCGTAGGTGGTTTCCACCTGCTGCAGCACGGCGTCGCCGGTGACATCATCGGCATCGGTGTAGGCAGTATCGCCGCCGCCGTCGGTGGTGTAACTAGCCGTGGGCCGGCCTGCGCCATCGAAAGAATTTTTTATTACCACCCCACCTGGAATTAATTGTTTGATTTCCAAACCACGAAGGTCGAACCAGGACTGGGTGGTGAGGGCGGAGGAGGAGACGGAGCCGGTGGAGGGATCGACGCTGTAAGTCAGGGTCTTGAAGACCTGGCCACGCTCATCGAACTGGGTCTCGGACTTGGCGCGTAGCAGCGAAGAGCTGGGCGCATTCGGCACGCCGGAGGTGCTGGTGATAGAGACGGTGTCGCCATCGTAGAGGCGGGTGGTGGTGACGCGGTTCAGGTTGTCGTAATCGACATAGGAGATGAGGCGGTTGGTGTCGGTGGCCTCGCTGGTCTCGACGCCGGATTTGGTGGCGACCACGCGGTTGCGCCAGTCGACATAGTACTGCGTGACCCGGTTGGCGGCGGAGCCACCCGGGATCTGGGTGACCTTGGTCAGGTTGGAATCACCCACGCCACCACCGTCGTATTCGTTCTCACTGACCTTCACCAGGTCGGTGCCGGTGGTGTTGGTGGGGGACCACAACCCGGATGTCGGGGTATCATCCAAACCGACCCATTGGTTGACAGATCGGCCAAGAGCATCGATATAGGTCCGATAAACCGTTCCGGTGGGTAATTGGATTTTGTTTTGCCGACCACGGGTGTCGTAGCCTAAAACAGTGCGGTAGAAGTTGGTGTTTTCTGTGCCTAGGGTAGTGGAGGTTGAATACGTTAACCCAGTCAAGTCAAAATAAGCATCTTGGTTGATCACCTGGCCGCCGGTGTTGGTGTAAGCACGAGCTAGAGTCTCAAGCGAACTGATGGACTCGGTTCCATTAGGTTTACCACTTGTCACGGACGGTGCTGCCGACATGGTTAGGTTTTCGGTGTAACCGTTGGTCCAGTCTTGGCGGGTGACCTGAATTGGCAGCAAGGGAACATTGTTGGTGGGGTCCCAGGCCAAGTACTGCCTAACTTCATGGCTGGAGTCTTTGTAGACGCTGTAATCCACTCTGCTATTGGGATAGGTGATTTTGGTCGCTCGCCCTAGCGAATCCACTTCGTAGGAGGTGGTCAGGTGCAGGCCGGCGCCCGAGGAAGTGGACCAGCCGGAGGGCAGGTTGCTGAAGGTGGTCGTCTGCGTGGTGTCGACATCGACGATTTGCTTGGTGAGAGCGCCGGTGACCTGATCGTAGGCCCGGTAAGTGATGTAACCACCCGCATCCTTGATCCAGATGGGCTGCTGGAAGTTGTTCACGACCACCACAGCGGAGGTGGCAGCATTCGACCCGTTCTGGGCGGTGGTCACCGTGGGGTTGGTCGTTGTGACCGATTCCAGTTGGCGCGTACCAGTCACCCAGGTGTAGGCATTACTGGTGGTGATGCTACCAGTACCATCTGCATTCCGGTAAACGGTGGAGTTCGCTGGCAAGTAAGTCGCAAGACTGCTCACGGTTCGGCTGATGTATGTCAGGGCGCCCTGAGATACATCCGAACCGGTTTCTCCTTGGCGGATTTTTGTCGAGGACATGTACCCGTTGACGTTGCCAGCCGTCGAATCCGTTGCTGTAGTCGAGGTGCTGTAGGATCGTGTGGAAATCAGCCCGGATGAATCGTTCAGGTACTGATAGTTGCCAGACTGGTTGTTGAGCAAATCACCCTTTGTTTCATCGTAGCCGGAGACTGCGGAAGGATTGGCAGTCAACACCACCCGACCGGCATCATCGTACTTGTTGTAGGTGATCCATTCGTTCCCGGTGCTCACTTCCTTGAAGGATTGCAGCATCGGCTCCCCGGCGAAATTGCTAAACACGATATTCTGGTTGCCGTCCGGCAAGGTTTCGACGGTCTTCGTGCGCCAGTTGTTGTACCCGTTGGCAAAGGAACTGGTGGAATAGGCGTAGGTGTATTCTCCCAGGCCACCGGTACAAACCGGGCAACCCTCTCCCTGGATGATGGCCTTGGTGACCCACTGGTTCAGGTTGTATTCGAAATTGGCATCGGCATACGCATTCACTTGGGCATCCGTGGCCGTGTCCGGGGTGGAGTACACACCCTTCAATCGCTCGTACGAAGGCCCACTGAAGACATACTTGAGCCCACCCACATACCCGGTGGAACTCGATGTGGTGTAGTACCGCAGGTACTGGGTGCTGATCACCGATCCGGAACTGTCCTTGGTGTCGATGAACTTCAGATCCCCGGCATTCCCATTCGAAGAGCCGGTGTCGTAATAACTGTATTGGGCGGATCGAACGGTTTCCCAACTGCCGGAGTTGACCTTTCTGCGGAAGGTCACAGCGTCCACCTTGCCGGAGTTGGTACCGGAGGACAGGTAGGTGTAAGCAAACGATTCGGTGGTGGTGGTGGAGCCCACCGTGGTGGCCTGCTGGTAGTCCGTCAGCTTGCCATTGCCATCGTAGGTATAGTCCGTGACATTCCCCGCCGCATCGGTCCGACGCTTGACCTGGCCTCTTTGGGCAGTCGGCAAGGACGTGGAAAAATCATAGAATTCCATCGTGTTGCCGACGGTGTCGGTCAGCGTGTAGAGACCCGTTCCGGAAGAATAGGTCAGCGTGTTTTGCAGGTAGTACCGGGCGGTGTAAACGCCGCCGGAGTAGTCAAACACATAGGTTTTACTGCCTGATTCAATGACCCCAATCCGGCTGGAGCTGTCTTTCAGCAAATAAGGCCGAGCCCGACTGAGAACATTGTTGCCGTACAGATCCGCTGAACTGTTGCCCGGTTGACTGGACCAGGAGAGGGCATCCCCCACTGGGGCGGAGCAAGTCGCGCCCACCAGGTCCCCACCCAAAGGCACATCGATAGAACCATTGGCCCCAATGACTCCACCGGTAGTTCTGACCGGATTCCCACCTGCAGCGACTCCCGGAGCATTCTGGATTAAACTGGCGGGATCGGAGCAACTTTCCACCGGCAGCGTCGTGCTGGGGAAATTCAAATCCACCAAACGAATGGTCACCGAGGAGGGACTGCCCACGGTGCAGTACACCGTGGAGGAAATGGTGATCACGATGGTCTCATCGCCTTCGATGAGATTGTCGGTGTAGGTGGGGAAGGAGATGGTGGTGGAAGTTTTGCCGGAACTGATGCTGAATCCAGTGTTCCAGTAGTAATCCACGCCGGTGCCGTTCGTCGCGGTTCCCCCATAGCTGAGGTAACCGCCGCACGGGAAGGTGGAAGTGTTGGACAGGGTAAGGGTTAAATAGACGGTATCGCCTTCCACCACGATCGGCGTGGTGGTTGAAATGGACACGGATGGCGTGGTGGAAAATGGCGTGATCATGCCGCCGCCGCTGCTGCCTGAAGGGCCGGCAATGGAGCCGGCATTGGCTCCAGAAGAAGCAAAGGGAGTGAACGAGGTCAGGGTTTCACCGGAGGACCATTTCAACGCCATCGCCTGATGGGCCCCAGCGCCCTGGCTTGCCAGAATTTCGGCTGTCCCATCCCCATCCAGGTCAGCGGCTCCCAGGCGCACATTGGTATCCTGCCCGGAAAAGACCACCTGAGAGGACAGCGAAGTCCAATCAGCACCCGAGATGACCCGGACTTCAGAGCCTTTGTTTTGCCCATCACTGGCGATGATGTCCGCGAATCCGTCCCCGTTCACATCCCCGACGGCAATTTGCAGGCCTTGCGCGCGGGTTTCGTTGGGGTCGAAAACATAGAAATTGCCGATTTCGGCCCCGTTGGATCCATCGAGGACCCTCACACGGGAACTGCCCCCCTTGCCAGCAGCGACCGCGATATCGGCGCGTCCATCCAGATTGACATCTCCGGCCGCGATGCGGAGTCCATCTCCCAGGTCGGTTTGGTCCAGCGTGGTCTCCCGAATCAGCGCTCCTTGCAGACCACTCCAAATCCGGATTTTCTTGGGACCGCTGCCTTGGGTTCCCGCCACGATATCGGCGAAACCATCTCCGTTGACATCAGCTACAGCGATGGACAGCCCATCGGTCCCGGTGAACCCGGTAAAACTCCCTAACTTCCCGGGCATGGCCTTTTGGGTGGCCCCATCAAAGGCCCGGATCAAACCGCCAGCCGTGGCTTGCGCGGTGACGATGTCCGCTACCCCATCGCCGTTCAGATCCCCCACGGCCACCACCACCCCATCCTGATTGGTGGAACCAAAGGGAGTGAACTCCCGAATCAGGCTGGTGGTTGCTGGGTCATACACGGCCACCTTGGATTTGGAGCCGGGATCCGAACCCACCGCGACCACACCCAGACCATTGAGGGAGGTTGCCACCCGGAGGGAGAATCCGCCGAGGCCCTCCTGGTAGTAGCCCGACCAGGATGGGTTGGAGGGAACAGGATCCGTCACCAGGGTGACACCGCCGCCGCTGGCCAACTCGAAATACCGGACTTCGGTGTTGCCACTGGCGGTGGAAGCTACCGATACCGTCTGCTGGTCCCCGACCGTTACCACCTCGACCGAAGTATTAGTGGAATTCGCGGAGGGGGAACCAAAGAAACTGGCTACATTCTGGAAGGTTGACCCATCGAACACTTTGGTGTGACTGCGTCCGGATTGGGCACCGAGGACCACATCAGCAATGCCATCGTGGTTGACATCGCCCATCGCCAGCGAGGTTTGACCGGCAAAACCGCTGAATCCATAGAAATTCGCCAAGGTTGAGGTGGATTCCAATCCCACCACCCGGACATGGCCTGCCGACCCGGCAACCGTGGCCAGAACAGGTTCATTTTCCCCTTGGCCCAGGGCTACTCCCACCGCCCCCTTGTACGAACTGCCATAGGGTTGGAAGGACCGTAGGAAAGTCCCTGTAGGTGAGAACACCGAAACGGTGCCCGCCATGGTGCCACCCGATCCAACGACGATGCCTTGCTGACCGCCGCCGATATCTCCGGCGGTTACTTGGATGTTGGAGGTTTGGGTGGCTCCGTACGCCAGAAAACTCGCGGTCACCGCGTGGGTGGCTCCATCCAGCACCACCACATGCGGAGCCCCGTTGATCGCGCTCGCGATGATTTCCGGATCACCGTCCTGATTCAGGTCCGCCAGAGTGACACTCACGCCCCCGGTGTAAGAACTGCTAAAGGGCTGGACCTGGCTCACCAGCTCCCCGGAATCACTGTTGAATAGGCTCACCAAAGGAGCCGACCCGGAGGGGGAGCCAATGGCGAACAGGCGGCTGTTCATCACCAGGCGTTCTTCCAGACGGTCGAGCACGGGCCGGTAATAGTCCACCGGGCGCCGGACACCAGGATTTTTGCGTGGAAATAACCGGCCAAAAAACGTGGAGAGTTTCATGGTTTTTCCCAGGTGTCTAGCAGCGATTTGAAATGCATGCTCAGGTCAGAGAGGAGATGAGGGGACGCCGCAAGCGGCTTCATCTTTCTGTCCTGATTAATGTGGTACTACGAGGAAGATACGTAAGCAAGAATTATTTTCAAAAATAATTTCCAGAGGCATTAGGTTGATGAAAAAAAATTTACAAGGATTACAAGCATTTGTGAGCAATTCCAGTTCTACAGAATGCCCCGGAAATGGTGATCAAATAACCAGGAATTTACTCTTTGGGTCTTCCATTTAAAATTCGGCAAAGATTCAGGCCGGAATTCAAAGGCAAGAAAATCAAATTGCTCAAGTCTAAATTCCGTTTTTTAGATTTTCCAAGTTGGTTGAGATTTTAGCAAACATTTGCAAAACAACCTCAGGGAAATGACCATGGAAGCTTGAAAGTCCACCATTCCAAAAATTTAATTGGAACCCAATGTGTCGAGAATATTGGAGGGGAATGGGATGGAGATTTTTCGGAAGCCGATCCGAATCATTGGGGATAAAAGCAAAATCCAAATTGACAATCTGGCAATCCGTCGTCCGAGGACATTCGGAACCAATAATCAAATAGAGCCATAAACGAATCGTAGACTTACAAGGCCTTCCCGAGAAGCTGCTGGACCAGGATTTGAACAAACAACGGTCTGGGAAGTGTCTAGACCCCATTCTGAGTACCACCCGATAATTTAAACCCTGCTCCTGTCTGTCTTGAAAAAACTCCCGGAGATCTTCTCCAGGTTGTCCATGTTGACCGGCGGATCTGTTGCGATAACTCCCTGGGTTCTTTTCCCCGTCCTAATTGCCTGTGAGCAACCGGACCAATTTTCAGGAACCACCATTCCCTCGCTCATGGCAAAATCCAATGGCGGACGGTATCCCAGCCTGCTGTGTGGCCGCTCCGAGTTGTATTTCCGAACATACAACCTGACCAATGCCCTGGCGTGGTCCACATGATGGAACACTTCCTGGTTCAGGAATTCATCTCGCAGGGTGCCGTTGAATCGCTCATTCCGCCCGTTTTGCCAAGGGGATCCCGGCTCGATGAACCGAGAGGTCACTTCCTGTTCCTTCAGCCAACAAGACAAAGTTTTGGCGATGAACTCCGAGCCGTTGTCCGTCCTCAAATACTTTGGCGGTCCAAACATCCGGAACAAATTGCGCATCACCTCGATGACCTGGATATGACTGAAACGCGTGTGTACTTCCACTGCCAGACAAATCCGGCTGTGCTCTTCGACCACCGTCAAAAACCGCAGTTTCCGTCCGTTCTCGCAGAAATCATGCACAAAATCACACGACCAGACATGGTTCCGGTATTCCGCTCTGCAAGGCATGCCAGCCCCCATCCCTCGGCGCTTCCTCTTCGGGCGCACTTTTCTGGTCAGGCCATGGAGACGGCATAGGCGCCGGATCCGCTTCAGATTCACCCTGTGACCCATGAGCCGCAGGGCGCCATGGAGCATTCGAGCGCCATGGCTGCTATTCCGGGCCGCCAATTCCTTGAGTTCTCTCACCAATCCGGAATCATCCTTCCGAGGTTGGTACGCCAGGGAGCTGCGGCTGATCCGAAGGATGGCGCAGGATCTTCGCAGGGAGAGACCCCTGGCGGTGAAAAAACGCACCGCCAGGCGACGGCCAGAAGCCGTTGCTACTTTTTTTTCAAGAACTCCCGGATCACATCCAGTTCGATATCCCGCTCGGCGAGAATCCGCTTCAGCCGGGCGTTCTCCTTTTCCATGTCTCTAAGCTTCTTCACTTCGTTCTCCTGTAAGGAGCCAAAGCGCCTACGCCAGAGATAGAAGGTCTGAACTGAAATCTTGTGCTGACGGCAAACCTCCTCAATGGTTTTGCCACCCGTTTCAGCCTCCCGAAGGATGGCCACAATTTGCTCGTCAAGGAAACGCTTCTTCTTCATGCTCCACCCCAAGCTGGGACAGGCTGAAGTTTAAACTATCCACTGGTACTTTTTTAGGGGCCCACGACAGAAGGTTGATCAGGGAAATCAGAAGGCGAACCCTTGTAGTCGGCAACTTCCCGGACGGTCGATCCGCTTGGATGCTGGTGTCAGCCAGGTTGAGGCATGTCGCGGCGACTCAGTGGGGATCGAGGCGTTACCTGGACATGGATAAACTTCAAAACCAAAACCCAAGAAATGAGGCTCTTGAAGTGGTTGGGGCAGGATAGGCCCTGATCAATCAGAACGACCCTGACTTCATGGAGTCACAAAACAAAAGTGCGCAACTTGACGTACGCCACCCTGTTCTGGCAGAAACCTGAGAGAAACCTGTAAAAAAGTGGTTGACACTGTGCGGCATCATAGTCAGACGCCACCTTTTGCTTCCTAAGCTATTCACAGTTACTATTTTTGGGGCCAACGAGGCCAATCCTCCATCCTAAATTCCATGAATATACTATTGATTTATTTTTCGGAAAAAATCCAACGATCAAGTGGTCTTCTTCTCTAGACAGGGAAAAAAAATCTATTTGAACATTTTTAGAAAATTTAAAAGAAATGTCATTTCTATTTGGCTGAGAAACACCAAGCAATGTCAATTCCTGACCAACAATGTCTTCAACAGCTTTATTTTGAATTTCCTCATTCAGGTCCTCTCTGCCAACAAGAATTAAGTCTTCAGAAAGAATCCTCCAGCCGGAGCAGTATGTGCCAATTGTAACAATAAAATTATTTTTAAATCCCCAATTATTTGATGACTCTATTTTTCCAAACCCGAATTGGACCATTTTATCTTTTCTTATTTTAATTCCGTGAAGAATCAACCCATTAAGTTGATTCAAAATTATTTCAATTGCAACTTTATTTGATAAATTTAAATCCCTAGACTCGTTAGACATTCTAATTCCCTGTATTTTAAAAAAGCCATAGTTCCACGATTGCCATGGCCTTCTACCTTATAAAATTTTCTCTTTGCGTTAATTTCCGCAGATTCAATTAAGCGGACTCCTGAAAATTTGATTTCTTGAAATGTCAAACACTTTCCATTAAGGTAAAACTATTCTATTCCTTATATTTTAAATTACATTATTCTGCAAATAAAAATTGTGGTCTTGCTGGAGCACCCAATTGTTTTCAGATCAGGCCTTTATTTTTTCAAATAAAACTCCGATAGCCGCCATCTTTATTTAATTTCTTAATTCTGTGGTTTCAATTTGCTTGCCTTTTTTAAATAAGGCATCTGCAATTGTCAAATCAAAAAATGGTCTACCAAAATGTTAAAATTCGACTATACGTCATTTGGGCAAACAATAAAAGCTATAATATTAGAAATTTAGTCCATAATTTCCAAAATAAAAAAGTGTTAAAACTAAAAATTACTTCTTGAAAGTGCTTTAAACAAGTTGACACTCCTTAGGGCCCAAAGAGCTCATTCTTCCAACAATTTCCGATAAAAAGTGACTACATTAATTTGAAATAACCACAAGAGCCCAGTTTAAAATAGTTTCGTGAAGAATTTTTTTACTTCTCTGGGAATTTGCTCATTATACAAATCAAAAACCTCAATAACATTTTCCATTATTTCGTCAATTGTTCGATCGCCGAGGGCTTTATCCTTTAATTCATGAAGTAACCTTCTAGCTTCACGGTCCAACGCCTTCTCAACGGCCTTTCCAATACTAATAGCCTTTTCTTCCCCTATTGGTTGTCGTTTGGAGTCTCCTGGCGAATTTGCAATTATGATTGCTTGGCCAATATATGATCCTACTGTTGTTATTAATATTGAAATACCACCAATAATATTGGGCTTATTTGGGACAGGATAATCTTCAATTGGTGGAGGTCCAGGAATTGGAGGCCTTGAAGGAGCAAGTTGACCTTCCAATGGAACGGGTGGGGAGCCAGGTTCAAATCCTGTCGGTGGTTTAACAATACTTCCAGGAGGAAGGGGAAAGTACCAATCCCCTATCCGCCCCCCTATATTTCCCATTTCCTCAAGCCTGCCCCCATCTTCATATCCATCGATGGCTACCCATATTGCCAGGCCAGCTATTCCCACTCTTTGAATAGCAGGTACTAATGGACGAATTGCAGGTCCAAATTGGCCAACTAGCTTTCCAGTTTCTGCAATGAGTGATTCAAATGCGTTTTCCATGGCAAGAACAGCCACATCCAACCCACTAGGATCTAACCCATTCCCCGGGTTATTCCCAATCGCCCGATACCAGTTCTGATCTCCCGCCTCGAACCCCAGCGGATCATTGCTGAGCCACCTACCGAGGCTGGGGCTGTATATCCTGTTCCTGAATTCGTAATCCCCTGCCGCGATCTTCTCGCCACCTTGGTGCAGGAAGACCCAATCCTTCGCCGAACCCGACAGCGATGAGCCGCTACTGTCCCGGAAGGTTACTTGGCCGAAGGGGGTGTAGGTGTAGCGTTCCTGGACGGTACCGGTGGTGTTGACCAGAGCCGTGGTGTTCCAGTTGGCATCCTGCAACGCGTACAGGCGTTCATCGAGGGTGCCGTTGGCGTCCGTGTCCCGGTCCCTCAGGACGAGGCCATCGACATAGACCGGGCTCCAAACATTGCGGGTGACGGTGTTGGAGCCGACCTTGGTCTCCAACAACTGCCAGTCAGTGCTGAAGAAGCGGTCGGTGACGGTGGAACCGACGGTGTCCGTCACATGGCGGTGCAATGCATCGCGGCCGTAGGTGACGATCACCACATTGGAGGAGTTCTTGACCTGGACGACTTTGTTCCAGGCGTCGTAGACGAAGCGGTAGTTGTTCTCATCCGTGGTAAGGTTGCCGTTGTTGTCGTAGGTGGGAGTGGTGGCGCCGCTGACGGCGGTGATTTCATTCTGTTTGTTGGCGGTGCGTGTTTGCGTGGTGCTGTTGGTGGTGATGGAGTCCCAGTTGCCGACGGCGTCGTAGTCCCAGGACTGGCTGTTTGAGGGGGAGCCGGTGACATCAGTCTTGGTGCCGTTCAGCGTGCCGAGTTTGTAACTGGCTAGCTGATTCAGGGAGTCGTAGGTGTAGACCTCGCTTAACGAGGCAATCACCTTGTTGTCCTTGTAGAGGCGATTGCCATTGCGGTCGTAGCCGTACTGGTAGCGATCGACATCGGTGTTGGAGCTGTTGATCCAGCGCTGATCGACGATTCTGCCGAAACGATCCAGACCGGTGTACTGGTCGCCGGCATCGCCGACGGATTCTCCAGTCAGCTTGATGTAGCTGAGATCTACGCCGGGCTGGGCATGGGCCCGTTTGACAACGGTGCCGAGGCCGAGGTAGCTATAGGTTTCCAGGGTGTTGGAGGCATCGCTCAGTGAACTGAGCCGAGAGATATTGGCATCCAGGCCGGAGGCGTAGTTGTAGTTGAGGGTGTAGCCAGAGGCGTAGGTGACACTCGTCAGGCGTGAGTGGTTGGCGCCACTAGGCATTTCGCTGTAGGCGTATTGGACCCGAGGTGAGGAGCCGGTGACCGCCCCACTGTGGGACTGCCACTCGGAGGTCAGTTGCCCCAGGCCGTTGAAGTCCCGCTTGACCTGGTTGACGATGTTGCCGCCGGAGCTGGCATCGTAAGCGGTGAAGAGGTAGGGATTGCCTTGGGTGTCATAGGCGGTGGTGAGACGGCGGACGGCGCCATCGACACCGCTGCCCAGGGTGGTGATGGCATCAGCCGTCTGCCTAGCCAAAACATCGTACGAGTAGGTGTGGACCGTGCCGTTGCGGTCGGTCATCGTCAGCGGCTGACCCAGGGCGTTGACGGTCAACACATCCTTGGACGAGCTGCTGCTGGCTCCAGTGGAGGGATCAGGGTAGCGAACCTCTTTGACCAAGTCGTTGGAATTCAGGCCGGATCCGCCCGCCGTGGTGACGCCATAGACCCATTCGGTTACCTGCTGGCCGCTGGAAGGCAGAACCACCTTCACAGTCGTCAAGCCGACCGCGTTGTAGGTGGATTCGGTGGTCTTGTCATCGGTGTCGGAGACTGTGCCATCGACATAGTTCTCGATGGTCTTGGTTACCCTACCCAAAGCATCGAATGTCTTCCTGGACTCAATCCCCCGGGGATCGGTGACCTTCCAAGCCAAACCGGCAGAGTTGTAGGCAGTCGTGACCACCAGAACGGTGTCGGAACGGCTGGGTACAGTGGAGGGACGGGTGTAGGAGGACCCGCCGTTGGTGCCGACATCGACGGTGTTGGCCAGGCGGTCGGCACCATCGAAGTAGCTGGCGGCGTAGCTGACACGGGCCTTCACCCCGGTAGAGGGGGTGCCCAACGCCCCGGTCCCGGTCTCATCGTGGAACCGTTGTTTGGCGGTGACCAGGATCGCGTGGGAGTTGCTGTCGTAGGTGGTCTCCACCTGCTGCAGCACGGCGTCGCCGGTGACATCATCGGCATCGGTGTAGGCAGTATCGCCGCCACCATCGGTGGTGTAAGTGGCAGTGGGCCGGCCGGCGCCATCGTAGGTGGTCTTGGTGATTATCCCGCCGGGGGAGGACTGCTTGATCAGCAGGCCCCTGGCGTCGTACCAGGACTGGGTGGTTAGGGCGGAGGAGGAGACGGAGCCGGTGGAGGGATCGACGCTGTAGGTCAGGGTCTTGAAGACCTGGCCACGCTCATCGAACTGGGTCTCGGACTTGGCACGGAGCAGGGAAGAGCTGGGGGCATTCGGCACGCCGGAGGTGCTGGTGATGGAGACGGTGTCGCCATCGTAGAGGCGGGTGGTGGTGATGCGGTTCAGGTTGTCGTAATCGACATAGGAGATCAGGCGGTTGGTGTCGGTGGCCTCGCTGGTCTCAACGCCGGTCTTGGTGGCCACGACGCGGTTGCGCCAGTCGAAGAAGTTCTGCGTGACGCGGTTGGCAGCTGAGCCGCCCGGGATCTGGGTGACCTTGGTCAGGTTGGAATCACCCACGCCGCCGCCGTCGTATTCGTTCTCAGTGACCTTCACCAGATCGGTGCCGGTGGTGTTGGTGGGGGACCAGGTGCCGGAAGTGGGGGTGTCATCGAGGCCGACCCAGACACTGGAGACGCGGTTGAGGTCATCGAGCACGGTGCGGGTGATGGTGCCGGTGGGGCTGAGGGTGCGGACGCGGTTGCCCTTGGAGTCGTAGCCGTATTCGGTGCGGTAGTAGTTGGTGCCGGCGGTACCCAGCGTGACGGAAGAAGCGGAGTAGGTGAGGCCGGTGAGATAAAAGTACTGGTCGGTGGCGGTGACCTGGCCGACGGAGTTCAGCACCTCGCGGGTGAGGCTCTCCAGGCTGGAGATGCTCTCGGCGCCGGTGGGGCGGCCGCTGGTGACCGAGGGGGTGGCGGACATGGTCAGGACTTCGCGATAGCCCCGGGCCTGGTCTTCGCGGGTGACGGTGATGGGGAGCAACGGGACATTGTTGGTGGCGTCCCAGGCGGGGTAGGTGCGCACCTCGTGGACATCGTCCTTGTAGACGATGTAGTCGATCCGGCCATTGGGGTAGGTGATCTTGGTGGTGCGGCCCAGGTTGTCCACCTCGTAGGAAGTGGTCAGGTGCAGGCCGGCACCCGAGGGGGTGGACCAGCCGGAGGGCAGGTTGCTGTAGGTGGTGGTCTGCGTGGTGTCGACATCGACGATTTGCTTGGTGAGAGCGCCGGTGACCTGATCGTAGGCGCGGTAGGTGAGGAAGCCGGCCTCATCCTTGGTCCAAATGGGCAGACCATAGGCGTCGTAAACGGTGACCGAGCTGGTGGCGGAGTTGGAACCATTCTTACCGGTGGAGACGGTGGGATTGGTCTGGGTGATCTGATCTGGCTGGGCCGTGGAACCCTGGAAGGTGTAGCTGTAGCTGGTGGTGAGGGAGCCGGTGCCGTTGGTGTTGGTGTACACCGTCTGGTTGGCTGGAAAAAAATAATCCACGCCCAGGAGGGTGCGCTTGATATAGGTGACGGCGGACTGGGGGACGGCGGTGCCGGTCTCACCCCGGCTGAGGCTGCTGGAAGAGAGCCAACCTTTGGCATCCCCGGCCGAAGTGCTGGTGGCAGTGGTACTGGAAGCGTAAGTGTTAGTGAGGACCAGGCCTTCGCCGTCCTTGATGTAGGTGGCGTTGCCGCCACTCCACTGGGCCAAATCATTGTACGAGTCGTTGTACCCGGACATAGCCGAAGGCAGTGCCTTCAGCGTGACATAGCCCTTGGAGTTGAACTGGGTGTAGGTGATCCATTTGGCGGAGGCGCTGACATCGTTGAAAGCCGTAACCATCGCCTGCTTCTGGAAGTTGGTGTAGACGATGTTCTGGTTGCCATCGGGCAGGGTCTCGACAGTCTTGACATTCCAATAGTTGAAATCGCTGGTGCTGAGGCCATTGGGATTGGTGGTGTAGGCGAAGCCGTACGAACCGAAGGCATTGGTGTTTTCGAGGGTGACGCGGAACTGGTCATCGTATTCGAAGTAGTGGTCGGCATAGCCGGCGAGTTGGGTATTGGTGGCGGTGGTGGGTGTGAGGCCGGCCTGGACCATGCGGTTGTAGGATTCGCCCTTCAGGACGAACTTGAGGGCCTGGTTGTAACCGTTGGTCTGGCCGGAGAGCCAGTAGCGGAAGTAGGAACGGTCGAGCACATTGCTGGAGCCGTCCTGGACGGTGATCATCTTCAGTTCATTGTCGGTGCCAGCGGAATCGCCTGTGCCCGAATAGTAGTCCATTAAGGCAGTGCGGTCGGTGACCCAACTGCCGGAGCCGGTTTTGTGGGCGAAGTCGACCTGGGAGATCAGGCCACTGTTCACCCCGCTGGTGATGTAGGTGAGCGTCCGTTTGGTCAGTGTGGTGACGGAGTTCTGCGTGACCGACTTTTCCAGGGTGGTGACCCGACCAGAACCGTCCCAGGTTTTGGCTTCGAGCAGGACATTGCCGGCAGGATCCTTGATTTTGGAGAGGGTGCCCTGCTTCAGCGCCGCGTGGGTGGAGGAGAAGTCGAAGAATTCGTAGGAAGTGCCATCTTCCCGGATGAAAATGAAGATGTTGTTGGTGGCGTCGGTGTACAGCTTGTCAGTTTCCCCGTACAGCGGAGGCGGGGGCGGAATTTTACCGCCGAGGGTGCCAGACCCAATGGGGAAGGTGACAATTTCAGAAGGAGACAGAAGGACCCGTCGATAACCCCCTTCCTCCACGACTGAAGGGGATCCGGCACTGAACCAACCGATGCCAAAATGCTGACTATTGGTGTAGCTGAGCTGGTTGGTGTAGCCGAGGAAATCGCCGTAGAGGCTACCTTCCAGGCCAGGGCCGGCGAGGGCAATATCGATCTCGGGACTGCCATCGCCGTAGCGGATGGGGTAGCCGGAATACATCCCCGCCCCCGCTTGCGAGGCCGGGGCTGCGGTGTCGGCGTAAGCCTCGCGAATTAGGTTAGGGGTAGGGTTGGCGGCATCGTAGGCCCGGGTCTTGGCAGTGGCGGTGGGTGTGGCGATCGCAAAGGCGCCGAGGTTGACGGCATTGCCCACTTCCTGGGTGGAGCCGTTGGCGGCGACGCTGTAGCGCTTCAGGGAACGCTGACCATTTTGGTCGACCAGGGCCAGGATGCGGTCGGCGGAGGGGGAAGCCACGCGGGTGGCGAAGCTGGCAGGGGAATCGGACGCGAGGAAGCTGGCCAGTGGGTGATTGCCGGCCCGGCTGAAGACACGGACATGGCCATTGGCCCCGATGCCAGAGCCGGTGATGATCTCGCTGACGCCATCGTTGTTCAGGTCGGCGGCGGCGATGGAGACCCCGCCGGTGAATTCGGGTGCATAGGCGAAGAAGCTGGATAGGACAGTGCCGGAACGTGCTTCGATGGTCTGGACATGGGGACCAGCGCCCAGGCCGGCGGCGGTGAAGATGGCGGCGTTGCCGTTCTCGGCGAAGCCCAGGGCGACATCGACAGCGCCCTGGAAGGATGAACCGTAGGGCTGGAAGGAGCGGAGGAGTTCACCCGTGGTGGAGAAGACGGAAACGGTGGCGGTCATGCCGCCGCCAGAGCCGACGACGATACCGCGAGACCCGTTGCCGATATCGCCACCCGCGAGGCTGATCCCGGAGGTCTGGCCCGGGGCGAAGGCGTAGAAGCTGGCGGTGACGGCGTGGGTCTTGCCGTCGAGCACGACAACATGGGGAGTGCCGCTGGAGGCGGCGGCGAGAATTTCGGGGGTGCCATCGCGATTCAGGTCGGCAAGCGTGACCTCCACCCCGCCGGTGTAGGCGGAATTGAAGGGCTGCACTTGGTCGACCTGGGTACCGGTGTCGCTGTCGTACAGTTTAACCAGGGGCAGGGCGCCGGCTGGGGAGCCGACGGCGAACAAGTTGGCGGCCGGAGCAAGGCGCTCCTCGAGGCGGTCGAGTTTGGG
>Ga0255173_1000151_pt1 | contig 20837 bp, 27 predicted proteins | sample Atl_Atl_RepA_8d_FD_183175 | JGI IMG/M metagenome (GOLD analysis project Ga0255173, IMG submission 183175) | Freshwater microbial communities from Altamaha River, Georgia, United States - Atl_Atl_RepA_8d | ecosystem: Environmental > Aquatic > Freshwater > River | place: USA: Georgia | collected...
AGCAATGAACCAAACTCTATCTCTTCGGTGTGGCGCACCAACGGCACAAGCTGGCAATAGTATCGGTTGTACTTCGTACCCACAACTTTCCAGGTCAGCGCACACTTCTTCGAAGACCACTCCCCCGTTCCAATTAGTAAGTCCACGAACGTTTTCGCCCACAACGTAGGTTGGTTCAATCTCTTGAATTGCTCGGAGCATATGCGGCCAGAGATGTCGCTCGTCCTCTTTCCCAAGTCGCTTTCCTGCGGATGAGTATGGTTGGCAGGGGAATCCACCTGTAATGATGTCAATGTTTCCTCGGTGAATAGTGAAATCTGTCTTTGTGATGTCTTCATAACTAATTGATTTTGGAAAATAATAATTTAATACTTGGCGAGGAAAAGGCATCCATTCGCAATGGAAAATGTTATCCCACCTCATCCATTCTGCAGCCAAATCAAAGCCACCTATTCCGCTGAATAATGATCCGTGCCTCATAACCCATCCTTTATTTTTTGTTGTAAAATATGACTATCCATTATATCAGCGTAAATGAGCCTTGATAATTCACATTGATAATCATCTTTAAATCTTTGGCGAGTAATTTTATCCAATCTTTTGGCCTTATATGCACTCATAGACTGTGCATCAAGAGTCTTTTTATAGGCCATAAATTGCCATTTCTTCCAATCGTCATCGCTCCACATATCGTCTCTAATTATCTTTTTGTCATAGAAGGTGCGGACTTTCATTGGTGCTAACATCAGGACAAAATCTCTTTTGTTTTCGCGCCATAGTCGGATGTCCTCATTGAAGGTATCAGTCCAATCAACTGGTTGATCTGTTGTGTTAGATGGCAATTCAATTTTAGCTTTCTTTTTATCAAGTGCTAAATTCGTTTTCATCTTGAAATCATTGTATGCCTTCAGGACATCTGATAAGAACGCTACCGACATCATCCCAAAGCACTCCACACGTGTCCATTCACTACCGACTGCATTCAATTGAAAGGCCAATGCCATTTCGCCTGTGGTGAGATATGGATAGTGCGTCTGCATTGTCACATAAAGAAGATTTGTTTCTTCATCGGAGGGAAGATTTTTGATGCCATAAAGCACAATACCATAGGCAATGGACTGTTTGAAAATGGATAGCGTAATCTCATTAATACGTGGGGATTCAAGACTTGTAATGAATGCTTTTTCGTTATGAGTTAACCCACTGTTGTAGGCTGTCTCTTTGAATTCTACCAATTGTGTCATTGTGTTGATTTTTAGTTGTTACAAATTTACTTAAATCCCAAGCTGATCTCACTGCAGCTTTCCAGTCCTTCATTTTGTTTTTACCGTACTTCCAACCTGTATTGGTGTAGTGTGAGATAAAGACATCGGCAAAATGTAGCGCATCTTCTGAGTTGGCATTGGGCATACGTTCGAGAAAGTAGTCAGCGACATCTTCCAGTGATGGCGCAGTGAAACGACATTCTTTCGATTTTGTTTGTTTGTTGTTTAACTGGCTCTCCAGGTTCGAGATTCTTTCCTCGAGTAATAGTACCTTTGAGCTTAAAGTATTGATGTCCATCGGTTAATCGTTGTTTAGTTGTTTTGCAATTATACCCATTTTTTTCGAATGCTATAAAAAAATCATTTACCAAATATCTGAATTGCGCATCAGACGTGTAAAGCATTCCACATTTTTTCACCGAGTGAAGCACTGTCGAATGATCAACTCCAAAAGCATCACCAATACATTGAAGAGTCTTATTGTTTTCGGCAAAATAATTGAATGCAATACATATAGCACGTGCATCCACAACTGCTCTTTTGCGTGTTCTACTTTTGATTTGCTCTTCGTCAACATCAATCAAATCTTTGCAAGTCTGATAAAGTATCTCATCCACTTTCTTGATGTTTTCAATTTCTTCAAGGTCTTTTGATGTAGTTACAATCAATTCACGTAGTTCAGCAAGTTGCTTTTCAATTTCGGTTATTGCGTTTAGTATTGCTTCATTCATCTTGACCTCCTTATGCATTGCTTTGGCTTGGTGAAACAATATATTATCAAAATGAATTCCTTTAGGAACTAATTCATATTTAATCATCTGTTCAATCAACCACTCTATACTACTTTGTTTTTTGTTATTCATTGTATCCATTGGTTTTTTATCACACCCTACACAATCAACATATCTTTTGATTTGACCTTCTGGAGTGCAACATTGTTTTTTCTTTTCCATTTTACTTTTGTTTTTGTTGTTCATTGTCTTGTCCTCCATATGTTTCGTTGTACCATTTATCAAAATTAAAATATCCTCGATTATCAATCATATCTGCTTTTGATATGCCATTTGAAACCGCCTTCTCCATTTGCTCTCTTTCCATTTGTAGTGCTTTATTTTTAGCATGTCTTATTTCCACCGATAATTCAAGACGTGTAGTAATTCCCTCTAAAAAATTGAATACCGCTCTATCAATTTCTTCATAAAGATATAGTACTGCCAGTACTTCCTTATCTGTATTGGATTTGTAATTCTTTTCTACATAAGAACGAATACAATCAAGTGTTGCATCATTGTCTTTGTGATACATAGCAACATCTTCTATCTGATTTTGTTCCATTTGTAGTGCTTGTTCTTCTAATTCAAATCTTTTTTGGTGAAATTCTCCGATGCAAATTATTTTACCATGGTATTGTGCAAATAGTTTACCCATTTCAATACCAAACCATTCTACTGCCGTTTTTTTCTTTTCCATAGTTATTTAGTTTTTATTTAACCTTCGCAGTATTTAACGCATTCGTGTTCGTTTTCGTTTTCATCAACCGCCAATGAGATCAATTCGCATTTGTCCACTCCAATCAACTTTGACAATTTATCAATGTGATGAATTGACATAGTGATAGGGTACGTTTCGTACTTGCGACCAGTTGGCCAAGTGACTTCCATTGCCCTTGCAAATTCCTGCGTATTTGCGAAATGTGTTTTGATTAGTGTTCTGAATTTCATATTAATGTTTTAAGATATTCAATAAATTCTTTCGGGTCATCAAAGGTGATAACCCCCCTTAGAAAGGGAGGTCATCAGAATTTGAATCGTGTCTATTGGCAATGGCATCGTGTTGCGCATCTCCATTAAGATTCCTTCCAGTTGTCAAATAATGCTCGAACTGCATTGCCACTTGAATGATTTGGAAAGGATCATCAGAATTACGCAAGTCAACTGCTGCCTTTAGTGCTACCGCCCTTGCAATGTCTGCCTTATCCTCTGGCGACTTACCATAGGTCTTTGGCGCACTGTTTCCACCAGTCCAAGCCTTTTGCTCTTTGGTAAATTTGATATTCCAATACTTACCGTTCTGCGTGTACTCGTATTGCTTTTCATCACCAACTTTGAAAGGTGGCTCTTGTGACTTAGCGAAACAACCGCCAACGTCTCCGTTTTCCATTTCGACTTCGAACTTAAAGAAGTCATTCCACGTGCCATTATTTTGGATGGACTTGATTTTACTTGTTTTCATCTTATTTTGATTTTTAATGATTTCGTTATATTTTTTTTCTAAATCTGTTTCGAAGTCAATGTGCATCATTACTCCTTTGTAAGCCACTGTGATGAGCCTTCCCATTGCAAATTCATTCTCTTCCCTTTTGCGTTCACGATATGAAAGAGGTTTGCCAGTCTTGTACTCATCCCAATACTGCCATTGTTCACTCATCTCTTATACGTTTTTTCAGTTAAGAGAGCCTCCATCCGTTCGAATGGTTTGCGAGGTACACTTTCAGCAATATGTTGAGCGATTGCGTTAAAGTCAAGTTGCTCACTTGGATAACTGGAGGATTGTACGCAGATAAACTTGCGTGGGTAGGTTAGGTTTACAGTTCCCATTTGTATTGTGCTTTATTAATTGTTTCTTCAACTTCTTTTCTTTGCTCAATGCTGAATGATGAATTTTGTTGGCGTTCGTTCCAATACTTGACGGCGCAAGTTATCATTGTCAACTCATCAGGTGAGCAAGTGATAATCCATTTCTTTTCCATCTTCATATCACTTGAAAGATAAAAGCTTCAACTCCATTTACGTGGTACTTGCCTGCATATGCGTGGCAGTAGCCGTGTTCATCTTTGTGGTATTTGATTCCACGTGTGTGAGCGTAATCAATGACAGTTGCGTTAGCCTGCTCCAATGATTCGCAGTTGATGGCTTGTTGATGAAAGCCTTTGAAAATGTGTACTTGATACATTGTATTGTGTTTTTAAATTGTTTACTGGTTAATTGCTTGTTCGTATGATTGAAAAAAAGATTCTTCTCCATCCATAAATGATACTATTAAATATTCAACATCATTACCAAGCATTGAACAAATAGTAATACCGTTATCAAGTGCTATATAAGTATAACCTGAATTTGGATTAAAACCAATTTCTAAAATATATTCTCCATTACAAAATTGAGAATAAGCTTTGAAACATTTTGAAAGTCCTAAAGCTTCACAAGATGCTATAGAATCTTTTAAGTTGTGGATTGCAATGTAATTTTCCATTTGTTTGTTTGTTTTTGTTGTTTGTTTGACAAATATATAAATAAATTTTAATAGAAAAAAAATATTTTTTAAATTATTTTTAATTTCCCAATGTTTACAATGGTTTCCAATATGATTTTTTTTTTGATGAGTGTCACAATTATGACTAAATTAGTAACGTGAAAGGTAAAATACTACATTCAATGAAGCCAAGAGCAAAGAAACCCTTTGCAGGTGAAGCAGGATTGCAACAATCCATTATCCAATATATCAAAATGCAATATCCAAATGCCTTGTATTGCGCATCCGCAGGGGGAATGTTCACGAGTATGAAGCAAGCCATCAAGATGAAGGCCACAGGTTACGTCAAAGGTTTTCCTGACCTTCAGATATGTGAGCCAGTTGGTAAATACTTTGGTTTGTTTATTGAAGTCAAGACCGAAAAGGGTGTGGTTAGTAAGGAGCAGAAGGAATGGATCAAGGAACTGAACAAAAGAGGGTATTTCGCTACTTATGTCAAAGGATTCGAATCCGCACAAAAAGTAATTGATGATTATTTCAAGGGCGCAATATGAGCAGCATCGCAGGTTAGCAATCAACCTTTGCGGTGGAAATGTCTATGAAGCAGATGACCTTCTGCACGACACGCTGCTTTGTATCTTTGAGAATAAATCAACCATCAAGAACTCAGAACACTACATTAACCACGCACTTAAGATAGCGCATTGGTCTAATCGCAGTCATTACCATAACACAATCCGCAAGTTCAATCAGATGAGTGATGAGCCAACCGAATCACAACTCCGAGATTTTGAAAGCGTGGAGGTGTGGTTAGGTGACCGGATAACAAATGAGCAACTTGACATCTTGATTTCACGTTTGCCAATGTTGGAGCGTGAGGTATTTTACTTGTATGCCTTAAATGATTTCAGCTATCAGACTTTATCAGATGAAACTGGAATACCAAAGAAGGCACTTTATAACTTTGTTAAGTACGCTAAAAACGAAATACGAAAAGCAATAGTCATATGATAAATAAGATTATCCAAATGGCCAATGAACGGATGCACATATGCATCGAATGCCCCGTGTACAACTCCACAACTCGCACTTGTGGGATGCCATTGAATAAGTTAAACCCATTTGCCCAACCCGTCACCCTGGATGGCGTGACCTTCAAACCTTGTGGTTGTTTCCTTGACCTTAAAACAAAGATGAGTTTTGCTGACTGTCCTGCCGGTAAATGGCCAAAGGTAGTTGATGAGGAATTGGTAGAACAAGCGAAGGCATTAGTTGAGGAGGTAAAACGCACCAATGTCCTTTCTGATGGCAATAGAAAGCTATTAACGCAACTTGATACTATAATGAAGGGTACTAACACAAAGACGAGCAGTTGTGTGCCTTGCATCAATAAAATCATTAGCGAACTCAATAACCAACTAAAAAGGGAAGAGGTGCTACTTACTGAAGAACAAACCCCACAACCTAAAAAACGTGGAAGAAAACCAAGAAAATCAGGAATATGATGAGCCTGCTACATTTTTGTTTTATGTCCTATTTACTGATAGGCTTATCACTTATTGGACTGATGGCCGTGATGATCCTACGGCAAACCCTACGTTTTACTCTTGAGAATATTATGGGTATGCTATTCACTGCTTTTTGTTGGCCAGTTGTGTTAGCTATGACAATTGTTGAATTGTTTAAAAGTAGTTCATAATAAATTAAATGAGCAATATGAATTAATTGTATATTTGTCTCGTTGAGATGATAAAGTACTGCCCCTTTGGTTTTTAGAATCTCAACAATTCAAAAAATCATTGGGGCATTCTCTTTTATGAATCAATTAAAATTATTCTCCTTTGGCATTGGGAGATGCAAACGCCAAACTTGCGACACACCAACGCTTGGATCAGGTAAATTCGCTATTAGCGAAATTGTTTGTTTTTCTTTGAGAGAGGCTTTTTCTTTTCTTTCTTTTTCTTTTTTACCTTTTTTTCTTTTTCTTTCTTTTCTTTTGAGTTATAATTATTACTTTATTAATTAATATAACTATTAATAATTAGGTTTTATCTTAAATAAATTAGTATATCTTTACTAAATATTAAAAATAATCTACTTAATAATATGCAAAGAATATCAAAGATTGAATATGTGCCTATTTGGAAAGTAAAAAACAATCCAAATAATCCTCGTCTTGTAAAAGATGATAAATTTAAGAAACTGGTCAAATCAATTTCAGAGTTTCCTGATATGTTGGACAAACGCCCAATCATTGTTAATTCAGATATGATTGTATTGGGTGGTAATATGCGTCTTAAAGCTTGCAATGAAGCAGGGTTAAAAGAAGTTCCCATAATAGTTGCAGACAATTGGACAGAAGAACAACAACGCGCTTTTATTATTAAAGATAATCTTGGTTATGGTGAATGGGATTGGGATATGATTGCTAATGAATGGGACATTGATCAAATAACTGAATGGGGTTTAGACCTTCCTGGTTTTGACAAAGAAGTAAAATTAGATGATGCAGATGATTTATCTTCGGAAATAAAATCACTTTATAGGATTGAAATTATTTGTTCAGATGAAGAACACCAAGAAAACACATATAATAAATTAATTGAACAAGGACACGAATGCCGACTTTTGACATTGTAAAAGAAGTAAAGCCGAAGAAAACTTTTAGAGTTGCTTCAGTTATTGGTAAATTTGATTTACAATCTGAAAATATTGTAGAACATTTCCAAGGTGATATTGATTTACCTAAACAATGGCAAATTGGTTTAATTGTAGGTAAAAGCGGAACTGGTAAAACAACTATTGCCAAACAGTTATTTGAAAATGCTTATATCACAAATTATGAATATAATGCGGAAACTGTTTTGGATGATATGCCTAAAGAATGTAGCGTAGAACAAATAACATCTGCATTCAATTCAGTTGGTTTTAGCAGTCCACCCAGTTGGTTAAAGCCATATTCAGTATTAAGTAATGGTCAGAAAATGCGAGTTGATTTAGCACGTGCTATTTTAGAACCACAAGAGTTTTTTGTATTTGATGAATTTACAAGTGTGGTAGATAGAAACGTGGCTCAAATTGGTTCGTTTGCAATGCAAAAAGCAATTCGTAAAACAAATAAACAATTCATTGCAGTTACTTGCCATTTTGATGTTCAAGATTGGCTCCTTCCCGATTGGATTTTTAATACCGATACAATGACCTTTCAAAGTTTTGAAGGGCAAAAAAAAAATAGACCAGAAATTAAATTTGAAATATACCAAACAACAGATAAGTCAATTTGGAAAATGTTTGCTAAACATCACTATTTGAGTCATAGTCATAACAATGCAGCAAATGTATTTATTGCGACAGTAAACGATGAAATAGCAGGGTTTTTAAGTGTATTGCCACAACCAGGAAGAATGAAAAGACAAAAAAGAGTTCACAGATTTGTTGTATTACCTGATTATCAAGGAATTGGAATAGGAATTAAATTTTTAGAAGAAGTTGGTAAAGTATATAAAAAAGAAAAATGGAGATATACAATAAATACAACTGCACCAAGTTTAATTTATTCATTAAAAAATTCAATTAAATGGAATTGTCACCATTTTGGTAGAATAAATGGAGGAAATAATAATATGGGAGAAAGTGGTGTAAGAAATAGAATGACTGCTTCATTTGAATTAAAATAACAGCACATAATCAGCACAATGGCAGCAAAAGATATAGAACAACATCAATTCAAAAAAGGAGAATCTGGCAATCCCAATGGCAGACCTCGCAAATATGTTTCATTGTTGAAAGAACAGGGATATAAGTTGAGTGAAATCAATGATACTATACAGGCAATGATGGCGATGGATATGGATGAGTTGAAATCCGTTTGGGATAATCAACACGCCACGATACTTGAAAAGACGATTGCCAATGCGATGAAGAAAAGTATTGAGAAAGGATCATTGTACTCAATTGAAACTTTATTGAGCAGGGTTTATGGTAATCCAAAACAAATGACTGAGTTAACTGGAGCAAATCAAGAACCAGTACAAATAATCATATCGGATAAATTATGAAGCCAAAAGAATACGCTGCTGAATTAGTCAAAGGATTTAAACCTATGGTACGTGCGAAGATGTCTGAAGATGATGATAATGTATATGGCCGTGCGGTTAACTGTGCCTTGCACCATATCAACATTCTTTTGAATTTGGATTGGTTTGTCAGTGAATCAGATGAGAATAATTTTTACGATTGGTGTAGGTTAGTCAAAGAAGAACTCCAAAAGCTATGAAGGTGATATATGAATTTACCGATGATGACAATGAGGAACTTCAAATGTTCCAACAGTCACGTAAACTATGGGTTACATTTTGGGAACTGGAGCAGGAGTTACGCAGTTGGGTTAAATACAATTCACAAAATCTTTCATCAGATGAACTTGAAGGGGTGGATAAATTCCGTACACGTTTTTATGAGATAATAAATGAGAATCAAATTAAATTAGATTAATGGAAAATCAAGAGGTCAACCCTGCAACACAATCAACATTCATAATCGCGGTGCTATTCGGAATGTGGTTGCAACAAAAGGAGCAGCGCAAGAGATTAGCAAAGGCATCAATCACCGAACTTTTCTCCGAATGGATTACCGAAGTTGGAAAGAAATTACCAGACAATGAATAAGATAAAAGTATCACTTGACTATTCAACCATTACGGTAAAGCAATATGTTGACTTTATTTTGAATGATGGGAATGAGGTAGGCCAAGTGTCGGCAATTCTCAATAAGCCAAAAGACTTCGTTCGTCAACTTTCACCCGAGCAGATGCAAAATGCAATCAATGCATTTAAGTCAGTGATTGAGCAACCTCAAGCGGCCAAGCAAAATAAGTGGAAGGATTACGGATTCGTGCCTGATATCAACGCTATTAGTTTTGGTGAGTGGTTAGACCTGGATTCCAATTGCAAAGACTTTCCAAAGAATCTGAATAAGATACTTGCCATCCTTTATAGACCCATCAGCAATCAGCTTGGCAATAAGTACGGAATAGAACCGTACACTTCAGCACACCTCAAGAACGCTGATGAGTTCAATGAGATGCCGTTATCCATTGCAAATGGTGCATTGGTTTTTTTTTCGACTATCGAAAAAGAATTGGTGAACACTTCGCTTCAGTTTTTGGATTCCGAAGTGATGAGGAATCTGAAGATAGCGATGGAGATGATGGAGGAGGAGTTGCAACATCAGAGCTCTCAAGTAAATACGGATGGTTTCACGTCATCGAAGAGTTAGCGGATAGGGATGTAACTAAATTCGATGCTATCACAAATACCCAAGCATCAACCATCTTCGCTCATCTATCATATAGGATAGATTATTTTAATTTCCAAAAGCAATTACTGACTAAAAGTAACAATTAACGCTACTTAATTAATATGAGCGCATCTTCACTTTATACATACAACGTAGTAATTGGTAAATTCCAAGACTTTGCCAACACACACGCATTGATACGTAGGTTCACACACGGTCAAATATCACAAGCTGATTTGGAAAAGGAAGGTGAATGGCCTTGGATGCACGTCACCCCAACTTCATTTAGCTTTGATGCAGGTTCACTTACCTATTCTTTCGATGTTTACTTTTCCGATTTGCCAAGAGACAAAGAAGATAAAACGGAATATCAAAGGCAATCAATGAGTGAGTGTATTCAGTTGGCAGGTGACTTTGTTAATATGTTGGAGAACGGCTCAATATTCGATGAGAGTGTAGTGTTGGGTAAACCAATCAACGCACAACCATTTATTGAAGAATTTAGCCACGTGTTAACTGGTGTTCAATTGTCAATTGATATAACTGTTGATTATGAGTGGAACGCGTGTGATATTCCATATATTGGTGAATAATGAAAAAGCTACAATACACAACCAACGATCCTGCATCCTCTACCGATTATTTGGCAGGGGATAACACTTGGAAGCCAATGACTGGCGGTGGGGGTGGTGTGCCTACTACCCGAAATATTACCATTAATGGTACTACTCAAGATTTATCAGCAGATAGGACTTGGAATGTTGGTGATATGCTGACTTCCACTTACGATACTGATGTTGATGGGGTTGTTGATAGTGCAGAGCGCATTCAAATAGTTGTACGTAATTCAACTGGTAGCACTTTAACGAAAGGTCAAATAGTATATTTAAGTGGTGCAACTGGCAATAGACCTAATGCCGTTTTAGCACAAGCCAATACTGAAGCTACATCATCCAAGACTATTGGAATAGTTATCGCTAATATTGCTAATAACGCTGATGGGCAAATAGCAGTTAATGGAACGCTGCACGATTTAGATACAAGCGCATTTACGGCAGGAGATTCTTTATGGTTAAGTGCAACAACGGCAGGTGGTATGGTAGCAAATACCCCTCCTGCAGAACCTAACCATAGTGTATTTATTGGTTATGTAGCAAGAGCGCATCCAACATTGGGGAGGGTTGTTTTGGCTATTCAAAATGGATATGAGTTAGATGAATTGCACGGAGTACAAATTACATCGGTTGCAAATAACGACATCCTCAAATACAATTCAACTTCAGGACTTTGGGAAAATAGCAACGTACTATCCACTAAACAAGATACAATAACTGGAGCAGCGACAACAATAACATCAAGTAACTTGACTGCATCAAGAGCATTGGTGAGTGATGGTAGTGGTAAGGTAGCAACCAATGCAGTTACATCAACTGAACTTGGTTATTTAAGTGGTGTAACTTCGGCTATCCAAACACAATTAAATAGTAAACCATCAACATCGAAATCTTTTTTGTGCGGTAACACGGGTAATATGGTTGTTGCTGCAAATACTACTGTTTATGTAGGTTTTGTTATTGGAGCGAATGTAACTGTTGCCAACGAATATACACGAATGATACTTATTCCGAGTGCGTGTAACTTATCCGATCTTGGTATTCTTTGCAATACACAACCAGTAGGTAATACATATACGGCTACTTTACGAAAAAATGGAGTAGATACTGCGGCAGTCATTACAGTTGCAGGTGGTAGCGCAGGAATATTTTTTACAACATCTACATCCGTAAGTTTTGCAGCAGGTGATAGAGCTTCCGTAAAAATTGTAAATACTGGGCTATCGAGTAGTGGCGCACTTACAAATGTATCAATCGTAGTAAATATATGAGATATACAATAACAAATAGGGATGGATGCCAAATATTAGAAGTTATTGGCTATAGTATCTTTTTTGCTTGGGATGAATCAAGTAATTATGATGCATTTAGGATTGCGTTAAATGACAAAGGAATAGATGTCTTTGTTGATTTATTAATAACTGATCCAAGTACTGCATTTACAATCTTCTGCGATGGCATCTAATCCACTCACACAATTAATGCAGGAATTTGGACAAGAGGTTGTCGAAAAGGCAATGCTCAATCTTGGGGTTTATCGCACGGTGAATGGAAAGAAAAGAAGGGCAGTTGCATCAGATACCTTACGCAAGTCGTTAGCTTTTCGTTATGACAACAAATACAAGCGCATTGATTTCTTTGCAAAGGGCAATGCATCAAACTACGCTGACTTTGTTGAACAAGGTGTGAATGGAACACAACGTGGTGTCAATTCTCCTTATTCATTTAAAAAAGGAAGTGGTAGTGGTGGAGGTAGTGGAATGGGAACAATGCAAACGGCCATTTACAACTGGATGAAGATTAAAGGAATCAGACCACGTGAGGCAAATGGTGCATTTAAAAAGTTCGCTACTCCAAAGGCTAAAGAAACGGCAATGGAAGGAATGGCATTCACTATAATGAGAGCAATAAGAAGAAGAGGAATACCACCACTCTTTTATTATCGTGATGCAGTTAATGAAACGTTGGTTGATTTTAATGAGAAATTTGTTGAAGCTTTAAAGAGTGAAATTACAATAGCAATTGAAGAAAATATTAGCGGTAAAATAAAGATATAAGATGGCATACAACACAGCAATAAGAGGCTTAACGGCACAAGGCAATACTGAATTTAGAGGTATATGCTACTCCAATAATGATGTTTCATTTACAATGACATCAACGGAGTTTGGAAATGCAGGTTTTAAATATATTATCAAAATCATTGATGGAATCACAAATGATGAATATAAGTTTTATATTGCTCCAAATTCAGTTGGTAGTGGTGTATTTAATGCTAAAACTATATTTAATCAACTAATTTCTACTAATATCACAATTGATAATAGTGATGATATTTTATTACAAATTACAGAGCCAGTAATCGTTAATAATAATTTAGTTAACACTTTTACTATTCAACTTTACGAAGGTTATGAGGTAGCAGGTGTATTTACTGAAGATATATCAGTAATGGTTGAATATAATCTAATGTGCATTTATGGAAAAGGTAAAAGTAATTATTTAGTTGTAGGTACGGCAAATACCAATCCAATTGCACTTTCTCAATATTATGACAATACACTTGGATTTAATAAAGAAACAGTTGCTACACGTATTAATATCCCAGATTCATTGCAAGCAGAAGTTATCAATTGGCAGCGTATATCGAGATCAAATGTTACTGAAGCGAAAGATAGTGCTTATAAAATTTTGAGTTTTGTTTATGATGATGGAACTTACATAAATTCAAATTATCCAATTAATAGTTTACGTGGTGTTACTTGTGTATTATACGATGCATTAAACAATGTATTGCAACAATTTCAAATCTATTTGAATATACCAATAGCAGGTTCATTAGTGCATTTTCCTATTGGATTAAAAAATTTTGTTGATGGCAGTTATATAGATCAAACTACCGCAAATGATACGGCATATTATACAGTATGTGGCATAGATATAAGCAATATAACTTGTACTGAAAAATACGGATTTTATGTAGATGAAGATTGCAAACATAATCCAGTTCACGTTTATTGGTTGAATCAAATGGGTGGATGGGATAGTTACTCATTTATCAAAAAAAATGAGCGTTCCATTGATGTAGAAAAGAAAAGATATAAGAGTTATTTAGGCAATTATAACACTGCTGATGTTAACACTCCTTTTGATACTAAAAATTATTCAAGGTCAATCAATGAGCGTGAGCCTATTGTAAAGACATTCATTAATTTGACAAGTGATTGGTTGACAGAGAGTGAATTTAAAGCAATGAAAGATTTGTTTTATTCGAAATCGGTGTGGATGGTTGATGATAATGTTGATGGTTACAACATATTACCAGTGGTTGTTGAAGATACTAATTACCTAATGAAGCGTGAACGCAATTCACGAAAGTACAATCAGACATTGCGCCTTCAATTGGCTAATGAATATGATACAATTAATCAATTACCTGCTGAATATCCAATACCCTCTCCAGCACCTTGTGAATATTATAATACATTTGTAAAATTTGGAGGTAGTAGCACATTAGTAGTAGGCGCAAATTATGGCAATGCTATGAATATTGAAGTCAACAATGCTACGATGGGCAGATATATTAGCGTGTCAGTTAGGGGTACTGGAGATATAACACCAATTCCAGGTCAAACGTACTACGTGAAAATTGATTACAATTTTAGTTGTCCTGCACCAATTTTAAGACAAGGCTACATCAATTTTGGTAATACAACAACTGGAGGAGGTACGCAAATAATGGTTGATTTTACAACTCCAGGAACGTCAATTATTCAAAATTTAGTTTGGGGTACTTATTCAACAACTTATAACTATATTTTCTTGAAAATGCCTGATTTTTATGGATCAGTTGCAGGTAATATTTATATAGAGATTGGTTTTGGTAATTGCCCATAATTATAAGAAATGGAAACAGCATTAATATTATACACGCAGGACAATCAGACGCCTGTATTGGTTGACCTTTATGAGAATGAAAACATTTCACTCAATTGGGCATTTAATAACATAACCGATTTAAAGCCAAGCGGTAATTATTCGCGTAGCTTTAGGATTCCATTTACTCCAACCAACGCATCTATTTTTGGATTTATTCAAGAGAATACTTTTCAATTTAGTGGCTTCAATCCAAAGCGAAAGATTAACGCATCCATCACAGTTGATACTATACCAATTATTGAGGGTTATGTACAATTTAAAGCGGCATACACAAGTAATGGTGAGGTGAGTGATTTGGATATTGTATTTTATGGAAATACGGTGGACTTTTTTAAGACCATTGGGGATGCTGATTTCAAAAACTACATTGCAACAGAACTGCAAACGGATTATCCAATAGAAATTACATTTAGCACAATTACTACTTTAGCTACTGATCCAAATGTAAATTTTGGTATTACTGATAGGGGTAACAATTGGATAGGTAATAGTTATTCCACTGATGGAAGGTCTATTTATTTGAACCCTTATGATAGTCCTGATGCATTATATCAAAAGGCAATTAAGGTTCACGAATTAACTCCATTCGTAAGGGCAAGATACATATTTGATAAAATCTTTGCATTGAGTGGATTTGAGTTTAAGGATGCTGATAGCACTACACTAACCGAGCAATTAGATAAAATGTGGATTCCGTTTACATCGGAAAACAACTTTATGACTATGGTCGGAGGCAATAGTGATACTGCCGTATTTCGTGTGGATAGTGGTATAGATAATGTTGGTTTCGATGGAACGGATTTTACTCCTGTTACGTTGGCAGATGGAACGACTATTTATAGTTACACCGTTCCTGCAATGACCATTGTAAATGATCCGGGTAATAACATAAGTGGCGCTAACGTTTATACCGTACCATACAATGGAAATTACATAATCAACGCAGTTATTCAAGTGAACCAATATGGCCCAGCGACAGGTGGTGCAGCACTTGGATTTTTACAAACCAATACCAATGGCGACAAGTTTATTACACCAATTACATTAGCCAACTTTTGGAATATCGCAGGTATTGGTAACGAATCACTTGCTGCAAATCTTGGAGAAACTGAAACATCGGAGGTCTTACTTGAAGCAGGGACAACAATTGAACTCGTGTTATGGGGTGATTTCAACATTACTGCTATTCCTGCTGGATCATTAAGATTTAAAGATGTCAGCACTTATGGTACTGCTCCATTTGACCAAAATTCAAACATTGAATGTGTATCAGCTTCAAAAGTGTATGGCAATGACATTGATTGGTCAGTAAATGCACCAATTATGAAGTGTAGTGAGTTTATGAGTTCATTATTTAAGATGTTCAATTTGGTGGTTATTGCTGATAAAATAAATCCAAAGTTGTTAACTTTTATGCCAATTCAAGAATATTTATCACAAGGAGAGGCAAAAGATTGGAGTAATAAAATAGACATATCAAAAGACATCACATTAACATCAACTGCTGATTATCAAGGATCAAAAAATTTGTGGACTTATAAACAATCAAATGACTATCTAAATAATATCTATAACTCCCAAGGAAATCGTGTATATGGTAGGCTTGAATTAATTGATGCTGAAAATGATTTTGCTACAAATGAAGTAAAGATTGAAACTTTCTTTTTTCCAACACCTTGTGCATTAATAAATAATACAACTTTTGCCATACCGAAATTTATTAATGATGCAGGTGGTTATGTAAGTCCAGGTCCAAGGATTCTTTACAAGACTGAAGATCAAATAAAAATTGATATGTATGATAACGAAAATGGTACTTATCCATCACGTTATTTTTATTTATTTAATCATTACACAAGCAATCAACCAACCATTGCTGATGAAGATTTGAACTTTGGTCAAGAAGTACCTTTGCAGTACATTCCAAGTACACCATATAAGACGCTTTATGAGCGTTATTGGAATGATTACATTGCTGATATTTACGCACCTGATGCACGTATTATTGAAGCGTTCTTTGCATTGGATTTTGCAGACATTTATCAGTTTAATTTCAATGACAAAATATACATCAAAGATGCATACTATCGCATTTTAGAAATCAGCGATTATGTAGTAGGGATGCAAGATAGTGTTAAGGTAAAACTGATTAAAGTGGTTAGTGCCACTCCTGATTGTTTATTGCATCCCGATAATGTAATTAATACAAATGGTAGCGTTCCTTTTCTTGATGCAGAAGGAAATCCTGCAACTGCCACTGAAGCGTGTTGTAATCAATATGGTTATTTATGGGTGGCAGGTGACTGTTATGCCAAAATTCCTGATGGAAAACCAAAACCTTTACAAGGTGGTAATAAACCCGAAATATTGACAAAAGAACCAATTGTAAAATCAGCAAATACAACGTTAATAGCAACTCCCAATAATACCATTGATAAAAACGTACTGAACACAATGGTCTATGGTGAACGTAATGTAGTAACGTTTGGCATAAGTAATAGCTTAATTGGTGGCAGTTATGCAAAGGCAATCAATAGCGGAGTGACAATCGGTAGTGGTGGCACTTACGCAGGACAATATCAAAGTGGAATAATTCAAGTACGTGGCAATGGTGACTGGACAAATAACACCACACCAATAACACTAACCAATGAAAGAGGTAGTTACATAACCGTTCCCGATGATAGCGTTTGGTATGTGAAATTAATGTTGTCAGTTGCTCAAATTGGGGCGGGTATAGATGGCAATGGCTATGTAGAATTTAATCTTCAAATTAGCGCAAGTGCAGGGGCAATGACCGCGAAGGATAAAATCATTGTAAGTGAAAATCTTGAAAGCATGAGCGGTAATTTTGAAATTGATGTTGATATTGTTGGATTGACCTTTGCTCCTCAATTATTATTAAAAAATTCAAGTTATCCTGAAAATAATATTTTTATCGCAGGTCAAATAATTTACACACAATATCATTATGAATAATCCACAGCAGACATTCAAGAACATTTGCGAGATGCAAAAAATGGGCATCAAGTCAGATATAAAAAACTACCAAAATAAATTACCAAAATTGCTGACTGGTTGTATCAATTTAGCAATAGTTGCTACTTTAATTTGGGGTACTTACGAATTAATTAAAATGATTTTCAATGGCTAACAATAAGGTAGTTTTAGAATTTGAATTACAAGGTAACGCAACCGAAAAAACGCAATCGTTAAGGGCGCAAATGCGTCAATTGCGTGAGGAGTTGGCAAGACTTCCCGAAGGCACTGCGGAATTTAATAAGGTACAAAGACAACTTGGGGAACTCACAGATAAAGTGGGTGACTTAGGTAGGTCAGTCAATACATTAGCAGGAGATCCATTGGAGCGTTTAAATAACTCCTTTGGAATGATTGGCTCATCAATTCTTTCTTTGGATTTTGGCGCAGCCCAAACTGGATTACAAGGAGTAACTGGAGCAATTAAAGATTTTAAATTTGGAGATTTATCAAAAGCTGCAAAAGGTTTTGGTTCAACTATGTTGGACTTGGGTAAAGCGTTATTGACTAATCCAATCTTTTTGTTGGGTGGAATCATTGCAGCGATTGTGATGAACTTTGATAAGTTAGTTGAGGCAGGTGGATTAGTTGGGAAGATGTTTGGCTTCATCAAAGAAACCATTGATGCGGTTACAGGTGGATTGGTGGACTTTATGGATTGGATTGGGTTAACTGATTCCAAAGCTTCAGAACGTGCAGAGAATGAAAAGAAAAGAGCAGAGGAAACGAAGAAATTAGAGGAGGAAAAACTTAAAAAACAAAAAGAAGTTGAAGCTGAAAAAGAACGTTTAGCCAAAGAGGCAGCAGCGAAAGAGGCGGCACGTATTCAAAAAATTAAAGATGATCAAAAGTCATTAACTGAATTTTTATTGGGTGAACAAGAGAAAAGATATCAGAATCTTTTGAGTGGTAGAGAAAGAGAATTGCGTCAATTGGAGTTAGAATACGAAGCAAAGAAAAAACTTGCTCACGGTAACAATCAACTTTTAGTTCAGTTGGATAATGAGTTGTTAGCTCAAAGATTAGGCATTGAATCAAAGTATTTCACGGCATCAAAAGAAATAAAAGCAGAGGTAGCAAAAGAAGATGTCAAAATAAAAGCTGATGGTTTAAGGTCGTCTATTCAATTTGCAACTGATGAAGAACTTGTTCAATGGGAAAGTGCTGATAGAAAAAGGGCGATTGATTCCAATTTATATGAACATCGCTATATGTTAGCGCAAGCCTCATTAGGTGCATTAGGTAGTTTAGCTGATGCATTAACTGCAAATGGTGTTCTAAATGCAAAGCAATCTTTCAAGGTGAATAAATCTTTACAACTTGCACAAGCTGGAATTGGTGCGGTTCAAGCGGTGCAAAATGTTTTAGCTGACCCTACTTTAATTGGCCCTTCACGTTTTATCGCTGCTGCTTCGGCAGGAATTGCAGGTGCTGCGAATGTCGCTAAGATTGCGGCAATGAAATTTAACCCAGGAACATCAACTGCTCCAAATACAACTACCAATTTAAGTAGCGGTGGTATGGGTGCAGGTGGTGGTTCAACTGCTGCGCCTGCATTGGATTTATCCTTCTTAAATAATGGACAAACAAAATCACAACCGTTACAAACCTACGTTTTAGCTACTAATGTAACCAGCGCACAAGATGCACAACAGAAGATTATTGACCAATCAAAATTAATAAAGTAATATGAAAGAAGAAGAAGTAAAAGTAATTGAGTACACCATTGATGATAGCGGTTATCTTGGTGTACACGCAATGAGTCTTGTTGAAAATCCTGCCATCGAAGTGGATTTTGTAGCATTATCAAAGACTCGTAAAGTCCAACAAGCAGCAGTGGAGGAAGGTGAGCGCAAGATGGTGTATGGTGCGGTGATGATTCCCGAACAATTGATCTATCGAGTTGATGCCGTTGGACGGGAGTATTATTGCAAATATTCCAAAGAGACAATCAATAAGATAGCGCAAGAATATCTTAAAAGGAATATGCACCACAACTCCAATTTAGAACACGAAATCCCAGTTGCAGGATGCACGGTTGTGGAATCTTGGATAACAGAAGGTCAATTTGATAAGAGTCAAAATTTTGGATTCTCCTTTCCGGAAGGAACTTGGTGTATCGGGATGAAGATAGACAATGATGAGGTATGGGCATCAATAAAGCAGGGCGATGTAAAAGGATTTTCATTGGAGGGATTCTTCACTGAGATAAGTGATGAGTATATGACTCAGCAGGAAATCGAAAAGATAATGAAGGAACTTGAAAACGAGTTAAGCGGATTGTAACTTAATACACATCCATTGCCTCTCAACGATGCACACTTTGGATGTTTTTCATTACACCTGTGCAGGTGTATTGTTTACCCGACAAAAAAAGGCTTCCACGTTTGGAGGCCTTTTTCTGTAAACAACTAAACAAACTTAAACAAACGAAAACTATGCGGGAACAAAAATAGTGGTTTTGCTACTAATAAGAAGAAAAGAAAAAAAGTAGATATGAACAAAGTAAGTGAAATCGTTTCTAAATACGCTGATAGATTGAAGGCCTTTGGCATTCAACTTTCTGCTGATGGAGAAATCAAAAAAGAAATGCAGATGGCTATGGCCATTCTTGCAGATGGCACTGAGGTGTATTCACCTGATGCTGAATTCGCTGTTGGTAGCGAACTATTCGTAATGGATGCCGATGGCAATCCAGTACCTGCTCCCGATGGTGAGCATACAACTGCTGAGGGTAAAGTAATCGTTGTAAGCGGTGGAGTTATCGCTGAGATTAAAGAGCCTATGGTAGAAGAAGAAGCTACTCCCGTTGTCGAAGAAGAACAAGCTGCTTTCGATGGAGTGAGCCGTGAGGAATTCGAATCAACAATCAATTCATTGGTTGAAGCATTCGAGGCAAAGATTGCTTCTTTGAACGCTGAGAAAGAAAATCTTTCTTCTGCTATCGAAAAGATGTCAAAGCAACCTGCTGCTGATTCAGTTAAGAAGTCAGTTGCAGTTGCACAAAAAAAGGAAATGAGTCAAGCTGAATTTTTCAAGTTGTCTCATACAGATAGAGTAAAATATTTAATCGAAAAAAATAAATAAAGATGGCTACAACCACAACCTTATCTACCACATACGCTGGTAAACTCGCAGGAGGATACATCAAGTCTGCCTTCCTTGCAAACGAATCTTTGCAATATTTGACCTTCAAGGAAAATATTGATTACAAAGAAGTAGTTAGAAAAATCGTAGACAACGTGACTTTTGCTGCGCCTACTTGTGATTTCACAGATAGCGGAACAATCGCATTGTCTCAACGTGTTTTGACTTTGGAGAAATTCCAAGTACAACGTCAATTGTGTGCTAATGATTTCTTGACCGATTGGGATACATCTTATGCCCAAAATGGTGAGATCACTCCTGAATTGTTGGAGGCCGTAACTGC
>Ga0255173_1000160_pt1 | contig 20418 bp, 27 predicted proteins | sample Atl_Atl_RepA_8d_FD_183175 | JGI IMG/M metagenome (GOLD analysis project Ga0255173, IMG submission 183175) | Freshwater microbial communities from Altamaha River, Georgia, United States - Atl_Atl_RepA_8d | ecosystem: Environmental > Aquatic > Freshwater > River | place: USA: Georgia | collected...
ATACTGCTCCCATATTCAGTTGCATCCAGTTATTGCCATCGAACACTTCCATTCGTTGCGAACTGGTATTGTATCTCATGTTACCAACGCCCTGTGAACCAGAGTAGTTGTTAATATATGTGCTGGTGGATCCGCCCGATACCTGAACATATCTACCAGTGGGCATTACATTACTAATCATTAGGCCGCCTGTGCTGGAATAATGTATTTGTAAGTTGCTAAACCACTGTCTAAAGTGATTTGAATAGCACCTTCATTACTTAGACTCATCTTTGTATTGTTAACATCTGCAATTTTAAGAATTGCTAAGATTGGTAACACCGGCCAAGTCCAGCCGCGATCCAGTTTACCTGCTACGTTCTGTGCAAACACAAACTCACCACCGTGTGTAGAAGCATCACCAAAGATAAACTTTAGATTGCCGCCGTCTGTTTTAGCAAGGAATGTTGGATGTTCGTTGTTAGCACCTGCTTGGAAGTTGAAACGTTGAACTGCTGCCACTGTTGGTTCAATTTCTACATCCCACTTAACACCACGGAACTTGACAGTCTTCATCTTTTCGTTGATGATTTCCTGATTCATAAAACGATAGTCATTGCGGAAGTCACCGTCTTTGTTTTCAAAGTGGATACCTACCGGAATAGTTTCGCCATTTCGTTCTGCTGTAGTAATATTAATTTTAGCATCGTCTTTATATTCGCTGCCGTCTAACAAATATTTGAGCTTTTGTAGTTGCGGCATACCAAACACACCAATCATGTCTGGATAAGGATTAGCAGTTTCTGCCTCCATAATCACAGAACGATCATCTGCCATCGAATTGATAGTAGTTTTTTCTTCTGTGCCTGTAACTTTAACAGTTGTTAGAAAGCCAAGATTTTGTGTATGGCTTACGATGTCTTGTAAAATATCTTTCATTTAGAGAGTCTCCATGTATATTAAGATTATATTTAGATCGTGAGTAAAAATCAACCTTGAAATCACTCAAAATCAAAAAGTTTGCTGAATGTATTATCCGACCTTGTTGAACTGATGTCCCATTCCAAAACACCAATAAGGTTTTCTAGCTTTTCATCGATAACTGTTGTTTCCATTTCAGCATCGTCGAACGGCAAATCTTTAAACCATTGAGGTAGTCTGAGTTCGTCTACAGGATATGCAACGCTAGTATAGCCCATAGGATTATCTTTGATCTTGCAGACAATGACCTTTGCTCCGTCTACAATGCCCATACTATACTTGTCGTCAAACATACGTTTCAAAGTATTCCAGTTCAAAGAAGCTCTAACATGACCTGGCATATTGGCCTTGCCTTGTTTCTTTTCTTTGGCAGCATACTCAGTGATGTTATTAGCTCTCTTAGGCGAACCTTTTTCCCAACCCGGTCTAGTTTTGAATTCTGTTCTAAAATCTGTGATATACCCTAGAATTTCTTCTTTAGGAACACCATTTAGAACACGAGTTAATACTTCGCTTAAGAAGTCTTGGATAACAACCGGGGTATCTGACCTCTTGAGATCGAGCCCCATGGCTTTAATTTTGCCTGGTTTCCCGTCGACGTCTGACCGCTTTCCTTCTTTGTCGTAGTAGAGGACTGCATATCGTTTTTTGGTAATGAATAGTCCTTTGGAAGCAACAATCTCGCGACCTGCCTTAATGACCTCTCCTCGAGATTTGGGGACGTGGAATGCATCGGACATGAATTTGACGAATGTTCCATTTACTTCTTCTCCTATGGTATCATAAAGTTCAACGACACTTTCCTTAGTCCAAGGAAGTGTGCCTTTCTCGATGTCCTTCTTTAGCGTAGAATACGCAGAGAAGTAACAAGAGTCTGTGTCACCGTATATGACAGCTTTACCAACATGATCATATTCTCCGGTTATAATTTCGTTTACCTTACTTGCCATATGCTTGGCAATCTGTCTACCAGTAAGAGTTGTGGACTGTCCGATTCTATTATCAAAGAATCTACAGCCGGGATTAAGAATAGCACCATACAGTGAGTTAAGATTAATCTTTTTAACTAACTGACGTTTATCCCAATATTCTTCCTCAATTTTATTGCCAGCCTGGATACATTCTTTTAATTTGGCCTGCATTTCTTTACGTTCTTTATACCAACGTGCTAACAGCCCTGGAATGATTCCTTCTACTTCGTAAGTAAAAATAGTCCCGTTGGCTGAAAGCATCCAAGGTTGATTGCTTTCAAAAATTAAATCATAGATTTGTGCGGCGCTGAGAGTATCGCTACCACTACCCTCCCAATCGATAGTGATTTCTCTACCGACTTCTCTGTTCATTACAGCAGTATATTCAAGGCTACCAAAGATACCTTCCCATGCTGCCGCGAATGATTTGCCTTTGGCCATTTCTGCTTCGATATATGCTTTAGTTCCGTCTGGACGTAGTTGGCCTACAATAGTTTCCGGACCCATGTTTAATGCACGAATCGCAGATGGATACAGTGAGTTGATATCAAGTGAACCGATCCACTCGTGGATGCCTTTCTTAGGATAGGCAACATACGCACCTGCGGCCTGTGTGTCTCCGTGTTCGTCCATCTTTTTACGATTGGGAACGATCATTCCTCGTCTATGAGCTTCATTGATAATCGCCTGTTCAGTAACAGCCACAGCACCCATAGTAGTCTGTAACAGAACTGTGTTTTCGTGTGCAATCTTGTTAGCTAGATCCAAGAACTGTAATTTTTTATCTAGTTTATCTAAGAGAGCACAGTCTTGTCTATTATATTCAATGAACTTTTTAAAGTCATTGTTATAAAGCTGATCTAATGTTCCTTCATAGACAGTTTTACTTTCACCGATTTCCATTTCACCGATCGCATCCAATCGATATGTGTGGCGTTCTTCATAGGTATATTTTCTATAAAGTTCGAGACTGTCAAGATGAACACGACCAATTAGATCATAAGTAACAGCACTCTTTCCATATTTTTCGTATTCTCTTTTCTTAGGATAACAGTTCCAAAGACAGAAACGTTTAGTATCCTCTTTTGACAGAACTTTAGTTACACGATTAACTGTATAGGGAATATCGAAACCTTCTGAGTTCCAGCCACTTAAAACATCAGCATCTTCGATAAGATCTAAGAATGTATCTAACATCTCTGCTTCGGTTTCGAACAGCATAGTATTAGGAAAATCTTTTACAGCTTCTTTAGCTTCGATGATATTAATGGTCTTTGGGGGAATGGCTAAACAGATTAATGTGTCCATCCATTGCAAATGAACAGCGATAGCAGTAATAGGCATAAATGCATCTTCTGGCGAAGCATAGCCACGTTCTGGATCAAAGTCCACTTCAATATCAAAGAACGCTACGTTCAGTTTTGGAGCATCGACATTTAGATAATGATCTTCTAGACAGCGATAAATGGGGTTAATATCGCTTTCGTAAAGTTTTTTGTTTGAATGTATCGCAAGTTCTTTGCGAAGTTCTTTGATATTTTTACAACTGACCTTATTAAGAGGCTCACCCTTGATAGATTGATATTTTCCTCTTGGGTCGTGATAGTAAAAAATGTGCTTGGCAGGGTAGTCTTTAAAATGCCTCTGCCCTTTGTCATCACGCTCAACGACACGAATCATGTCATCGTCGCGATCATAGAATGCGTCAACGTAACTCAAATTTTTCTCCTATGCAATTTACGGCTTGCAAATACCTAACTTGCGGTTTATGGCCTCGCCTACCATCTAACTTTATTTAACTAATTAGCATTCTCACCAGCCCAAGCGTATCAATGGTGGTGAGCAAGATGTAGTTAGCCAACATGCCAAAAGATTTCCTAGTCCAAGCAGCCCAAGCATACATAGCACAACCAGCGATCCAAACAGGATATAAAGCAAGGAGTGGAGGATTGGGAACCGTGAGCGCCATAGTGATGCTGCATCCAATTGAGACAGCCCAAGCAAGGAGCTCAATAATAAAACGTAAACGGTTAGATGCCCAATCATCTTTTATCCATTCTATTGTTGGGCGGAATATATCATTTATCATTTAGTCCTTTTCCGGTAATTTCTTAGTTACGCCAAGGATCATTTCAATTTCATCCCACTCTTGCTCGTGTTCTTTCCAATTGTCTTTGTGTGCAATACGAATAGCTTTATTAATCCAGCTTGGTTTGATTTGTAGTTCTTCGGCAACTGCTTTAACAGTTTCTTTTAAGCCTTCTTGTAAATCTTCTACTTCTCGAAGCACATTACCGCCTTCATTAATGAGACGTTCTAGTTTTGCTTTTTCTTCGGGACCGTAAATTTTTGACATTTGTTAACTCCAAGTAATAATGTTTATTATATAGCCATAAAAAAAGCCGGTCAATGAATAACCGGCTTTATTTTACCAAAATAAAAATTATTTTTGATCTTCTGCTAGCACGTCATACATTTCAAATACGCCGCCGTTGCGCTCATAAATTAAACCTGCATATAGATCTGCTTTCATGCCTTCGCCTAGTTTGGCTTTAGCAACACGCTCTGCCCATGTAAACAATGCTTTGTCTACAGGATCGATCTGTTGTTGACCACCACTTTCTTGAACTAGCTTAACCATGTCTTTGAAAGATAGTTTTGTTTCGACTGATTCTGCAACTACTTTCTTAGAAGTTTTTACAGACTCATTCTTTTTACCAAAATACTTTTCTTGTTTAGCACTCATGCCTTTCTTGCCATCTTTCTTGTCACCGCCTTTTTCGGCAGCAGCTTTTTTCATTGGCTCTTTCTTGTCACCGTCTTTGTCAACGTCTAAGAAATCTGGCTTAGCACCTTCGTCCATTTTCTTTTCTTTCTTGGCTTTTTTATCTTCTTTATCAGACTTCTTAGCCTCAACCATCTTTAGGAATTTGGATTTAAATTGATCAGGATCAATAGATTCTTTTTTGGCTTTCTTTGGTTTGCCGCCTTTGTTTGCCGGAGCATCTGTATCATCGTCATCTTTAGGCTCTTCGCTACCACCATACGCTGATGTAGATTTGTGAACTAAACCAGTTTTAGTTTTAGTAGCAACACCTTTCGATGTAGTTTTCTTGTCGCCTGGTTTCGCATCAGCATCGAATACTTCGTCTACTTTCTTTTCTTCTTTCTTTTCTTCGGCTTTTTTCTTAGCTTCTGAGATATAAGAAGAAGTTCCTGCTAGAACACGTAGTTGAGCATCTTCGTTAAGCTGAACTGCTTTTGGTAATTCTGGAGCTGGGATAACTTCAATTTTGTCATCCATCGAGCTAATTTTTGTAATTAATGATTTAAAGTCCATAGTCCTGATCCTAAAGGTGTATAATGTATTTATCTCTTGACTGCTGAGCCGCCAAACAAGCTAACGCCTGTATCCAGAGCATTTCTAGCAGTTCCGTCGGAATTTTTTGGTTGAGAAACTTTGGGCTGAGGAGGCGCTTTAGTGCCGCTTTTACCAGGTGATCCTGTATAGCTCTTTTTTCCACGAGCTTTTCCTGGGCTTATATGCGGGCTAGCAACGGTAGCGATATTACCTGCCGATGTAGCACCAGCTGTAGCTGTTTCAAATATTTCTCTTATTTTCATAGTATAATATTTATTTCTTTCTACCGCTCTTCATATTAGCGCACCAGTGAGCCATACGTGCTTTTTCACCTGAACTGTTCTTGGCAGTTTTGCGCAACGAGCTAACACTAGCTTTGCAATTTACACCGCTGCGTTTAGCTAGACCCTTACGCCCTGGCTTTTTGCCGTCAGCAAAGTTTTCAACATTATATGTGGGGTCTGTTTTTTGACGTTTCATTCCCTTAGGTTGATTAGGATCAACCGGATCGATATCTGTAGTTGTAAGCCCTAATTTTTCTAAATTTTTAAGATATTCATGTTCTTCTTCTTCGCTACCAAAACTAACAATAGTGCTAGGTGGTCCTTTACCGAAATCGTGTTTACCTAACCCTTTTAGATCACTGATATGCTGACCAAGTTTATACCAGTCATACACATCAGAAACATCAACTCTAACTGTTCCTTTAGGCATGGTTGGTTTTGTTTCAGGACCCCTGGGTTTTTCGTTAGGGTGCTGGTCTTCGATTTTTCTAATAAATTCTCTAGCTCTCATTTCATAGCCACCATAAATTTGTCATGCTTTTCTTTTCGTTGGTCTATATGTTTCATTCCAGGGTTGATAGGTTTAGTTACAGATTTTGTATCTTTAAAACTGTCAACTTTATCTCGAACACGTTCCTTCCAATACCACACAGCGACCTTGGCTGCTATTTCTGGACGTTCGACCAATTCGGGTTTTTCAACTAAAGGCAAACCCAAGGCTTGTCCAGCACGTTTGTAGTTATCTTTTCCAGTGAGCTGTATGTATCCACGTCCTTTGTATTTTGCACCGTCTCCGGGCTTGGTGTTGCCTAGTATCTTTGCTTTACGTGGAGCAAACTTAATATCATATTTTTTGAAATCTAATGAACCACCGATCTCTTTCATGTGCTTGAAATCTAATGTTTCGTGAGCGCATTGTGCTAGAAAGGCTGCAAGCTCGCTGCCTTTTATTCCTGCCTTCTCTGCTTCTTTTTTTAGAAATACTTCGTGCGGGTTACCGGTTACAGATTTAGCAATATCTTTTTTTGATACTTGTTGGATAACATCGGTAGATTTTTTCTTAGCAGCTTCTGCGTCTCCGGCACCACCGAATGCCAGTGCTGTCCCTAATGCTCCGGCAGCGGCCCAATCTTTCCATCCTTCGCCGACTCCGCCGTCACCACCCCCATCTCCGCTATAGCCAGTAGCGTAACCGTAGGCGCCGTAAGGGCCCGGTCCATATGCAGCCCAACGAGCACTTTTACGTCTGCGTTTCTTTTCAGAAACAATTCCCTCTCTCATATATTCAGATGCATCGCCTTCTGGGCTGACATGCCAGGCATAGAATTTAGTTTTAGGATGGTCTTTCTTAAGTTCTATAAATGTATGTAGATTAGGTTTTGCATCGTCATACATTATAGCTTTGGTATAATCATCTTTATCAAGTAATGTTTTGATTATAGATTTTTTACGTTCTTCGGTAGTTCCCTGTTTGCTATTACCTGCACGATAGACATGCACTTTGTCAACGTCTACTCCATACTTACGGAATGTATCTAGAAATAATTCTTTATCATCAAAGTCTGCACGAGCAGTGACCATTACCACTTTGTTGCCTGTGGCGATATCCTGTTTGAGTTGTCGCATCATAGGAATGATAGGCTTGGACTTTTCAAAAAACTCACGGGCATTGCGAAAATCTTCAAAATCAAAACTTTCACCTGGTTGCAGTTTATAATGTGTAAAGTCATGACTGTTTAAACTTTTGATAACACGGCCGTCTTTGATCACATGAACTTTGGTCTGTGTATTGACCAATGTATCGTCAATATCAAAGACCACCAGTTTCTTTGGTTCAAACTCATGTGCTCTCATTTGGTGTCTCGGGTGGGCAACAGAATCTTGGATTACACCAATCGCTATAGTCTTGTCCTGCATAGCCACCATAAGCAAGACTCATGCTGATACTATACATAGCAAGGCCTGCTATAAAATTTTTAGTGAGGGCTGTAAGGGTTTCTCGGACGGTCATAACCATCATCCTCCGGATATACTGGATAATCATTTGGGTTCATACAGGCTTCTCTCCAGTTAGATAAGGTTTACTGAACCATAGTTTAAACCATTCTGGTGTTCCTGGTTTAATATCATGTTTTTTCATAAGCTCACCTTTTTCATTCCCGGTAACACTTATATTGCTACCGTCAAACGGATTTACAGGATCGTATTTTACATATCCTTTAAATTCATTAATACCGGCAAGACGTTTTAATTCAGATATTTCCATTAGTCAGTAGCCGGTTCGCCTGTAATAGAAACTTCCCATTTCTTTCCGGTCGCTTCAGATTTTTTACGAGCCCAATCTTTTAATTGATAGTAGTGTGCTCTTTCACGCTCGTCATCTGCATAATAACCGCGGCCTTTGAATACCTTCCACTTCTTACCGTTGATATAGATAGCGAAATTGTTTGGCGGTTCGGTGTTGCCCTCGTCCCAATCTTCTGGATCTCTGCGTCTGCCACTACCACTCCACCCGGGCTTATGACTTGCGCCACCATACCAATGAGCTGCTTCATCCATAGGTTTACCTTTATGTTTAACATCGCCCTGTTTTTCGGCCTTCTTCTTATCTTTGTGCGGGCCAGCACCTGCAGTCTTTTGATTCTTGGCTACAAAGTTTCTTGGCTTACTTGCTGGTATAAATTCTTTTGCTTTCATTTTGATTTCCTTGACTGCTTAGGACCTTTCCTTGTTTTCCACTTCTTATCAGTTGAACACCAGTAACGCCCGTAGCCTTCTTTAACTTCTTTCTTTTTAGGATAACCATGTCTTATATCTAATTGATATCCTTGTAACCCTTGTTTAGATAATACTCCACTGATAAATTCTTCTGCTTCTCGAGCAGTGGCAAATTTATCACCTAAATTATATTTTCTTACTTCGCCGTCGATTTTTACATAAGCAATAGTAATAGGTTTGACTGGTTCTTCTGAGGCCTGTGCCGGACTTGCTAATAAATTAGCAGCAGCTAAAGCTGCGCCTGCTACTTTGCTTTTCCAACCTTCTTCAACGCTATCGATCATTGGATCAATACCGCGACTTCGGATTCCACCTTTTCTTCTTACTTTAGCAAGTTCTTCTAAGGCGTGTCGAATCTGCTCCATATTCATCTTTAATTCTTCAAATTGGCGAGTCATTGTTTGCCACTCTGCAGGACTAGCCTTGTCGACACGAGCAGCAAGGTCTTTTATCTGTCCCGCAGCTCGCATCATACGATATTTTAATTTTGCAGGATTAGCTTTGTCATGACTGTGAATCATCGGATCCATAGGGTCTGTAGGATCCATTTCAATAGGAGCTTCAGAAATGCTTTCTGCAATCTTCATGCCTTTACGCACAGCAGCAAACAAGGGTTTAGCAAGTTCTCCTGCACCTGTGGCTTCTTTAAATGCTTCAAAATCATTGTTGGCAGCAGCAGCTCTAGCACCACTGGCACTCACTCCAGCAACACCTTCAGCACCATCTTCACGCTCTCCGCTACTTACAAAATCTAAAACTTCAAACTTATAGAAACCGTGTGCCTTACCTTCAACACCGTTGTATGCTTCGAGAAGTTTTTTCATATCATCTAAACGATCACTACCAGCTACAAAGGTCGCTGCGTTATAACCTTGATCGTGTAGATATGATGCTACTTTAACAACTGTGTTTAGACTGGGATCGTCCACTACATTTCCTGCATATTCGGGAAACATTTCTTTAATGAACTTTATTTTTGTTCCGTAATCTAAAGGATTCTTTTTAGCGTCTTGACTTTGGCTAACGAATATTCTCATATCGCCGCCTTGAGACTTCATCGTATCTAAAACTTGTTTGTGCCCGATGGTAGGAGGATTCATTCTACCAAAGCAGAATGTTACGTGTTTGCTACCAGCTTCAAACAATTCGGTTAAAAACATTACTTGTAATCGCCTTTCTCAATATGTCTTGATTGTTCTTCTGCAAAGCGTTTTGCAAGGTCAATTAGTTTTTCTTTAGGAAATTTTTCTTCTCTATCTTGGATGTCAAACATTTTACAGTAATGATTTAAACAATTTTCAATTGGTCTAATATAAACTTTAAAAACATTAGGATTTCCCTTGTGTTCTTTATGACGATCAACAGCTGGGAAAAAATAACGATTCAACATTTGATCATCGTTGTCTATAAAAAATTTTAAATCATCTAACCAATCAATTTCTTGATCGTCTTCTTTAGGTGCGCCAATCGGCGAAAACATTTCTTTTAAAAGCATTACCAGCTCCTGCAAGACCAGTAACGTGCTTTCCAACGTGGACCTGGGTTTTTACAATTATGTCTAGCACGGAAAGATTTTCTACGTGCCGGATTAGATTTCTTAATACGCATTTTCTTATCGCCAAAGTTTACTTTGACAATCTTACCGTTAGGCTTACGGACATAGACTTTTGATTTTTTTACATCACCTGGTAACTTTTTACCAAGCGGAACTTCTTTGCCGTGATATTTTGCTTCTGTTGTTTGAACATCTTCGGCATACTTATTAGCTTTCATATAGTCTCTAACGGTATCGATATAATCAACAGCCTTAGTAATTTTAGCCTGAACCCATTCTGGTAGATTTTCGTCAGCATCTAAAATAGCATATAATTCTTTGGCAGCATCATCGATGGTTCTAAGATCGTCTTTGGCCATATCACCTTCACGATCGTATTCACCGTAGTTTACAGGATCCTTGGGATCTTCTGGTCCATGATCTTCCATCTTGACACAGTTATCTACACGCTTGCCACCTTTCATTTTAGTGCCCATTCGCTTGTAACCCTTCCAGCAGGCTTTGCCATCTAGACCTTTTTGTTTTTCCTCACGAATAACTTCACCGTCTAAGAATACCAAACCTTCTTTGGCTAACATATCAAGTGCTATGTCATCTAAGTCGATAACAATACCATCTTCTAAAATGTCAGTGATTTCTGTAGCGATTTCAAAATCTTCTGAAAAACTAATACCAAAGTCATCACCGATTTCGAATTCTTCAGCAAAGCCTTTGGCTTTAGCTTCTTTTTCTAAATCTGTTTTACGTTGGACAATAGCTTGACTGATTTCTGGGTCCTTAGAAGCTACAGGATCCATTTGTAGATCTTGCAGAGCTTTGCGCTTGGCATCTAAATCGTCTTTGTCTCTAAGGGCTGTTTCGCTAACGATTGCGTCTAATTTTGATAAAAGGTCTCTCATAGTATTCCTCGTGAGGTAATACTATATTTATCGAACTTTAACTCTTAGTAATTATAACGAATCTTGACAATCGTGCCTTGATCTACACGATATGCAGCGCGAATCCAGACGAATCTGCCTGTAAAATTAACAGTTTCGTTGGATATTAAGGGAGTGCTGTCTTCAACTGTAATAGTAGTGCCGTAAACATCTACCCAATCATTATCTCCTGGTTCTAATTCTAGCGTTCCTTGTATTTTAGCAACGCCAACAAAGTTATCAAATTCATACACAACAGTGTGTAAACCATCGTTAAATTTGTTATAACCTGCTGCTTTATTTTTAGAGCCGTAGACGAAATCCGCGGTTACTTCGGATTTGTCAGATAATAATTCTTTGTTTTCAGTGGACATCTCTTATTTATCGGAAATTACGTAATTATAAATTCGACCCACTACTGACGAATTTCTAAGTTTTAACATCAATAGTGTAGGCTCGTCCTCGACTAAAATGTATCTACGATCCCAGTTCCAATCAGTGTGCATGAACCACTTAATTACAGTATCAGTTAATCTTATCTTGGAATTTTGTGTTTTCATCCAATTGATGAACTTTTCTTTTTCTTCCGTGTCGCCTGCTAGTTTATGAGGTAATAGATAGACTCTAAACTGATATTTGTTATGCGGCAACTTTTTGCCCACAATAACTTGAGGCTGATCTAATATATTAGAATTAACATCAGGTTCAAAGCGGAGGTTAACAAAGTCTTTATATTGATTAGAGATATCATTATAGAATTTTGAATCGTTAGTATAAAAGTCTATATTAGAATTTTCTATTCTTTTTGACCATATACTAGGATCATAGTTAAGCAAGAACTTCGATAGTTCTGCTATTTGTTCTTTGTTATGAAATACCTTTGTTTCAATAGAATGACGATAGCTGTTTCCGCCGCATTTATCACAATAACGTTCAACTTCAGACAAAGGAACCGTTCGGAATACTGCGGCTCCTTTGATTTCTAAAGAAACTTTGTAGCACCACTTGTTATAAAATTTTCTAGTGGTCTGTTTAGCTTTGAACTGTTTCATCTAATTGATCTAAAGATTTTTTAGCTTTGATAGCTTTTCTTTCTTCTTTTGTTAACGGTTTTGGAAGTTCAGCGATTGTAAATTCTAAGTCGTCTTTAACTACAGAAACTGTTACCAATCCGCCATTAACTAGGTCTCCAAATAATACTCTTCGACTTAATGGAGTCTTAAGTTTATTATCGATCAATCTAGCTAACGGTCTTGCACCCATCTTCTTGTCGTAGCCTTTTTCAGCTAGCCATTTAGCAGCAGAACTTTCTAAAACAATTTCAATACCTTTGTCTTTGAGTTGTGTGTTAAGTTCTCCAACAAACTTCTTAACAATTTGTTCAACCACAGAGTTGTCTAGTTTGTTAAATTTAATCACAGCATCTAAACGATTGCGGAATTCGGGAGCAAAAAATTTCTTAATAGCTTTATCATCTTCTCCGTCACGTTCTAGCTCACCAAATCCTATGGTATTGCGTTCATTATCGGCAGCACCTAAGTTACTGGTCATAATAAGAATGGTGTTTCTACCATCTGCCACTTTGCCATTAGAACCAGTGACAAATCCGTTGTCCATAAAGGCTAACAAAATGTTGCTAACATCTGGATGAGCTTTTTCAATTTCATCTAACAATAAGATACTGTTAGGATGTTCTTGAAGTTTTGTAATCAACATACCGGCATTATCTTCGTAGCCGACATATCCCGGAGGAGCGCCGATCAACCTAGCCACGCTGTGCTTCTCTTGATATTCACCCATATCAAAACGGACTAATTGCATACCCATTTTTTCTGCGAGCTGTTTAGCAGTTTCAGTTTTACCGCAGCCTGTAGGTCCTAAGAACAAGAAACTACCGATTGGTTTATTAGGTGACTTCATTCCTGCTTGGGCTACAAAAATTTTATCTAGCAAGGTAGCAACAGCTTTGTCCTGTCCATAAACAACATTTTTCATATTGTTTTCTAAACCAGATAAGTTTTTGCTTTCCTTTTGAGCCACAGTTTCAAGAGGCATATTAATCATTTTGCTGAGCTCGTAGGTAACTTGTTCGATATCAACAAGTTGTTCTACACCTTCCATGGAGGCATCGTCTTTGAGTTTATACCTTGCACACGCACAGTCGATAATGTCAATGGCCTTATCTGGAAGTTTTTTATCGCTCATGTATTTCACAGATAATTTAACGGCTTGGTCAATCGCAGCATCTGTAATTTTTACATTGTGATGTTTTTCGTAATACTTTCTTACACCTTTGATAATCTTAACTGTTAGCTCTGATGTAGGTTCGTCGATAGTAACACGTTGGAATCGACGCATTAGCGCACGATCCTTTTCAAAATGCTTACGATATTCCTCCCATGTGGTGCTGGCAATAAGTTTGATCACACCTTTGGTTAGAATAGGTTTAAGCATATTGCTCATGTCATTAGAGCTTTGGTTCGCTGCTCCTGCACCTTGCATCATGTGTGCTTCGTCGATGAACAAGATGATTTTTCCCTTGCGCTCTAAAGCCGTTAACACAGCCTTGACACGTTCTTCAAAGTCACCTCTATACTTAGAACCTGCTAAAAGAGCACTGATATCTAATGTATAAACCTGATGGTCCTGAATAAATTTAGGAACTTTCTTTTCGTGAATCTTACGTGCAAGTCCTTCTGCGATAGCAGTCTTGCCTACGCCAGGATCGCCCACCATTAACACGTTGGCTTTATTTCGTCTAGCTAATACCAACTGTATTTCTTCGATTTCGTTGTCTCTGCCGATAACAGGATCAATCAGTCTTTGTTTGGCCTTGAGGCTTAAGTTAGTGCAAAATTGATTCAATATTTTATCTAGTTGAGATGTGTTAACAATTCTGTGCGGTTCTTCTTCTTCGCTATCTTCTTCGATGACTAGATTTTCTTGAAAATATTTTACAAATTTTTCTTTAGTTACTCCACCTTTGGTTAAGAAATAATAACCAAAACTGTTTTTCTCTGAAAGTATACTAATGATAACATCAGCAACTTCCATACGCTGTCTGCCACCGAACAATACTTGTGTAAAGCAACGATTTAAAACTCGTTCGACAGAATTAGTTTTTCTAGGTTTTACAGCACCTTGAGTTTGGCTAACGATATCGTTTAGATTGTTTTTTAGAAAATGCTCGAGATTGCTCTTAATAAAGTCAACATCGGCACCAAAACTTTTTAGCATTTCAAAAGAGTTTTGCTCGCAAGCTATTCCATAAACAATATGTTCTATGGTTATATATTCGTGTTTTAATTTTTTTGCAGTTTCAACTGAAAATTCAAAAATGGCCTGCAATTGATTGCTTGGTTCGATCATTATTTCTTTTTCCTAATTTTCTTCATAGCTAATTGTAATTTCATCTGACTTACTCTGTCAACGAAACAAACACCGTTTAAATGATCCAATTCGTGTTGGAGACATTTACTTAGATAACCGTCTACTTTTATTTCATGAGTATTTCCTTTGCTGTCTTGATACTCTGCTACTACCCATGTTGGTCTTTTAATTTTAAGATACAGTCCGGGATAACTTAAACACCCTTCTTCGTCTAATACTAATTCCGAACTTGCTTCTTTGATAACAGGATTAAACAATGCGAAAGGTGCAGGAAATCCTTCGATATTATTACTGCCCATTACAAATACTCTTTTTGTGATGCCTATTTGATTAGCTGCTAATCCAATGCCATGACTTTCGACCATAAAGTCTATCATGGATTTTTCTAATTCTTCAGCATCTCCATCGGCAGCAAAATTCCAAGGTGTGCTGATCTGAACTAGACTTTCGTGTGGTCCTAATTTAAATTCCATCTTTTATAATTTTTACCTTTTCTAACATTTCTTCAGATAAGTTCCTTGGAACCATAACTTTTATTCTTATCAACAATTTGCCTCTGTGCTTGGATCTAATATGAGGCAATCCGTGACTGTTACAACTTAACACAGTCTCTGGTTGTGTTCCTGGGGGAACAGTTACATCTAATTGTTTATTATCTAATGTAGTGATAGATAATGTAGTTCCTAATATAGCATCCCATACAGATATAGTTTGATCTATAGCTAAGTCAGTTCCGTTACGTCTGAAGAGAGGATGCTGTCTAATCATGATATTAACGATAAGATCCCCAGGACGAAGATTTCTTATAGAGTTATCTCCCATCCCCTCGTATCGAATCTGCTGTCCATGCTCTACACCCGGAGGAATAGAAATGTTGATCATTTTCTTTACTCCTCCGGGCATACCTATTTCAGCATCAATGGTTTTTCCTTGTAGCACATCTTCTAAAGTAATTTCAATATTAACATTTAGAGTTTTGTTTCTTTGCATCGGACGCTGGCCAAAACCAAAACCAAAGTTTCCAAATAAATCGTTTAAGTCGCCTGTTCCAAAATGGAATTCGAAGGGACCTTGGTTAAATCCTCCCATGCCTGGTTGAGCATTAGGATCTCCCCCCATATCGATGATTCTTTTCTTTTCAGGATCGGTTAGAGCATCGTAAGCGGTGGATATTTCTTTAAATTTCTTTTCATCACCTCCGCGGTCAGGATGATGCTTCATAGCTAAACTACGATATGCTTTTTTAATTTCGGCGTCACTTGCGCCTCGTTTTAATCCTAAGGTAGCGTAATAATCCATGTTATTATTATATGATAAAAAAAGGACTGTGTCAAGCAGTCCTTTTATTTAATGCAGATTTACTGAGCTCGAATTATTTTTTCTTTTCAGGAACTGCTGTGCCTTCGTGCTTTTTATGCACTTTAACTTCTTTACAACTTTGTTTCACTTTTCCAGTCTTTTTATCCGTTTCTGGTTTGCCGTCTTTGCCTTTAACATCGATACAGACTTTTTTAGTTTCGCCTTCAGCATATGCAGGATATGCTACTGCTAATGCTAGGCCTGCTACAAAAATTAAATGTTTCATAATGTCTCCTTATAGTTCGGGTTGATCAGGCTGCACTGGCATTGGCTTACCTGTGCTGCTCATTGCTGGAGCCGCTGGCGTCGGCTTAGGTGCGCTTCCAAAGCTGCTTCCGCCAAAGCTACTTGGGGTGCTTGGTGCTCCGAAACTTGGCGTAGCTGGTGCGCCGAAACTGCTCGGTGCTGCTGGAGCAGGGCTAAATGTTGAAGGGCTGCTTGCTGGTGTAGATAGTCCGCCATTGTTTGCTCCATTTAGTTTTTCTTGTGTGCGACCAAATGCCGCGATACCTAATACCGCACCCATTGCGATATGGAATAAACCAGCACCTTGTAAGGTTAGTGGATTCCATTGTGTAATAGGACTATGTGTTAGAGTTTGTAACAAACTCCATAAGATTGGAAATATGACCATGTCCATCATGCAGACAACCATATACATCCAACCCATCATTGGACGCCATTTAGCATTCATCCAATCTTCTTTTTTCTTTTCACTATCGCTCATCGTTGTGTGATCTGTCATTAGTCGCTCCTTTATCTAAATTAAAACCAAAGGAAGATTCCGTTGGCTGATAATACTAATCCTACGCCTGCTACTGCAAAGCTACTCCAAAACATTGGCATACTGACTGCAAGGATACTTGCGGAAAGCACAACAATGGCTAACTGATACGCGGTAGAAGCATAACCGATCCATGGACTAGATTTCTTGGCTAGTTCACGATCTGCTTCCATCTTACGTGCATTAACAGCGATCTCTTTCTTATCGCTGTCCATGCGTTCTGCTTCTGCCTTAAATTCTGCCTTTAGTTTAGGATCACTAGTTGTCTTTGATGCGATTTCATAACTAACTAAACGATTATTTTTTGCTTGGTATTGTGCCCAAGCATTGTTAGCACCTAATGTATTGTTTAATACTGTGCTGGATAGTTTCCCACCATACCAACTGTTTACTGCTAGGAACAACGCGAATACGGAAATAACCATACCTGCTTTGTCTTTGATCTTTGCTTCACGCTCACTTCGGCTACCCGGTGCTGGCTTTGGTGCATCGGGATCTTTTGCGTCCTTTGTGAACATTTTTAAAACTGTGTCTACTACGTTAGCCATCTGCGCTCCTTTCAAAAAAATTATTTCACGCTGTCAAAATTTTGTTTTTGGTCGTTATACCATTTAATCCACGCATCTACTTTTACACGACATTCATAGTAGGTGCTGTAATTTACTACAACTACATCAAGCAATTTGCTTAATTCTTGTGTTTCTTTTGCTGCTTCTTTTAATTCAGGACAAGCCTGCATGATTTCCGGAATCGCTTCTGGAAAGTTTCTTTTAACTGGAGCTGTTCCTAGGCATCCAGTTAACAGCAAGGCAGGAATTAGTAAGAGAATACTTTTCATTTTGATTCTCCTGGCTTAGCATTTTTAGCCGCAGCATTATGTAAGTCTATAGCCTCAGGAGCAACTTTACATTCTTTATCAATAATCTTTTCGACTTCTTTGATTTTTTCTTGTATCACATATTGTGTGTCTTTTACAGTTTTAACTTTGTCTACATAGACTTTTTGAATCACTGTATTGATTTGTGGTGCTCGTTCTTCTGATTTTTTAATTTTTTCTTCAAGTTCTGCCACCTTGGCACGCCACTCCATCTCAACACCGTAACCACCTTTGAGATAGATACCAGCTACTAAAAGGACTGCGCTGATTACTTGTAATATCAAGTAGTAGGGAGAAAGTGCTGGGAACCAGCGCAGAATTCTGTGTAAGACAAAAAAGAATAAAAAGGAACCAACCGCACCTGCGATTAAGATAGCATTGATAACATAGATAAGAAAACTATCTGGTATAAATGCTAACATCCACATTTTAGGCTACTCCAAAAATATGTAAAGCGTGATTGTAATGCTTGATACGATCTTCTAATCCAATAGTTCCGCCATTGATTCTTTTAGTCAATGTTAGGATGTCTCCCTTGTCAGCCCATTGGTTTAGTTTATTTTGTTCCCAGAAGAAACAAGCAGATTGCACAGCACCTTCGAATGTTTCTAGATATTCGCTGGCTTCTTCTATAGGAATGTCTAAACTTGCTGCAAAGAATGTATAGTTGTCTTTACCAGTTAATTGAATCAATCCACGACCACAATAACGGTATCCGTCTCCGCTGTCTTCATCACCGTTGCCCATACGATTCGCATAGACTCTGTTTGCGATCATTTGTGGCTTGTTGGCGTATTGTGCTGCGATATTATCGTCTGGAAAATACTTAGGAAATACCTTGCGCAGACTTGCTGCTTTATAATTTAAGTTTTCTTTTAAGAAAATGAATCCACCACTTTCGTGAGCGCATTGTGCTAGAAAGGCTGCTACACGTTGTGGAGTATTGATTTCATATTCCGGAAGTATTTCTGAAAGAGCACTATACCAATGATCTACATATGGATTCTTTGGAATCATGTCTTTTAATTGTGCTTTGGTAAAATCAAATGTAAAACTCATTATTATATCCTTTGCAATAACATAGCTGTTGCACCATTTGTGAACAGTAATTTATCTCCAAATTTATTGATATCGTAATCGCCTAATACTTTAGTAAGCCAAAAAGTTTCAGCTGATGATTCAGGATCAACAGATGGAGCACCTTCTACAATCGCTTGTGGATCGTTTTCATTTAACCAACGTAGTTGTATTTTTTGATCAAACGGTTTATGGATAGTGATAACATTACCATCTAATGTTAAATCGTCCATTAGCGTTTTGTTAAAGAATCTTTTTACAGATTCAGTTCTCATTTTGTTCATGAGTCCATCGTAATCTCCGGGAGTCATTGGGATTACTTTTTTGATAGTATCTTCTGCTAAATCGTGTTCTGATTTTTGTTTATGATACTTAAATTTAAAATCATCTATGCCTGTTAATTTTCTAACACCATAAATTAAATCTTTAATTTGTTCTGATAGTTTAGGAGTTCTTGACAATTCGACGAAAACAGCATATTCACCGTTGGTATTTTCTCCAGAGCTGACATCAGCATCTAATACAAACGGATATCCTTTTTCGATAAACTCCATTAAATCTTTAGCCGGGCTACGATCTTTAACTTGAAAGCTGACCACACATACATCACGGTCCTCGCCCATTTTTGATTTAAAGGTATCTATTTCGATTTTGTTATGGACCAATTCAACCAAGTCCATAGATCGTAGACCTTCATTAAGCTGCTGGTTGTTCTGCATTTGCCATTTCCTGTGCTTGTTGGTCGGCTGGATTAACGTCGGCGTTAACAGCACCACTCAAGTTGATAATGTCTTCAACTTTATTTTTATCTAATTCTGTGTAGCCTCTATTAATGTCAGTCATTAATTTTTTCGGCATAGTAATCTTTACCATCCATACAGGAACTAGATCAATTTTACCTTTACGTGTGCCTGGACGAATATCGTCGGGCGTTTTAATTTTTCTTACTTTAGATAACTTAGCTTCAGCTATCTTTACTTTGCAACCGTAGTCGATTAAACGAAGGCCACCTTTAGGTTCCGGCATTTTATCTTCCGGCCACATAAACGTGCATTCTACAAAGTAACGAGATTCTTTAGGACCCTCTACTAGCTCGCCGTCTATCCAGTTATCGAACACGTAGACGTCTAATTCGTCAATTACACGCTCGAAATCCTTGAGCAAACTTAGGCTATTATTAGAGCCATAGATCTGTTCTATGTTTTGTATGATATCTTTAATGTCTGCCATAACTTCTCCCATTTGTATTTATCGCGAAAATTTAAACATAACACATATTATTTTGCATCAGACATTAAATACTTTTGTGTTCGGCCAGCGGACACTGCGGTTTTAGGGTCCGTGCCTAACATATAAGAAGGAGGGCTAACCTTATATGAAGCGTAAAAGAACGCAGCAAGCGGCAGTTTTACAACCAAATGTAATAAATATCCATCAACGTTTAGAAGAGAAACGAAAACGAGTTCAGATATATCCAAAAAATCTTAGCCAAGAAAGCTACCTACTCAAACTCAACGATCCCAATAAAATGATAGTTTTTGCCATCGGGCCAGCAGGCACGGGTAAAACTATGTTGGCCGTGCAATGGGCAATCGATCAGCTAAAGTATGGGGACATTGACAGGATAATTATTACTAGACCTGCTGTGAGCGTAGATGAACAGCATGGCTTTTTACCAGGCGATCTTAATCAAAAGATGGAACCTTGGACTAAGCCCATAATGGATGTGTTTTCAGAAAACTATAATGCTAGAGAAATTACAAACATGATAACAGAGGGGGTGATTGAAGTTAGCCCTCTAGCATATATGAGAGGACGAACATTTAAAAATGCTGTAATTATTGCAGACGAAATGCAAAATGCCACACCGTCACAGATGAAAATGTTATTAACACGCTTAGGACAGCGAAGCAAGATGGTAGTTACGGGGGACCTACAACAGGCCGATCGTCCTAGCAATAATGGACTTTTAGAGTTTTTACAACTCTTTAAAGATTTTAAAAACAATCGTTATGTAGACGTTTGTCACTTTACCGTAGGTGATGTCGAACGTCATGAAGCTGTAAAGGAGATATTAGCGATTTACAAAGACGTTTAAAAAAAGG
>Ga0255173_1000188_pt1 | contig 17104 bp, 33 predicted proteins | sample Atl_Atl_RepA_8d_FD_183175 | JGI IMG/M metagenome (GOLD analysis project Ga0255173, IMG submission 183175) | Freshwater microbial communities from Altamaha River, Georgia, United States - Atl_Atl_RepA_8d | ecosystem: Environmental > Aquatic > Freshwater > River | place: USA: Georgia | collected...
TTGAAATACCACCGGGTCGAGGGATTCTTCGGGTCGCTGGTCATCAGCGATCCCTTTCAAAGAGCCGCAGCCGAACGCACAGCGCGACCCAGCCTTCGTAATAGCGCTCGTCCCTCAGCATCGCGTGGTGCGCCACCATGTCGGAGCCGCGCGCGCCGAACCGCGGGAAGCGCGAGAACAGCCAGCCCAGCACCGCGTCGACCGCCTCGGGATGGCGCGGGAACGCCTCGCGGGCGGCCGTCACGACCTCGCGCGCCTCCGGTGAGGGCACCCTGCCCAGCGACCAGCCGCGAGCCCGCGCCGCCGTCAGCCCCGGCGACGACGGCCGCACCAGCACTGGCACGCGCACCCGGATCCGCCGCGCCTCGGGCGGCGGCGGCAGCGACTGGCGGGTCGCCTGACGAAGCGCCTGGAGCGCCGCGCGGGTCACGACCGCGCCTCCTTCTCCGGCGTGAACCATTCGATCGCCGGCCTGTCATGCACCGCGCGATGTCGCACCCACACGAACCACGCCCAGGCGATCATCCCGTTGTGGCCCTTGTCGACCGCGCGGACGCCGTCGACGATCGGCAGCATGTTGACCCTGCCGGCGCTCACCATCACCGAGGTGAGCTGCGTCTCCTGGAACAGCGCCGACACGCGCTTGCCCTCGAGGAGCTGCAGCCGCCCGAGCAGCGCCACGAAGCCCACGTCCATCGACAGCGCATGCTCGGCGAACTCTCGCCACAGGCGGAACGGCGGGTTGGTCACGATGGAGTCGCAGTCGGCCGGCGGCTTCAGCTCGAGCAGGAAGTCGCGCCGGCTCTCGCCATAGCCGCGATCGACCAGATCCGTGCCGACCGAGGCGATCCCGTGCCGCTGCAGCGCCTTGCAGATCGCGCCGTCGCCGCACGCCGGCTCCCACACCGGCCCGCCGCCGTGCGCCTGGTCGAGGAACCGGCGATGGCGCACGATCAGCGGATCGATCAGCGCGTCGGGCGTCGGATAGAAGTCGTGTTCCTCACGGGCAAACCCGCGCGCAGCACCGATCCCACGCGAGCCGTTGGGCAGCGCCATCAAGGGCGGGCTACGATCCACCATCAGTCCGCCGCCCTCACGTCCGGAGCCTCGACCCGCCGCATGTTGGCCGCCACGATCGCCGCGGCGATCGGCGGACACACCGAGTTGCCGCACATGCGGACCTGCGCGGTCTTGGTCAGCGGTTTCCCGCTCGGGCCGGGCCCGTCGATGATGTAGGAGTCCGGGAAGCCCTGCGCGCGGTAGAGTTCGCGCGGCTGCAGCATGCGCATGCCGATGTCGACGATGGGCCAGCCGTTCACGGTGACCAGGCCGAAGCGCGGCTTTGCCGTCGCAGTGTGCAAGGGCTCGCCAAGCGCCTGCCCATGCTCTGCCGCCGAGTAATACTTCGCGATGAACGCCGCCACCCGCTTGGCACCGGCCTGGTCGTCGGGCGACAGGGAGGCCTGCACGAGGCCGTGATGCTGGCCGGCAGCGGTGATGGTCTTTGCCGGAGCGGCAGGATCACCATTTCCGCCGGCCGTGTTGCTTGTGTAGCTGTGCGTCAGCGTCGCCGCGACCAGCCCTTGCGTGCAGCCCTTGCCGACGATGGTCGAGACCGGCTCCTCGGCCGCGTGGCCGTCGTTGCCGGTGTTGTGCTGGGCGAGGAACGCCGCCACGACCTGCGCACCGTTCTGCGTCGGCACGACCGACGCCATCGGCTCCTCGACCGAACGCGCGCGCGGCGCCTGCCCTTCCCGCTCGCCGTAGCGCGGCGTCAGCACGGCTGACACCAGCCCGATCGGCGCCGCTCCGCCAGGCCGCTTCACGAAGCTGTTGGCCGTGACGGTGTGCATCGGCTCGTCGGCCGTGTGGCCGTCACTGCCCGCGCGGAACTTCGTGATGTGCGGCGCCACCAATGCCATCTCGCCACGATGCGCCGCTGTCACGGTCTTCATGGGCTCGCCGACGGCGTGGCCGCGATCGCCGCCGTGATGGGTGACCGGCATGATGATGGCCGAATCGCCCTTCGCGGTGATCGTCTGGAACGGCGAGGTGACCGACCGCTCCGGGCTTTGCCCCATGCGCCCGCCGACACCGGCAACGAACGGCTCGACCACGCCGTATTCCGGCGAGCCCTTCTGCGTCCGAAGCGGCTTCTCCGCCGGCCAGGCATAGGGCGCCCGGCCCGTCGTGCCGCCATGCGCAGAACTCACGATGAACGGCCGCTCGGCATTCACCACATACCGCATGACCCCGCGCGCGATCCGCCGCAGCGTGTTCTCCGCCAGCGGCCGCTCGCGCGTGAAGATCGACGGGCACGGGATCGACCAGTCGATGCACTCCGCCGCCGTGCGCCAGTCCAGCAGGCCGCCGGGCACCGTGCCGTCGGCGTTCGGCTTGTCGTGCGTCGGCGCCGGCCAGACGATCGGCAGCCCGTCGAACCGCACGATCACGAACAGCCGCTTGCGGATGGTCGGCGCGCCGTAACGGAACGCGCGCAGCTCACGCCATTCGACCTTGCCGCCCAGCTTGCGCAACTCGCGGCACCAGCGCTTGAAGGTGATGCCCTTCGACACCGGGCACGGCACCCGCTTGCCGTCCGCCGTCTCGATCAGCGGCCCCCAGTCCTTGAACTCCTCGACATTCTCCAGCCAGATCTGACCGACCGGCACCCGCGCCTGCTTCAGGCGCCGCACCCAGTGCACCACCACCCAGGCGAGATCGCGGATCCCCTTCTCGACCGGCTTGCTGCCCTTGGCCTTGCTGAAATGCTTGCAGTCCGGCGAGAACCACAGGCCGCGCACCGGCAGCATGCGGAACGGGATGCCGAGCTTCGCGCAGCGCCGGACCGAGGCCTCGCGCACCACGTCGATCGGGTCGGCCTTCCACACGTTCTGGCACAGGTGCAGCGTCTCGGGATGGTTGGCCGCATGCAGCGCCACCGCCTCGGCATCGTGGTTGATGGCGACGTCGGGCGAGCGGCCGAGCGCCATCTCGATCCCGGTCGACGCCCCGCCGCCCCCGGCGAAGTTGTCGATGATCAAGCCGTCGTCGATCATGTCAGCACCGTCACTTGGTCGAGCACCCACGCCACCACGATCAGCGCCAGCCCGAGCCCGATCACCAGCAGCGTCCAGAAATGGCCGTCACGGCGGGCGGTCATGGCGTCACCGCCGCCCAGCTCGCCGCCGGCACCGGCTCGACGACTTGCCGGACGCACCGCAGCCGCGCGCCCGCCTGGTGCACCCGGACGCTGCGCGCCTGCAGGTCGCATTCGACGGCGGTGTCGTAGCGGCCGAGATCGACAGGCGCCGCGGCGGCCAGCACGAGGGTGAGGACGTGGATCACCGGATTCATCAGCCGACCTTGTCGAGACCGAGTTTGCGCCAGGCACGAATGACGGCATCAGCCTGGGCCTTCGCATCATCCAGTGCGTTGTGGTGCACGCCGGCTTCGCGGTTCGGCTTTTCTCCGGTCAGCGCGAAGAGCGTCCGGGTGCAACGGGCGTCCCAATATTTCCACGGCACCTCGACATGGGCGGCGCGAAAGGCACAAGCGAGCAAAGGCTCGTCGAAGTTCGCGCCGTGCCCCCAGATGAACCGCCCCTGCTGACGACGGAACCAGACCGCGAACCAGCCCAACACGTTCGGCAGCGCCACGGCATCATCGCGCACCAGCTCGGCGCGAGCCGAGTCGGACTGCTGCAGCCACCAGCCAATCGTGCCGGCATCGATCGTCAGGCCCGCCCGTTGACAGGACCCGAGCGTAATCACCCGGTAGAACTCTTCGCCCAGCGTGCCCGCCACCGGATCGAAGGCGACGGCACCCAGGCTGACGATGGCGCTCCCCGGCGCCGTGCCCATGGTCTCCAGATCGACCATGATGTGCGGATGTGGCCGGGGCTTCGGCGTTGCAAACATCGCCATGCTATCCATTGCTTTCCTCCCGCTTTGGCGGCGCGCCCGTGGCCGCATAGGACTTGAGCAGCACCCACGACGTGCGGGCGACCCGCACCGGGCCGCTGCGATCGCGGGCCGAGCGCTCGACGGCGCCGATCAGCTGGGCGACGTGGGCGTGCCGGAGAAAGGCGACTTCGGTTAGCCCGTCGGTCGCCGCCCAGGCGGCGCGCGCGACGGTGCAGAACCGGTCGCCTTCCGGCGCCTCCTGCCCTCCATGGTCGGTGACGATCTGACCACGCAGCTCGAGCACCAGCCCGCGCCGCGCCGCCTCGCGCTCGATCGTCGACAGCATGGTCGCCATGTCCGGCGCGGCCTGGCGCGCGCTCACGGCCGCACCCCGGCAGCGGCCTCGAAGCCCCGCTGCCGCGCCAGCGCGATCAGATCCTCCGGCGTGCAGATCCGGCGATCGACCTGGAACCATTCGCCGCGCGGCCCGCCGGTCACCACCGCCCGGTCATAGACGACCGGCCCGCGCGAGCGCAGGAACGTCTTGGCGCGCTCCAGCTCGGTCGCCTCGTCGCGCGGCCGCATGCTCTTGCCGCGCTCGGGATGGCCGGTCCGCCAGTCCGTGCCGACGATGCCGATGACGCGATAGACGTTGCTCTGGCCGGGCGCGCCTTTGGCCTGGTGGACCGAGATGGTGATGCGCCCCGCCCGCTCCAGCCGCTTCAGCATGGCGTAGGTCGTGGTCTGCGGCGCACCGACCGCGTCGGCCAGCGTGTCGCCGACCGGACAGACGGCGCCCTTGCGCGCCAGTTCGCAAAGCAGCGTGTAGAGCCGGTGATCGCGTCGCGCGATGACCTCGGCGGCAACCGGCGCGCTCACGACAGCGCCTCCAGCCGGTCCGGGCGCGTGCCGGTCAGGATCATCCACGCCAGCTCGATCCGCTCGCGCTCCGGCACGTCGCCCGGCAGGCGCAGCGCCACCAGCACGTCGAGTGGCCGTTCGCGCACCAGCTGACGGAACAGCAGATGGAGATAGCCGAACTGTTCGTTGACGGCAGTCGATCTCACGCCCGCCCGGGTCACGATCTGGGTCAGCCCCGGCCGAAGGTTGCCCTCGGCGATCAATGCCAGGGCCGAGTCCAGCAGCTTCTTCTGCAGGCGCGCCCCGCGCACCGACCGGGCATCGTGACCGTAGCGATGCCGGTCCGAGGCCGAACGGGATTCGGGAACTGTTTCACGGGAAACGACCGCGGCGTGCATCAGGCGTCCCCGGCCGCAGCACGATCGAGCCGCTCGATCTCGGCGACGATCAGGGCACCGGCCCGCACCAGATCATGGCGACGGTCGCGCGGTTTCCACCAGTCCAGCGACCACGGCCAAGTCGGCGGCGCGCCGGTATAGGTCGCGCGCCATTCGTCGGGCGTTCCGGCAAACCAGGCATATGCTGCCGCCGCGCGCGGCAGCTGGTGATGAACGTAACCATCATCGCGAGCCGGGCCGAACCCCTCGCCCTCGATCTGTCTCCGGCGCTCGGCCGCGATGTCATCGATTGCCGTCATGCGAGCCCCCGCTCGTTGTGGAAGATCAGCGCCGCGTGCCGGCGACGGGTTCGGTGCGGCTGCCGTTGCGGCCGGCGACGCGCTCCGTCACGTCGACCATGCGCGGCGGCGGAGCGATCGAGACGGCCGGCCGTTGCGGCGCGACGTTCAGCGCATGGCTCGGCAGAGTGAGAATCAGCGCGCGGCCCTCGACCTGGTGCTCGACGGCCAGCCGCTCAACCTCACGATCCGGCAGCTGTGGCCAGCGGCCGAGGCGGAGCACGAACACGCCGCCTCTGCTGCCCTTGAGCTGCGGCAACGCGGACGGCTCCTCGCTGAGTTTCAGCTTGCCCAGCAGATCACCGCCGCCGACCGCCAGCTTCAGACGGGTGCCGGCCTTCCACGACAGCGCATCGACCACGTCGGGCGGAATCGTAACGGTGCAGCCCATCTTCTTGGTGACCCGATAGCGCACGCGACCCTTTGCGTTGGCCGTCGAGCCGATGACGGGTGTTACGTCCTGCCAAGCCATGCGAGCCCCCGCTCGTTGTGAAACCGTGTCCGCCCGGCTATCGCCGCGGCTGATCCATCGCCTTGCGCACCACCCGGCGCAGCCGCGCGATCTGGCGCTGCAGCGTCTGGGTGGCCTGTTCGATTCGCCCGAGCTCGTGCCGGTCGACGATGCCGTCGATCATCGAGCGGTCGACCCGGTCCATCAGCTCGGCGGCGGCGCTGGTCGCGCGCATCGCCTCGCGCAGCGGGTCCGGCGCTTCCTCGCTGGGCGACGGCGGCACCGGCGCCAGCCGCGCGAACAGCTCGAGGAACACCGGCGCATGGCCCTCGCGGACCAGCATCGCCTCGATCGCCATCGCCTGGTGCAGGCCGATCCGGTTGGCGTGGTTGTCTGGGTCGGACCATTTCACGATCAGCGACGCCGACAGGCCGATCTCGCGCGAGATCGCGGCGGCACCGAGCAGGCCGATCGCCAGCGCGACCGCGTCCTCGATTGTGTCCGGCGTGCGATGCTTCTGGATCATGTCCGCACCCGTTCGGGGCGTCGGACAGGACAGGCCGCAACCGCAGCGGGTACGGTGGCGACCATGTCCAGCGTAGTAACCGCGTACCCTTCCAGGTGGAATTGCCCCCGCTTTCCACACGGAAACCGGCCCCCGACCGTCGAGTCTCCTCGACGGCCGGCGGTCGGCCTCCTATTCAGGGAGTTGCAACACCACCCTGAGGAGCTTTCATGCCCACGACACCCGGACTCCGTCCCGAGCGCGGCATTGGCATCAACGTGCGCGCCGCCCGCCTCGCCGAACGCCGCGAGCGCGCCGAGCGATGCCTCGACGTCTTCCTGCGCATCCGCGGCTACGCCTGGGACGACACCGGCCAGACCCTGTGGCTGGACCTCGCGCCGAAGGACGAGACCCGCCATGGCTGAGGGCAAGCCCGAGTTCATCGGCTTCGAGCAGATGAAGTTCGTCAACCACATGCAGATATCGCTCACGGTCGATGGGCTCATTCTGACGTTCCAGTGCGTCGAGGCGGCGGAGGAACTGGCGGGTCGGAAGACGAAGCCGGTCCCGATGCACTTCCTGCTGACGCCAAAGGAAGCTCTGGCCGTCGGCAACGAACTGACCAAACGGGCCACGTCTCTAATCCAGGCGACGAAGCAGTGATGAGGGCGCGCTTCAGTCGATGACCTGCCGCATCGCCCACCACCACCGGCCGATAGGTGATTGCCCAGATTCCAACGGGCGCGTTCACGGCCGCGGTCATCGCCACTCTCCGCGACGCTGCAGACGCGCTTCCTCACACGCCCGTCCCGCTTCTTCCCGCACTGCCGCACGACCCGCCGGAGACTGCAGCACCCTGAGCACGGCGCGCTCGACGACCGACTGCCAGCGGCGGACGATCCAGGCGCTCATGCCGCGCTCGCCGGCGGGTTGCACACAGGCGCTCCACACCCCTGTTGAGAGAACAGGGGACCGGCGGACTCGACGCCCGCCGCTCCCCTGCCCCACCATGGAGCTGTCAGACCACCATGGAGGATTGAATGGCAATGACCCCGCAACAGCAGGCGGACCTGCGCGCCGGCACGACGTTGATGCAGGTCGCGGCAACGCTGGCCACGGCCTGTGCCGCGCACGGAAAGACCCCGGCCGACATGGTCGCGCTCTACCGCCAGACCTTCCGGGCGCTGCAGGAGAAGCCGAAGCCGGGCCCGCACGATCAAGCGCCCTCTTCGACGTAGCGCAGGAGCTTTCCGGCGTGGGCGACGACGTCGCCCAGGTCGCCCAGCTCGTTGGCAAGGCCATGGGCAACGTCGAGCATCGCCGCGCGACGCTCGAATGCGCCCACGCAGCCTCCGTCCAGGAAGACGGCATAGGCGCGCGCCCGGTCGAGCAGATCCCCGACCGTCGCCCCACCGCCGCCCTCACACTGGAGGTGCCGCGCCGCCTGCAGGAGCGCGTGCTCGCGCAGATTGCGAAGCGTGGTCGCTTCGTCCTGACTCCGTGTCTTGCTCATGCTGCGCTCGCTTTCTGGTCGGTCTCGACCGACGGGAGGGGATCGCCAACGCGCCAGCCTTCGGGGATCAGAGACTCGAACCGGCGGATCGAGTTCGACGACGGGCCCCAACCGGGCTCATCCATGTCGCGCGTGACGCTCTCGGCGACGCCCGCCATGCGGGCCAGGGTGGCCGGTCGCCACTCATTCGCCGCCGCCCAGCCGCGGATGCGGTCGAGAACGGCGGCGAGGTCGGGCGCGGGAACGGCGTCGGTGCTCATGGAGCCAATGTCGTCTTTTTACACGACATCGTCAAGCGCGGATCGTTTTATTGCACGGTCGTCAATTTAGACGATTTATCCACAATGCCCGTCATGGCCACGGAACCCTACAATGCCGCAGCCCGGCGACGGGTGTTGCAGGCCTTCATCGATCGCAACAAGCTGAAGGTTCAGACCTGGACCAAAGCGAGCGGCTTGAGCGAGGCCGGCGTGCGGGCTTTCCTTGCCGCCCGCGCCGATTCCATGTCCGACCGCACCTATGCGAAGCTGGCCGCCGGCGCCTCGAAGCTGCTCGAGCGGCGGGTCGACGCCTCGGCGCTGCGCGGCGATTCCCCGCCGCCAATCCAGATCCCGGTGCACCATTATGTCGGCGCCGGCGACGAGGTCTACATCGTCGATGGCGACGATAACATTGACTATACCGAGGCCCCTCCCGGCTACGAGCAGGGCGGCGCCGCGATCGTGCGCGGCGACTCGGGCCGCCCAATGTTCGAAAGCGGCGACGTGCTGTTCTGGCGCGAACAGGAGAACCCGCCCAAAGAAGCCACGCGGCGGCCCGTGATCGTCTATCTCACCGACGGCCGCCTGTTCGTGAAGAAGCTGCTGCCGGCGCCGGGCCGGAACATCTATCACCTGCTCAGCATCAACCCGACGACGGCCGTACTTACCGACCAGGAGGTCGAGTGCATCGCCCGAATCGGATGGGTGAAACCGGCCGACTAGCTAGTCGTCGTCATATTTTCCAATGAAGGCGCGCCGCACCTGCGCCATGGCCATGACGCCACGATCCAGCTCGCCATCGCGGCCGACCTTCCGCAGCACCGCTTCCGCCGCCGCCATCAGCGCATCGCCGCGCGCACGTGGCACATGCTTGAAAGCCTGGCGAAAATCTTCCGGGCCGGGGACACGGTGGCGCTTCACAATCTTTGCCCAGTCCCGCCCGCCGCCGAGCTGCGCGGCCAGATAGTGTGCGATGACGCCGACCTGACTGTCGCGCATCTTGGACGACAGGGACGCGACGAACGTGAGCACGTCGAGGTCGGGCGTCCACACGGCCCGACGTTCATCGTCGGGATCGTCGCGCGGCTCGCGCGTGTGTCGTTCCGGCGGCGGCAGCGGTCGGCCGATTGACGGCAGGATTTCGCCGGTAGCGTCATCGACGACCATCTCGATCTGGTCGACGCGAAACGTCCGAAGGGCGCCGCGCAACCGGCAGAAGGCGTGAATGACTTCGTTGTCGCCTTGCCACGCTCGGCGACATTGCTCGATCACCCGCTCGGCAGCGGCACCCTCGCCGCCTGCATAGACGATCCGGAACACACCCTCGACGCGCACGCTCGCCAGATCGCCGGCATCCTCAACCACATCGTTCATGCTCGCCCCGCTCACGCCGCCGCACCAAGCGTAGGGCAGCCACCTCACCCACCAACCGTTATTTTTCACGATCCTTGTTGACTGGCCGTTTTTTTTCACGATACTGGCATTCGTCCGCTCGTGGTGAGGGGACGCCGGGACAGCGGGTCGGGCTGGCTCCTCTTCCGGTGGTTCATGGTTCCGGCCGCGTCTGCACCCCACACGGACGCGGCCGGGCTTCCAGGTCGGCGCAGCCGACCGAGAAGCGACAGGTGGAGCGCAGCTCCACCGAGAGCGCCGAAGGAAGGACGAACACGCGATGTATGACGACCGCATCGGCCACGACAGCAACGTCCATTTCGCCTTCGCCGCCTCGCTGGCCGATCGCGCGCGCGGCCTGAAGGCCGAGCCGGCGAAGCTGCAGGGCTTCATCGCCGGCCTGGCGCACCAGGGCCTGCTCACCCAACCCGCCGTCGCGAGCGCGCTGGCGCCCTTCCTGAAGCTGCCGAAGCCCGAGCCGCGCACCACCACCCGCGCCCGCATGGCGAAGGTGATCAGCGACTGCGTCGCGACCAAGGAGTGCGTCACCCGCGACGACCTCGAGGCCGCCGGCTTCTCCGGCGCCGAGATCACCAGCCTGTTCCGCGAGGCCCTGCGCGCCTCCGGCGTCAGCCGCATGGTCGCCTGATGCGCGCCCCGACGATCAACCTCGTCGAGGTCGACGCGATCGTGAAATGGCTGGCCGCCTTCTGGCTGCTGGCCTTCGCGATCACGCTCGTGATGGATCGCCCGCCCGTTCTGGTGCTCGCCTTCGCCCAGGTCATCGGCCTGCGCTACGGCCTCCGCACGTCGGCCTGGCGGAGGGTCTGATGCGCGCCACCCTCCTGCCGCTTAAGGGCGGCCCGCACGATCCCGCGATGCCGGTCACGCTCGTCAACCGCACCAGCCGCGACCGCATCACCGTCCAGCGGCCCGACGGCCAGTTCCGCGCCGTCGACCGCTTCCGGCTCCGCACCGAGGACGGCCGCCGCAAGTTCGATGCCGCCGAGTTCAACCGCCTGCCGTGGCGAGGAACCGGCAAGGATCCGCTCACCCAGGCGAGCGGCAATCTCTTCGACGACGACAGGAAGGTGACCGCATGATTACCAAGGAAGTGACGGTGACGCAGCGCGTTCACGTCACGGTCGATCTGGCGAAGTTCACGCCGGAGTTCATGGCCGAATTCCGCGAGAGCTTTTACCCGTTCGATACGGTCGACCAGCACATCGCCCACCTCGGGCAGCTGCACGTCCGCGGGCTCGCCGATCACCACTCGTTCATCGAAGGCTACGGCAACGCCGACGACATGGGGATCAAGTTTTTCAGTTCGGTTGGATCGACCGAAACAGAGGTGGGATCATGAGCTTCGACCAGAGCTACTACCCGACCCTGCCGAGCCTGCGGCAACTGACGCAGCGCGCCTTCGCCATCCGCCGCGAGCATGGCGACGGCCAGATGTGCCGCTGGTGCGCGCTTCGGGCTCTGACCGAGATCGAGGAGTCGACCGCCAACGCGCCGCTCCAGCGCCTCTGCGAGACGCTGGCCTACGCAATGTTCCCGGAGGTCCCGAAGCCGCAGCCGGACGTCGCGCCGGTCGAGGTGTTCGCATGACCGACGAAGTCGCCCCCGGCCTGCGCCGCGCCGCCAGGAAGTTCATCGACACCGTCACGAAGGACGGCGGGTCGGTCACCATCACAGCAGGAGACAAGACCGTGCACATTGGCGCACCCGTTCCCACCGCTGACGGCACCGTCGGCACCGATCACAACCAGATGGTGACCCACGCGGAGGGCCACGAGCCCGCCGACCAGGCCGACCAGCTCGACCTCAAGGAACTGCCGGGCAAGAAGTCGCGCAACCGGCCGGGCGGCATGAACGTCGGCCGCCTGAAATCCTTCATCGAGCGCATCGAGAAGCTCGAGGAGGAGCGCAAGGCGATCGGCGGCGACATCAAGGACGTCTACAGCGAGGCCAAGGGCGTCGGCTATGACGTGAAGACCATGCGCAAGATCGTCTCGCTGCGCGCCATGGACGCGGCAGACCGCGCCGAGGCCGAGACGCTCCTCGACGTCTACAAGCACGCGCTGGGGATGGTCTGATGTCGGCGCAGCCGACATCAGGGCGGGCGGCAGGGCTTGCAGCGCAGCGAAAGCCCGGGAGCCCGCTCGGTCCAGAAAAGGACCCGGTCGCGCTGCAGTCCGCCCGCGGCACGATCACGATTGCCGCCATGCCGTCCGACCTGCAGCGCGCGCTGCACGAATACGATCGCTGGCGGATCGACCTCCCCGATCCCGACGTTGCCGATCAGGCCGCCCGACTGAAGCAATCGACGCACCTGCGCCGGCTGCGCCGCGGCCTGGCGCGCCTCACGTTCCGCGGCGTCTGCCGAATCGCCACCCGGCACGGCCGCGTGTGTCCGGTCTACGTGCGCGGGAAGATGCGCACGCTGACGACGCTGATGGGTCTGTTCTGGTGGAACGACGGCGGCAGCACCGTGCGCGAGCGCCTGCTGATGCTGGCCTGGCGCAAGGGAGCGAAGGCATGAGCGCCCCGGTGATGAACCGCCGATCCGTTCTTTTTGGCCTGGCAGCGGCTGCCACAGCTTCCGCGATGCCCGCCGCCCCGGCTGCCACAGCCGTCGTGGAAATGGCCCCGGCTGCCGCACCGCCCGCCAATCCGCTGCGCTGGGGCTGGGGCGTGCGGCGCGACGGCGACGAGTTCATCCATGGCCCTTATGCCTCGCGCGAGGAAGCCCTTGCCGCCGGCAAGGAATACTTCGGCGCCGACCCGATCGACGGCGACGAGAGCTACGGCTTTGACACGGTCGAATGCGACCGCGAACCCGTCAGGCACGGCGACTATCACGAGGCCCTGGTCAACGACCTCTGCGAAGAGGGCACCAACATCGCATGGACGCTCGAGTCCTGCATGCAAGGCGCCAACGAGGACTGCGACTGGGAAGGCGAGGTTTCTGAAGCCATTGCCGCCGTCGACTGGAAGGCGATCGAGGCTGCCGTCCTGCCGGCCATCTGGCGGGCGGTGGAGCGGTCGGGCCTGTTCGTGCTCGACGTAATCGACGAAGAGTTCGACGGCGACGCGGCGCTGATCGAAGCGCTGGACCGCGACGCCGCTTTCAACGCCGAGCTGCAGGCCATCATCCATCCGATGATCGAGGCCACCGGCGTGATGGCGACGTCGCTCTACCTGAACACGTACAACGCCGAGACGCACGTCTTCGCGGTCGAGAGGAGCGCCGCATGACCGTCGACCTGTGCGCCGGCCGCACCGCCGCAGGCCTCGCCGTCGAATGGGTGACGCGCACCACGCCAATCTGCGTGCGCGCGCTGCAGATCATGGTCGCCATGGAGTCCGAAGACCTCGGCATCCGGACCATGCGAGCCGCCGACATCGGCCTGAGCCGCACCGAAGCGGCCCGCCTGTCCGGCGACAGCGGGCCGTTGGTGTTCGGAAGGATGGAGGGACGGTAGATGGGCAAGCCGAAGCGCAACCGCAAGCCGGCAACGATCGAGGTTTCACCGCAGGCCCTCAAGGCGGCGCTGCTGTTCACCTGGAAGGATAAGGATGCCCGCGCCGCGTGCCTGCATCCGTGGGCGCAACGTCAGCTCGACACCAACGTGCTCGCCGCCTTCGACGGCCATTGCATGATCGTCATCAACGACATCGACGGCCGACGCTACCCGCGCAAGCCGCGCCAGGTCGGAGGCCCCGCGAAGATGCCGGACATGCCCGACTGGCGTGCGGTCATCAAGCAGCTGAGGCCGGTCCGCGGGTTCACGCCCATCGAGGTCTTTGCGCCCTACCACGCAAAGGTGCTGCGCGCGGCGCAGATCCTGGGCGTGGAGGCCATCAGGATCACCACACGCGGCATGAGCGACCCGATCACCTATCACCTCGGCGAATACGCTTTCGCCGCGGTCATGCCCCGCCGGCAGGGTGTCGCGGCGTCGCCCGTGCCGTTCTGGCTGGCACGGGTTGTCGAGGCGAAGGCATGAGCGCGTTGCACCACCGCCACCCTTTCTGCACCGTGCGGTGCTCGCCGGCTCTCGGGCTTGATTACAAGCCCTGCCGCCAGCTCCGCCCGCCATCGCGGAGTCGCGCATGAGCGCGACCTCCGCGATTGAATGGACCGACGCGACCTGGAATCCGGTGCGGGGGTGCACGCGGATTTCGGCGGGGTGTGGCGGGCCGAACCGGCAGGGCGGGTGCTATGCCGAGCAGATCGCGGCGCGCTTCTCCGGGCCGGGCCAGCCGTTCGCGGGCTTCGCCGAGCGCACGTCGCAGGGCGGGCGCTGGACCGGCAGGATGGCGCTGGTCGACGAGGCGCTGACCCTGCCGCTGCGCTGGAAGAAGCCGCGCCGGATCTTCGTCAACTCGATGTCGGACCTGTTCCACGAGAACCTGCCCGACGAGGCGATCGACAAAGTGTTCGCCGTCATGGCGCTCGCGCCCCGGCATACGTTCCAGGTGCTGACGAAGCGCGCGAAGCGGATGCGGGAGTACTTTGCGGCGCCGAATCGCGAGGGCATCCTGAACGGCTCGATCTGGTCCCTGCTCGGAACGCCGCGCGGCAGCAAGATCAAACACGGCGGCAAGTGGCGCGCGGCGCTACCCCTGCCCAACGTCTGGCTGGGCGTCTCGACCGAGGACCAGGCCACGGCCGACGAGCGCATCCCGCACCTGCTGGCGGCGCCGGCGGCGAAGCGGTTCATTTCTGCGGAGCCGATGCTGGGAGGAATCAACCTGAAGCGCATACAGGTCGCAGGCCATGGCTGGCAGGATGTGCTCGAAGGATGGCGCGACTGCGAGGACTATCCCGGCCGTGAAGAGCGCCTCGACTGGGTCATCGCCGGCGGCGAATCCGGCCCGCGCGCCCGGCCGGCGCATCCCGACTGGTTTCGCGCGTTGAGGGATCAGTGCGCTGCGGCCGGGGTGCCGTATTTTATGAAGCAGTGGGGTGAGTGGGAGCCTCGCTCGGAGTGGTCCGGCCACTTGGGCGGCGGCCGCTTCGAGACGATGTTTGCCATCATGCCTGACGGCAGCCAGTGCCCTGCCGACGTGGTGCCGCAGGACGTTGGCGCCCATCGCATGGCTCTTGTCGGCAAGAAGGCCGCCGGCGCGATGCTCGACGGGCGGATGCACCGGGAGTTTCCGACGTGAGCGCCCGGGAGATTGGCATGGGGGTCGCGATTGCAATGTTCACAGGCCTGCTGCTGTTCCTGATGTGGCTGGGCAGTGCTCCGGTGTGCGCGTCGTGACCGGGCCCGCTTCACCACCGCCATCCGTTCTGCACGGTGTGGGCTCCCGGGCCTTCGCTGCGCTGCAGGCCCTGCCGCCCACCGGACGGGGCGCCGCATGACGCCGTCGCCCCGTCCATGGCTCATGCGGATCGTGCGGCAGCCGCTGACCGAGAACGTCTACTTCATCCAGATCGACGACGCAGAGGGCCGGAAGGTCGCCACGCTCAGCACGCACAGCTCGGTCGGCGGGCGCGGCGTCGACCAGGCGATTGCCGATGCCCGGCTGATCGTCGCCCTGGCCAACAGCCCGGCCGCCGCCGCCTTCGAGGGCGAGGCCCGCCACGCCGCGCCGGCCGAGATCCCGCAGGCCGATCGCGCGACGGCCGGCGACACACCGAGGCTGCTGTGACGGCGCCCTGCCTCACCCTCGGCCAGGCCGCCGCCGCGATGCAGTTCAAGGACGTGCGCACCTTGAAGAAGATGCTGCGGCGTGCAGGAATCCCTACCATCGGCACCGGCCGCAACGCCCGCCTGGAGCCGTCCGACCTCGAGGTCCTGAAAGCGAAAGCACGGTCATGGGATACAAGCTGCTCGCCCCCGGCACCCGCCGGAACAACACCAGCTACATCGTCCGTGGAACAGTCGGCGGCATACGCTTCGAGGAAAGGACTGGCCAGACGACTCGCGAGGCTGCGGACCGCTGGGCCATCGAATACATCGCCGGACTCGCGCGTGGTGGCCCTTCCGCCGGGCCCGCGCTGACCTTCGCCGCGGCGGCCGAGGCCTACATCGCCGCCCGCCGCCCGCGTCCCGACGACCTTAAGCACATCGTCCTGCTCGGCAAATGGTTCGGCGACAAGCCGCTGTCCGAGATCGTCGGCGCCGACCTGATCGCGGCGGCCCATGCCCTGAAGCCGCAGGTCAGGGACGTCACCAAGAACCGCGCCATCATCACGCCGGGGTCAGCCGTGCTGCACTATGCCGAGGAACAGGGCTGGTGCAGCTATCGCCGCCACCGCCGCCTCAAGGCCTCGCGCCGCAGCCCGCGCCGCCCCGCCAGCGCCGACACGATGCGCAGGCTGCTGGACGCCACCGCCGGCCCGGACGATCGTCACAAGCACCTCCTGCTGGCCTGGCTGTACGAGACCGGCGTCCGGATCACCGACAGCCTGCGGCTGCACGACGACGACCTCACCCTGCCCGCCGGCCGCGCCCGGATCGGCTCGAGCAAGACCGACGACCACGGCGAGATCGGCCTCAGCCCCGAGCTGGTCGCCCTGCTGGCCACTACGCCCCGCACCCGCGCCGGGAAGGTCTTTCCCTGGCGCGACCGCCACGGGGTCTACAGATGGCTCAGGCCGCTCTGCCAGGCGCTGGGCGTCATCTACACGCCCCACCTCAGCCGCCACGCCCTGGCGACCGATCTGAGGGCCCTGGGATGGGACATGAAGGCGATCGCCGAGCGCGGCGTCTGGCGCGACGAGCGCAGCGCCGGCCGGTACACCCACCACCGCGCGACGGACACGCCCGGGCGGAGCGTCGGGATCCTTCGGCAGGCGGGCCGGAAATGAAGCTGCCCTACAACCTTCGGCCTCCGCGTCGACAGGGCGGAAATTGGTACGTCAGAGGGACCTACAATGGCACGCGCCTCGAACTGTCCACCCACCACACCGTCGAGGCATTGGCATGGATGTTCGCTGCACAGCTTTGGGAGGATTTCGCCGCTGACCCAGCGATGAATGCAGACGACCCCCGGCCACCTGGCCTGGCTGAGTCTCAACCCGAAGCGGTGCCGTTGGGCCTCTTTGAAATGTACCTTCTGGCGAACTTCACACTAGTCGGCGAGGCCGTTGTACAGCTTGGCAGTGGCCGACGGATATCTTTTCACGAATGCCATGGCGGCTACCGCCAAGCGAAGATCAGATGGGAAAGGAGAGAGAAGCGCGTTCTGGAGCATCGACTGAAGTTTCTGCTGCATCATCGCTGGCTTCCCCGAACTGTTGATCACAAGAATCGAGTTCGGTCGGACAACGCGCTTCTTAACCTTGAGGCGTCTACGCCGTATCGCCAAGCCCAGAACAGGGGCAGCGCGGGGGCAAATCGCAAAATTGCCCAATAGAATCAACGAGGCCGAACAACGTTCACACGGGTGGGGTCGTAGGTTCAATCCCTACAGCGCCCACCACGGATTGATTAAGGCTCCGAGGCACTTTGCTTCGGAGC
>Ga0255173_1000207_pt1 | contig 15536 bp, 11 predicted proteins | sample Atl_Atl_RepA_8d_FD_183175 | JGI IMG/M metagenome (GOLD analysis project Ga0255173, IMG submission 183175) | Freshwater microbial communities from Altamaha River, Georgia, United States - Atl_Atl_RepA_8d | ecosystem: Environmental > Aquatic > Freshwater > River | place: USA: Georgia | collected...
GGTTAAGCAGGCGCTCAACCCCTATTGATTGTGTTCTCATGATCGGAAGCATGCCTTTATCCCCAGATCGTATGTCCGGTTGTGAACAAGTCGCTGAACTCGGCCAAATCCTGGCCGCCGGCCTCATGCGCCTCCACGCCCGGAAGTCCAGTCGACTATCTGCCGACGGCAGAGACAGTTCCGTCGACTTCCTGCCCGACCGAAGCGGTCATGCCGCCGCCCCCAAACGGAGAACGGCATGAAGGATCACAACACGGTATTGGCGCGTATCGCGGCGTTGAAGACGACGCCGACCACGAAGCTGAAGGAGCAGTGGACGGCGCTCTTCAACACTCCGCCCCCACCCTATAACCGGCGCTTCCTGGAAAGCCGGTTGGCCTACCGGATCCAGGAGCTGGCCTATGGCGGCCTGAAGCCCGAGACGGTGCGTCGGCTGGAGCAGCTGGGCGAACAGCTGGACGGTGGCAACATCGCCGTGCGCCGGCTGCGAGGCAGCGACATCCCCATCGCCGGCACCCGCCTGATCCGGGAGTACCAGGGCGTCGAGCACACCGTCACGGTGATGGCCGATGGCTACGAGTGGCAGGGCCGGCCCTACAAGTCGCTGTCGGCCATTGCCCGGGTGATCACCGGCACGCGCTGGAACGGGCTGCTCTTCTTCGGCCTCAAGAACCGACGGAGGGCAGCATGAAGAAGCCGGTCGTCCGCAAGCTGCGCTGTGCTGTCTACACCCGGAAGTCGACCGAGGAAGGGCTCGACATGGAGTTCAACAGCCTCGACGCCCAGCGCGAGGCTTGTAGCGCCTACATTGCCAGCCAACGCTCGGAGGGCTGGGTCGAACTGGCCGAGCAGTACGATGACGGCGGCTTCTCGGGTGGCACGCTGGAGCGGCCGGCACTGCGGCGGCTGATGGTCGAGATCGAGGCGGGCCGGATCGATGTGGTGGTGGTCTACAAGATCGACCGCCTCAGCCGCGCCCTGATGGACTTCGCCCGGCTGGTCGAGGTGTTCGACCGGTGCGGCGTTACCTTCGTCTCAGTGACCCAGTCTTTCAACACGACCACCAGTATGGGTCGGTTGACCCTGAACGTGCTGCTGTCCTTTGCCCAGTTCGAGCGCGAGGTCATTGGCGAGCGCATCCGCGACAAGGTCGCTGCCTCGCGCCGGCGCGGCATGTGGATGGGCGGGTTCGTGCCCATGGGCTACCGGGTCGAAAACCGCAAGCTGGTCGTCCACGAGCCCGAGGCGGCGATCATCCGCCGGATCTTCGAGCGCTTCCTGAAGGTCGGCTCGGCGACGCTTCTGGCACGGCAGCTTCGGGCCGAGGATGTCCGCAGCCATCGAGGGCGGGTCGTCGACAAGGGAGCCCTGTACCGGATCCTCCGGAACCGGGTGTATGTCGGGCTGGCCGTCCATAAGGGCGTAGCCTACCCCGGCGAGCACGCAGCGATCATCAACCAGCCACTCTGGGACAAGGTGCAGTCGATCCTGCAGGAGAGCCCCCGGGTCCGGGGTTGCCGGGCTCGGGCCGCGACTCCCGCGCTCCTCAAGGGGCTGCTGTTTGGCCCAACGGGCCGCGCCATGAGCCCGACGCACACCCGCAAGCAGGGCAAGCTCTATCGCTACTACGTGTGTCAGGCCGCGCTGAAGGGCGAGGCAGAGCCGTCACCCATCCGACGGGTCTCGGCAGCTGCCATCGAGGCTGCGGTCATCGACCAGCTACGCACCCTGCTACGGTCCCCTGAAGTCGTGATGGCGACCTGGCGGGCCGCCGGGCCTCAGATCGAGGCGCTGTCCGAAGGGGCGGTCCGAGAGGCTCTGGAGCGGCTCGATCCCCTCTGGGACGAACTGTTCCCCGCCGAGCAAAACCGCATCGTCCAGCTGCTGGTCAAGCGCATCGACCTCAAGACGGACGGGCTCGAACTCCAGCTCCGGACACAGGGGCTCGGCCACGTGGTCCAGCAACTGGGCGATCTCCGGAGGGCTGCCTGATGTCGCGAGCTGAGCCGGTCGTGACGATCAAGGTCCCCTTCGCGGTGCGCAAGCGGGGTGGTCGGAAGCTGGTCCTGGCGCCGAATGGTGCGCCTGTGCCTCTTGCCGCGCCCCACATAGACAGCACGCTCGTGAAGGCTATCGCCCGGGCATTCCGATGGCAGAAGATGCTGGAGACGGGTCGGTACGCGACCATCAAAGAGATCGCCAGGGCAGAGAGGATCAACCCGTCCTACGTCTCACGCGTGCTCAGGCTGACGCTGCTCGCGCCGGCGACGGTGGAGGCGATCCTGGATGGACGCGCGATCGCCGGACAGACGCTCGCGGAGGCGATGGGGGTGTTTCCGGTTGAGTGGATAAGGCAGACAGGTAATCAACGCCCACCCACACCAGACTTTTGGGAGACGCCGTCTTCGAAAAGAAGGCGTTCGTGTGGTTCTAAATATCACTGCTGACGGGACCTAAGCAGCATTGCGGCGCCCTCGGTAACCGAAGGCGCCGCAAACACCGCGCGATGAGCGCACATCGCCAGCTAGCGCGCGCGTGGCCTCGCCTTGCCGCGATCCGCAGCCGAGAAGCTCGACTGCAGTCGGCCGCTCTGGCGATCCAAAGCCTCCGCATACGCGCGGGTCGCACGACCTGCGCTATCCAGCGCAAAAGAAAGCCGTGTTGTGTCCACGGAGAGCGAGTTCGCAGCGGTCGTTCCGAACTTCTCTCCCACCGCCCAGGCGTCCTGGTTCGCGCCGAGATAAATCACGAGCCAGCCATCGACCTCCTGCTTCCGCTTGAGCAGCTTCAGGATGTCGTCACGCCTGAATTCCTGGCTCGCATTCTCGTAGCCGTCAGTCAGTACGACGAGCGCAACCCGGTCGAAGCCTGCACTGCGAGTCTCGACTTCGGCCACTGTCCGGCCAATCGCATCGTAGAGGGGCGTCATACCACGAGGCTCGAACTCAGTCGCCGAGAGTAGGGCTGTAGAGGTCGCCTCAGAGTCGCGTACGAGATCCACGCCGTCACTATCGAACAGCGTGAGCGATACGCGGGCCCCTTCTGGCAGGGCGGCAACGTAGGCGTTGTAGCCCCCTACAGCTTCGGCAGCGCAGGCGTCCATGGTACCGGAACGATCCAGGACGACATGGGCATAGAGGCGAGTCCCGTCAGGGATCGAGTTCGTCTTGATGGTCACAGTCATCGCACTTCTCCTATTTAGCCGCTTTAGCGAAGGCGCCGGGGGCGGCAAGCTGGATCAAATCCCCCCAGCCCGTATGGTGGGCCAACCTGTCTCGAAGCAGTATCGTCAGCGCAGGAGAACCAACTCGGGCACGGCATCGACGCCGCACCACACAATCGCGTCTTGTCCGAATTCCTTGCCAAGCTGAGCTGCTATGTCGCCATTGATCCCAAGTGCCAGGAAACTCTTCTCGGCGGGCCACTCGCCGAGGGTGTCCCTGCCCGCTCCGTCGAAGACATGAAGCGTCAGCGCCGCCAAACGCCTGCCCAGCACGCGATGTGCGCTCTGGTTCGCCGCCTCTTCACGGCGACGGCCATACGGGTTGAACGCGGTGATAAACAGCCCGCACCAGGTGCCGGTCGATGCATAGAGGCACTGCAATGCCTTCGACGGCTCGCCGATCCTGAGCACGAACGGCGGCTCAATCGCCTCCACACAATAGGCAGTGGCGCGGTAGGCCGCGATCTTGTCGGGCAATACGATGGCGCTGGACAACAAAAAGCCCTCAATTTGGAGGGCCGACGCTTGCCGCTTTGTTGCTCCGAGGAGCCACATCCGCTTTCGCGATACCACCTTGCCCGGCGGGGCAGGTTGGCGTGGGCGTCGACCCATCTCTTGATGACGCAGATCCTCTACTCGAAGAGCTGTGCGCAGGCAAGCCGTTTGCTTCGGCAGCGGGCACTCGGGCACGCCGCTATGGGTTGCCGTGGAAGTGGCGCGCGCCTTTCTTGGCCCGCGATGGCGCACCCACACCGGCGTGGAACCCCTCGTCGACAGCACACTCGTGAAAGCGATCGCTCGGGCGTTCCGCTGGCAGAAGTTGCTGGAGACGGGTCGGTACACGACCATCAGGGAGATCGCCAATGCCGAGAGGATCAACCCGTCCTACGTCTCACGCGTGCTCAGGCTGACGCTGCTCGCGCCGGCGACGGTGGAGGCGATCCTGGATGGACGCGCGAGCGCCGGGCCGACGCTGGCGGAGGCGATGGGGGTGTTTCCGGTGGTGTGGAAAATGCAGAGCGGCCGCCGGCATCTCCCGTCTGACAGCTAATCGATTGCGGACGCGGCAGTTGGCTCGGGCTGGTCCTGGGCGTTCTGCTGCGTTTCCCAGTCCGCGTACGTCCGCCCGTCTCCCAACCTCCACATAATGCGCCCATTCGCACTAGCGCCTATCACCGCCGCCTCAGCCGCCGATGGAGACGAGAAGCTATAGTCGGTTGTGAATCGAAGTTGGTCTCCCTCCAGCGCCAACACGCCCTTCTCGACCAGCATCTCGCGAAGCGCCGTCGTGCCCTTGGGAATCGTCGGAGTGGTCCGCATCCGGGCCTTCGATCCGCTGAGCACAACACAGTCGCCAGACGGGCCGACAGTCATCTCCGCCGCAAATCCTTCGCCGCGGAAGAAGAACACGGTCGCCTCTTCCTGGTGCTCAAGGTTGCGCGGACTGGCCTCACGTCGCACATCGCTGCCGTTTCCCCGAACGCTGCGGAACAAGTCCCAGCCAAGCGCACCCACCAGCGTCTTCGTCTGATCGACGAACTCATCCATCGCAGCCCGATCCGGCAAGGGAAGCTTGCCGGCATCATCTGCGGGCCGCTGGCTATTTGGCAGCGACCATCTTGGATTGCTGCCGACTGCACGGATCAGGCAAGATTCCACGTAGCGGGCGTGGCTCTTGGTCAAGTTCTCGTCCTTGCTGACAAGCACGACCGTGTCGAGCCAGAACGCCTTCGAGTCTCGCCCCCTGTCGTTCGAGCTATGGGTCGCCAGGCGGGCGCCTACACCCTCTGACTCGCCGATGTACGCAACGAACCGATCTGGCTCCTGTTCATCCACCCCGATCAGGATATAGACGCCAGGCCGCTCGATTTCCGCAAAGGTATCTCGAACCCGGCGCAGCTGATTCCGCCGGAACGCGATGGCCTGGATCGTCGACATCGCGATCTGGGCAACCTTGATGCTGCTCGGATCGCCATCGAGCAGAAATATGTTGATCGAGCGGGGCTTCATCCGGAGAGGTTATCACTCTAAACCCTGGCGTGAAATCCACAAGGAACTCCCCTCGCCAGCGCAGTAGCCGCAGCCGGAGCTGGTCCTGCCGCCGGATGCGGCGTCGGTACCAGCCACGGGCGCCCTAACTGCTGGCGAAGCTGATCATTTCGCGCAACAGATCGAAAGGGCGGCCTTTCCAAGCAGCATCTGAAACGGCATCCTAGCATCGGTCCTTGCGGATTTTCCTCTCGGCTGGGAGTTGTGTTTCGCAACCAAGCCCTACCGGTAACCCGCAATGGCCGCCTAGACGGCGGCAAATGAGTTACGCCACGTCCGGGGACGCTACCTTACGCATGCCTATATCTTAACAAGAAGCCCAGAATGACACTGAAAGCCTTCTGCACCCCGCGCGACTCCGTCTTCGTTGCCGACCGCCGTGCGACGGTCCTTAGCTTGGACACGTTCCTCAAAGGCAAGGTGCATGGCGGCGAGTTCTTCGACGAGAACTACTTCACAAACGGCATGGTGACACTGGTGGACCGAGCCTTCCGACATCTGTCGGGCTCCGGCGCCGGCTCTTCCGTGTTTCTGCTGTCACAGGCCATGGGTGGCGGCAAGACACACAGCATGATCGGTCTTGGGCTTCTGGCCCGCGACCCCGACCTCCGGCGGAAAGTGCTCGGCGAAACCGATCCAGCGCCCAAGCTCGGGCGCTGCCGCGTCGTAGGCTTCAATGGCCGAAGCACAGACGCGCCAGGTGGCATATGGGGTTCAATCGCTGAACAGTTGGGCAAGGCAGACCAGTTCGCTCGCTATGTCTCACCGCTACTCAACGCGCCTGGCCCGGAGGCCTGGAAGCAATTGCTTGGCGGTGACCCTCTGGTGCTCTTTTTAGACGAGCTGCCACCGTACTTGGAGTATGCAGTGGCAGTGCCTGTGGGCAACGCCGATCTCGGGGTGGTCACCACCACGGCACTGGCCAACCTCTTCGTGGCCGTTGCCGAGATGGACAACGTCTGCCTCGTGCTGTCCGATCTGGCCGGAACCAACTTCAGCATCGGCCAGAACAACCTGCAAGCGGCCTTCGACCGCGCGGTACAGGGGATCACCTCGGAGTCAAAGCGCATCGCGGTACCGATCACACCGGTCAACCCGAACGGCGACGAGCTTTACTACATCCTGCGAAAGCGCCTGTTCTCGCAAGTGGCGCCGCAGACTGAAATCGATAGAGTTGCAGCAGGCTATCGAGAGGCACTGCGGGAAGCGGGCCGCATGAACCTGACCAGCACCACGCCGGAGTCGCTTTACGCTCGGGTCGTGGATGCCTACCCCTTCCATCCAGACCTGCGCGAGCTGGTTGGCAAGTTCAAGGAGAACGACGGCTTCCAGCAGACCCGCGGCGTCATCCGCCTGATGCAGATGGTCGTAGCTGACCTGTGGAAGTCCGAGAAGGCAGCCGCCAAAGACCTCATCGCTCCCTACGACATCGACCTCAACGTCGATGAAATCGCCTCCGAGGTTCGGACCATCAATCCCTCGCTGAGCGAAGCTATCGCGCACGACATCGCCCACGGCGGCGATGCCGAGGTGGAGCAGATCGACATCGCCAACGGCAACGCTGACGCCTCCGAGGCTGCTCGCCTCATCCTTGTGGCGTCACTTTCTACAACGCCCGGTGCCATTCACGGACTGCGTGAGTACCAGCTCGTCGACTGCTTGCAGCGCCCAGGTCGTGACCTGTCCACATTCAAGGCCAATGTGCTAGACAAGCTCGCAACCCGAGCCTGGTACTTGCACAATTCTGCCGATGGACGGCTATACTTCAAGAACCAGCAGAATCTTGCCGCCAAACTGCGCTCGACAGCGCTATCGCTTCACACCGAGACGGTCGACCGCATGCTGCGCGAGCACATCGAGCAGCACTTCGCGCCCAGCCTTCGCGACTGCTACCAGACCGTGAAAGTCCTGCCTCCGCCGGATGAGGTGCAGATTGAACAGGAGAAGACGACGCTGGTGGTGGTCCGTCCGGGCGGCCAGGCCAATCAGCTGCCTATATCGGGTGACTGGCAGGCCTGGTGGGCCCAGCAGCAATACAAAAACCGCGTGTTGTTCCTGAGCGGCTCGCGTGACACCTTCCAGAAGGTGCTCGACGCCGCGCGGCAGACGCGCGCTCTTCAGAACATCGAGGACGAGCTGCGCAGCGAGAACACACCTGCGGACGATCCGCAGTGGCGGGCGCTAGACGCTCTCCGAGACCGTATTGCGCTGCAGTTCAGCGCTGCGCTCAAAGAGGCGTTCGACCAGATCGTCTATCCCTCCATCAACTCGGCCCTGCGCGCTACTGGCGTCGACTTGGCGTTCGCCGGCAACCGCAGCGGAGAGGCGACCATTCGTCAGACGCTGGAGGGCGCACAGAAGTTCACCACCAAGATCGACGACGACGCCTTCCGTTCGCGCGCCGAGGCCCGCCTGTTTGGCTCGGCAGAAACTAAGGTCGTTCTCTGGGCTGATTTCAAGCGCAATGCCGCCGTCAACACCAACTGGCCGCTGCACAAGACATCCGCCCTGGACGACCTGAAGGCGGACTGCGTGCGCCGTGGGCTGTGGCGCGAGGAAGGTAGCCACATCCGACGTGGCCCGTTCCCGCCACCGGCACCCTCGGTGGAAGTCCGTGAGCTCTCGGTCGAGGAGGATGGAGATGGCCGCACCTACCTGAAAGTCGAGCCACTGCACGCTCCGACAGTTGTCTATGAAACAGGCGATATCGACCCCACGCCTGCCAGCAGCCCGGTGCCCACCCCGGCGCGATTCGAGGCCACTGCACTTCGCTATCGCTTCCTGGCGCATGACCCAGCTGACATGACCCGCATCAGCCCGGTGCGGGAGTGGACCGCACGCCTGCGGCTAAAATATCAGCTCCACAACCGTGGCGATCGCTATGAGGTGGAGCTGCTTGCCCTGCCGCGCGCCAACGGTGTGACTATCCGCTACACGACAGACGGGTCGGCGCCCACTCATCTCGGTGCTGCAACCTACGACGGGGTCATCCGCGTGCCGGCGGGCAGCCGCACCGTGCTGGCGATCGCGGTCGCCCCGGCGTTGGGCCTCAACTCCGAGGTACTGCGCATTCCCATGCCACAGCCGGGGGCAGAGGGGCCCAAGCTCGATCCGAAGGCGCCAGCACGTTGGACGCAGCGGGCGAAACTCGACGACTCCAGTGCCGTATGGGATTTCATTCGCCGCCTGGACGAAGCAGCGACCGTCGTCGCCTACGACCTCGAGCTGACAGCCGAGAGCACCGATGGCCTGCAGCACATCGACTACTTCGGCGCGCTGGAATCGGGGTACACCGCCGCCAGCATCAAGGCCACAGCCGACCAGCTGCAGGCCATCGTGGGTACAGGCTCGCTGCGTATGGTGGTGGGCGCGCTCGGGTTCCCGACGGGTCAGGCGCTGCTCGACTGGCTGAACGCCAGCAGCCTGCCCTTCGACATGGCCAAAGTCAGCCAGAGTGCGCAGTAAACCATGGCCACCACAAGCACCGCCGCCAAGCGCCGCGCGGTCGGCCTCGGCTTTTTGCCCGACGAAGCGCGCCACGGATTCCTGATCGATGTGCCCAAGGGCTCTAGCGCGGAAGACCGCATTTGGATCTCCGAGTACCGCGGCAACGACCTCGACCACCTCGGCGCACGTGATAGTGCAGCCTCGAACCCGACCGACCCGGGGTTGCGCGTGATGATCGACCGCGCCCGCTGGCTGGCGCTGGCACCTGAATTCTGGGACGAATCCAACCGCCGCCTGCGCGCAAATGGCTTGCCCGCCGCCAAGTTCGTCAAGAATCCTTCCAAACCGATTCCGGTGCACCCTTCACTGGGGAAGGAACTGTGCGTACTGTGTTGGGCCGTCGAAGAGGCGCCGCCCGCGGACATCCCCAACGCTCTGCGCAATTGGGAGGCCTTGGCCCCAGAGGAGCGCTGGTGGCTTTTTACCATGACGGTGGCCACCACCGGCCAGGCGCTGCAGAAGGGCCAGGGCTGGCGCAAGGCCTTGCGCGCCGCCCTAGCCGACAACCCCTTCGTCAAGGGCGATGGCATGTCGCCCCGCGCACGGCGCGAGCTGCTGGGTCACTCCCAGCTGTCGCTCAACCTCTAGAGCTCCAACCCATGCCCGCCTTCATCGAAACCCAATTCCCCATCGCCCGCCTCTCGGCTGAGTCATACAAGGAGCGCAAGGCCGTGTCGGGACAGACCCTCACCGGCCTGGGCAAATGGTGGGGCCGTAAGCCGCTCGTGCTGGTGCGCGCAGCCATCGTCGGCATGTTGATGCCTGCCTCAGAAGATCCCAAGCGGGATCGCGATGTGTTTCTCAAGATCCTGACCATGGACGACGAAGGCGCGTGGGCGCGCTGTAAGCCACCCGTGCAGCGCAAGCTCGGCCGCATCGGCTTCGACGCGCTATCCTACGCCGAGCGCATCGCACAATGCGAGCGGCCGGAGAACGTGACCGGCCCGTCGGCCGATTCCTGGGCCGACATCAACGCACACCTGGACACTACCGCCAACAGCCTGCCCGAGCTCATTGACCAACTCGGCCAACGCGCCTTCGGCCACCGGCCTCGCGTGGGCGACAGCTTTTGCGGCGGGGGCTCCATACCCTTCGAGGCGGCGCGCATCGGTTGTGATGCCTATGGCTCTGACCTCAATCCTGTGGCCGGCCTGCTCACCTGGGCCAGCCTGAACCTGCTGGGCGGCGGGCTGCAGGTACAGGCCGAGGTGCTGCGCGTGCAGGCCGCAGCCTTGGCCGCGACCGACCGACAGATCACCGAATGGGGCATCGAGCACAACGCCCGCGGCGAGCGAGCCGATGCCTATCTGTACTGCGTAGAGGTCAAGCCCGAAGGCTGCGACTACTACATCCCGCTGGCGCCGAGCTGGACGGTGGCCGACAAATTCCGCGTCGTTACCCAGTGGGCCCGCGAAGAGGGCTCTGACCGACTCCGCCCCGAGGTGACTGTTGTCTCCCAAGCCGACTATGAGAAGTACAAGGCTAAGAAAGACGCGACCGTGGTCGACAGCCGCGTAGTCGACCCCTTCGACCCGAACCGCAACTGGAGCATGGAAGCCCTGCGCGGCCCGGAAGGTTTGCGCCGATGGACTAAAGACGACATCGTGCCTCGCCCCGGAGACGTGTTCCAAGAGCGGCTGTACTGCATTCGCTGGGTCGATGCCGAGGGCAAGCGCCGATATTCCGCGCCCGATGCCGAAGACCTTGCGCGCGAAGCCCGGGTGCTGGCTCTGCTACGGGAGCGGTTCGGCGACTGGCAACGCGAGGGATTCATCCCGTCACGAGCAATCGTTCCCGGCTACAACACCGAGCAGCCAATTCGCGAACGCGGCTGGACGCATTGGCATCACCTGTTTACGCCGAGGCAGCTGTTGGTACACGGATCATTCGCAGCAGCATGCATGCGAGGGGCACAAACTCAGCAAGAAATCGCTGCGGCACTGTTGACGTTGGGCCGCTTTGCAAATTGGAACTCACGAATTTGCCAGTGGCTTCAATCGCAGGGCGGCGGCATCGGAGGAGGCAAGGCAACGTTTGCAAACCAGGCTCTCAATACGCTGAATAATTTTTCAGTCAGACCGTTCAGCGCACTTGGGTCCGCCACGACAAGTTTGCAGATAAGTGACTCGAAGTTTGGCCCATCTGTCGTCAGGCTCACAGACGCACGAGACAATACTCAACAATGCGATCTTTGGCTCACTGATCCCCCTTATGCCGATGCGGTGAACTACCACGAACTCGGCGATTTCTTCCTCGCCTGGTACGATAAGCAACTGGCCCGTGCCTTCCCTGAATGGACGCCTGACGCTCGTGCCGAACTGGCCGTACGCGGTGAAGGCGACGACTTCCGCCGGTCGATGGTGGACATCTACCGCAATCTCGCCCGGCACATGCCGGACAACGGCCTGCAGATGGTGATGTTCACGCACCAGAACCCGGCCGTGTGGGCCGACCTGGGTATGATCCTCTGGGCCGCGGGCCTGAAGGCCACCGCCGCCTGGACCATCAGCACCGAGACCGAAGCGTCCGGCCTCAAGCAGGGCAATTACGTGCAGGGCACAGTCTGCCTGGTGCTGCGCAAGCGCATCGGCGACGAGCCAGGCTTTCTCGACGAGGTCTACCCGCTAGTGGAAGACGAGGTGAAGCGCCAAATTGCCAGCATGCAGGCGCTGGACGATGGGAGGGGGGAGCCCAACTTCAACGACGCCGATTATCAGCTCGCCGCCTACGCCGCCGCGCTGAAGGTGCTGACGCAGTACGGTAACCTCGACGGCCGTGATGTGGAGCACGAAGTGTTTGCGGTGCGTGGCAAGGGCGAAAAAAGCGAATTCCAGGCTGTGATCGAACGCGCGCTCGGCATCGCCTGCGAGACGCTCATCCCGCGGGGCCTCGAAGTAGTCTGGCGCGACTTGTCGCTGGTCGAGCGCTACTACCTGCGGGCGCTAGACATCGAAAGCCGTGGCGAGCGCCGCCAGGGCATGTACGAGGAACTAGCGCGCGGCTTTGGTCTCACCGACATTAAGCCGCTGCTCAAGAGCGACAAGGCCAATGGCGCCCGCATGCACACGGCCAGCGGATTTGCTGCGGCCACGCTGACGGGGGCCTCGGGTGGGGCCGGCACCGCACCTTCGCGCCGTGGGCGAGCGGCAGCCAGTGGGCCGCATCCGTTCGCCGGAGCGCCGCTGCGCCACCTGCTGTTCGCCGTGCGCGAGACGGGTGCCGCCGACAACAGCCCCGATCTGGGCCGGCAATACCTGCGTGATACCTTCGGCCAGGGCTACTGGCAGTTCCGTGAGCGCTTCGTGGGCCTGCTGGAGTGGCTGGCCGCACTCGGCAACACCACCGATATGGGCGAGTGGGAGGCCGACGGCAAAGCCGCTCGAATCCTCGCTGGCCGCCTGCGCAACGATCACGCTTGATCGACAAGCAGGGAAAACGCCGCCGATGTTTCGTCACTCCAGCCGACGCAGCCGCCTCGACCAGTCAGTACTGAGCCAACGACTGGCGGGCGCGGTGGCCTACGACCGCATCGCGGGCTACTTTCGCAGCAGTCTGTTCGAGGTAGCGGGAGAGGCGCTTGGGCAAATACAGGGGCCGATCCGCATCCTTTGCAACTCCGATCTGGACCCGCAGGATGTCGTCACCGCCGCAGCCGCGCAGGCAGCATTGCGCCGCAGCTGGTGCGAAGGCCAGCCCCAGGCTGCGCCACCATCGGCCATGCCTCGCTACAAGGCGCTGTTTGAGGCCCTGACCTCCGGTCGCGTCACCGTCCGTGTGCTGCCGGATACCGCCTTCGGCCTCATTCACGGCAAGGCGGGCGTGGTGCGCCGCGCCGATGGCTCGGCCACGGCGTTCCTCGGTAGCGTGAACGAAAGCGCCTCGGCCTGGAAGCTCAACTACGAGCTGCTCTGGGAAGACGATTCGCCTGAGACCGTGGCCTGGGTCCAAGAGGAGTTCGATGCGCTCTGGAACGACCCGCGCGCCATGGACCTGAGCGTGTGCCCGTTCATCGTGCAAGACGTGCAACGCATCATCAATCGCCGTGTGGTGGAGCCAGCCGCCTGGAAGGGTACGGAGGATCCGACCACGGCGGCCGCAGCCGCAGCCGTAGAGACGCCCGTCTATCGCCGCGAGCAGGGGCTGTGGCCACACCAGAAATACTTCGCGCGCTTGGCGCTGGAACGGCATCGGCTGGGCGGCGCGCGCCTCGTGCTGGCCGATCAGGTAGGCTTGGGCAAGACCGTCCAGCTAGCGATGGCGGCGCTGCTGATGGCGCTGGACGACCCTGAGGGCGGCCCGATCCTGGTCCTCGCCCCCAAGCCCTTGCTGCAGCAGTGGCAGGACGAGCTAATGGAGTTGCTGCAACTCCCCTCGGCACGGTGGAACGGCCGGGCTTGGGTCGACGAGAACGATCTAGAGTACCCATCCGATGGAGTGAAATCCCTCAGCCGGTGCCCCCGGCGCATCGGCCTCGTCTCCCAGGGGCTGGTGGTCCGCGGCTTGCCCGAAGCCTTGCAGCAGCTGCTGAGCCGCCGCTACACCTGCGTCATCGTCGATGAGGCGCACCGTGCGCGGCGGCGCAAAGTACCGAAGGTGGAAGCCAGCCCTGACGAAGTCGATGAGCGGGCCGAGCCAAACAAGCTCATGGCCTTTCTGCGCCAGATTGGCGAGAAGACCAAGAGTATGCTGCTGGCCACGGCCACGCCAGTTCAGCTGCACCCCGTGGAGGCGTGGGACCTACTCGAGATTCTGTCCCACGGGAATGACGGGGTTCTCGGCGGCTGGACACGCACTAGCCCATGGTTTCAAGCCAGCCAATGTCTTGCTATTGCCAATGGCGAGACCGCCGTGCCCACAGATCAGCACGCCGGCTGGCAGTACGTGCGCGATCCCTTGCCTTCACGGTCCGAGGGCGCAGCCTTCGACCGCATCCGCCGCAGCTTAGATGCCAGCGACAAGACCTGGCAGTTCACGCCTGAGACACTCGAGCGACTCTCGCCTGCCATTAGGCGGGTTCAGCTGCAGAATAGTTTGCTGCCCGGCTATGGCGAGCATTTCAATCCGCTGCTGCGCTGCATCGTCCGGCGCACCCGGGGGTATCTCGAGTCGACGATCAACCCAGCTACTGGCGGCTACTACCTGCCGAGGGTGACGGTTCGGTTGTTTGGTGAGGATGCGCACAGCGCGCTCACCTTGGGCGGCTACCTGCGCGAGGCCTACCAAGAGGCTGAAGAGTTTTGCCGTCTTCTGCAACAGCGCGTCAAGGGCGCCGGATTCTTCAAGACGCTGCTATTGCGGAGATTGGGCAGCTCGATGGAGGCCGGCCGCAAGACAGTGCTCAAGTTGCTGGGCACCGCGCCGGACGAGCTCAGTGACGAGGACGATGACGACATTGACGACGACGGCACTGCACTCGGGCGCAACAACCACGCCGATTCGGACTTCAAGAACTTCACGCCGACCGAGGTAGCAGCGCTGAACCGCTGCCTCGAGCTGCTGCGGCTGGGCGGCAACAACGACCCTAAGCTGGACGCCGTTCTGGGCTACCTGCTGGGCACACGCGCGAATGTCGAACAGCGCTGGATGGACCTGGGCTGCATCCTGTTCTCGCAATACTACGACACCGTTCGTTGGATTGGCGACGAACTGGCCAAGCGACCGGAGTTCGCAGACTTGGAGATCGGCCTATATGCCGGCAGCAATCGCTCCGGCATATGGAGCGCCGGGCAGTTCCGACGGTGTGAGCGCGACACGCTGAAGGCGCGCGTCCGGGCGGGCGAGCTCAAGCTGCTGCTCGGCACGGACGCAGCCTCTGAGGGGCTGAACCTCCAGCGGCTCGGCAGCCTCATCAACATCGACCTGCCCTGGAACCCCACCCGACTGGAGCAGCGCAAGGGACGCATCCAACGCATCGGCCAGATACGAAGCGAAGTCTGGATCGCCAACCTGCGCTACCTCGGCTCTGTCGAGGACCGGGTGCACCAAGTGCTGGCCGACCGCCTAGAGGCCATCCATCAGCTGTTCGGGCAAATCCCGGACACACTGGAAGACGTCTGGGTCACGGTTGCTCTTCAAAGCGAGCAGGAGGCTCTGCAACTCATCGACCGAACGACGGCAACTAAAAACCCGTTCGACGCGAAATACAGCGTGGTGGAGGATGCCGACTGGGAGACTTGCACCTTAGTGGTAGATCCTCTGGCTGTGAAGGAGCAACTTTCTCAGGGCTGGTAGCTATCATTCGGGACAGAGCTATCGTGGAGGCGAGTGTCAATGATAGGGAGTTGAACGCCGCGGCCTACTCGCCGGCGGCATCGGAACCAGAGACGGGCTAGTTCCAGCGGGATCGAGCTCCCAGCGAGCATCCCGAATTCCGCCCCCGGCTCCACTCTCTGACCGCCTGCCCACTCGCAACCCGCAGAACTACGCTCCGAATTTCCCAGAAAAATCAGCGTCTTACAAGAAGCGTACTAAATCCAGCAGTCATCAGCTTTGGAGAGAAACGGCCCGAGAGAGAGCGATTTGGCGCTTTTGGCGCCTGGGCCGGTCAACAGGTGCTTCGGGAAAAGCCCGCCGTTATTGGGCTTTTTATGGTCGTCTAGGAGACGTAGAGACCGTCTGCACTGGGATCGCTGGCGGAGGGAAAGGTCCTGAAATCCAACGGTCTCTGGTTCCAGAAAAACACGGGCAGGCGTCAGAAAAGACTGTCTCGCAGCATCGCCGCTAGATCATCCTTCTGTGGATCTGGCGGCATTAGCGC
>Ga0255173_1000208_pt1 | contig 15446 bp, 26 predicted proteins | sample Atl_Atl_RepA_8d_FD_183175 | JGI IMG/M metagenome (GOLD analysis project Ga0255173, IMG submission 183175) | Freshwater microbial communities from Altamaha River, Georgia, United States - Atl_Atl_RepA_8d | ecosystem: Environmental > Aquatic > Freshwater > River | place: USA: Georgia | collected...
GAACAGCTAGGCGAGCGTGCTGCTGATATTGTGTATGCCCTAACCAACGAAAAGGGTAAGAACCGTAAGCAGCGGGCGAATAGTCAGTATTATGACGGTATTCGAACGACTCCCTATGCAGTATTCGTTAAGTTATGCGATCGTATTGCGAACGTCCAATACTCGAAATTAACCGGCAGTCGCATGCACGAAATGTACAAAAAGGAAAATCCAGAATTCATGAATGAGCTGGGATACCATTTCAATCATGAATATAAAGAAATGTTTGACTATTTAACAGACCTGTTTAAATCAGAATTATGAAAAAGTTAATTTTATTATTAGCCATCGGCACTATAGTAGTGAGCTGTGGCAAACCTGCAAAATACGAGATCCGATCAAACGGCTCAAACTATCAGACCAATTCCTATTCAACGAATGCGGATGGCTGTATTGTATTTAAGAATGAATGCGGCTGCGGCGGAGAACCTGAAGTCGTAACAGTTTGTGGAGACTATTCCATCGTAAAGAACAAGCGATATGAGAGTAAGTAAATATGGACTACACTTTCGAATTGGAGCGGTCAGAACGAGCCTGGTATTCAGGTACCAAGGAGATTCGGAAGACTCCTTTGATCGGTGGCACATGTGGAAGACTCGGGAACTCGGTCTGTGGTTCAAGGGTTATCGAGCAGTCGGTTCAACTCGAGGTCTGCCGAAATGGTTATGGAAGGACTCTCACTCCCCGTGCTTCATGATTGGCCTTAACCTGATTTGGGCAAAGTGTTGGATTGACCTGGCCTGGAAACCCTTAACCTTAAAAATAGATTATGAGGGTTAGTCGATAAAACTTCTGTTAAGATTTTTGTAAAATTTAGTAAAACATCCAGCACTTAATGAAACTCTACGAACATAAAGCTTTCTCAGACGACCGTGGAACTTTTGCACCGATGCCGCTAAATTCACTTGACGAAACTTGGAGTCAGTGTTCAATTGCAGTCAATCCAAAAATGTTCACGTTCAGAGGACTGCATTACCAAACTAACCCACCTCAAAAGAAGTACGTGAAGGTTGTAACTGGCTCAATCATTGACTTTGAGGTCGATCTTAAGACTCTACAGGCAAAATGGCAAAAAGTTGATGCGAATTCTGCTGTCGAGATCGATGAAGATAAAGCTCACGGTTACTTAACACTTGAGCCCAACACAACAGTTGCATACTTGGTTAAGGGCGAATACAATCCAGAGTCAGAACACTCAATCGTTTGGACGCATTCACCTGATGTTAAACGAATAGTAGAATCATACGTAAGAAAAAGTCCACTGACCATTTCAGAAAAGGACGCAAAGGGAAAATAAACAATATGAGAACAGGAGCAGGCATAATTGCAATCTTTATTTTTGTCGGAATCGTAATGGTTGCCTCAATCGGTATGAAGATTGGAGGCTACGGCAATAAACAAACAATCAAGTCTAAGGTACTTGATAAGGAACGAATAACAAAGCAAAATGGAGATCACGTTGATTCTTACTACTTGATCTACACTGAAGCTGGTCCGCTGAAGCTTGAAGACGAGTTGTTGTACGGAAATTTCAATTCAAGTGATTGGTACGGCAGGATTCGTAAGGACTCAACCTACACGTTCCACACAGTTGGTTACAGAATCGGTTATTTAAGCGAATATCCTAACATCGTAAAATTTGAATAATGGAAAGAAAATTAGCAAGCATTCAAAAAATTCGTGACATCCGTCCAATTGAGGGAGCAGATGCGATCGAACTAGCAATAATTAATAACTGGCAGGTCGTGGTCGCAAAGACCGTTGGCCATAAGATCGGCGATTGGGTCGTCTACTGCGAAATTGATTCGTTTCTGCCGATTCGTGAAGAATTTGAGTTCTTACGCAAGAGCTCATACAAGAAAATGAGCGACGGCTCTGAAGGTTTTAGACTCAAGACCATTAAGTTAAGAGGTCAAATTTCTCAGGGTCTAGTGTTGCCGATTTCGGTATTGGACGGACCTGATGAAATGAAGGTTGGGATCAGTAAGCAGCCTTGGGGAGATCAGCTTCAGCTTGGACCCTATGATGACGCGCTCGTAATAGAGGAAGGCGTCGATGTGTCTTCAATTCTAGGCATTGTCAAGTACGAACCTCCAATTCCAGCTCAGCTTGCAGGTAAAGTTAAGGGCTACTTTCCGTCATTCATTCATAAGACTGACGAGGAGAGAGTCCAGAATCTTACTGCTGAATATAAAAATCTTCCTAGCCGTGGCTATTACGTTACTGAAAAGCTGGACGGCAGCTCGGCGACATACTACTTTAAGGACGGCGAATTTGGAGTTTGTTCTAGGAATCTGGAACTGCTAGAAGAAGCTGATAATAGTTTTTGGAAGGTCGCTAGAGATCTCCGTATTGAGGAAAAGCTTGGAACGCTTGAAGAGAATCTTGCGATTCAAGGAGAATTAATCGGTGAAGGAATTCAGGGAAATCCCTACAAGATCAAGGGTCAAAGCCTTAGAATCTTCTCAATGTTCAATATCGATACTCAACAGTACTTGAGCCTTGATCAAATGTACCGAGTTCTGGAAAAGATCGACGTTGATGATACTCCTCTGGAGTTGGTGCCCATTCTAAATTACGATTATAAATTGCCCAACACGATCGAAGAAGTGCTGATGCAGGCTGACGGCAAGTCAGCGTTAAATCAGGATTTCGATCGGGAGGGAATAGTTATTAGAAATGCTGATCGTAGCGTTTCGTTCAAGGCAATCTCAAATAAATTTTTACTAAATGGCGGAGACTAAATTAATTCGCATCTACTTGGATGATGTACGTACACCAAAACCGGACGAGATTGGTGGAGACTGGATAGTTGTTAGGAGCTACCAGGAGTTCGTGGACAAGGTGAAGGGCCTTGGATTAGATAACATTCACATGATCTCGTTGGATCACGATCTGGGTGACTCAGCAATGTCAGAGTACTTCAATAACGTGAGTCCTAACTACACTCTGGACTACAACAACATTAAGGAGAAAACTGGTTACGATTGCGCAAAGTGGTTAGTGAATCATTTCTACGATTTGTACCCAGAAGCTCTTGATACTTCCAGACTTAGAAAGATTGGATTACCTATCAGGTTTCCAAAAGTTTATGTGCATTCGGCGAATCCGATTGGATCAGCAAACATCATGGGTTACATCAATAATTTCTTGATGAATGAACATCAACCTCAAACTTGTGTTAGAGTTCAGATACCGCACACAGTTTAATTTGGTATAATAGCCAAGAGTTCTTTAAAAATATTGCGGATGTGGCGTAATTGGTAGCCGCGCCAGACTTAGGATCTGGTGTTTCACGACGTGGGGGTTCGAGTCCCTTCATCCGCACTAAGGCCGGCACTAAGCTGGCCTTTTTTAGCAAATACTCGCTATATGCAAAAGACAAAAATAACAGTGGAGCTCACCGAAAAACAACAAAAGCGATTCGACAAGTGGTGCTCTCACATTAAGGCTCTATACGGAGAGATTGGGCTTTTGACCTGGTCTATTACTCCAAATGGAATAGGCGAGGGAATCGAAGTGTACTCACACCAAGCAAAGGTAAAAATAGATCTAACTGATGTTGACAGCTGGTAAAGAATTATGTGACTGCGGCAAGATCGCGACCTGGTGCTACATGCCAGGCTACAGCAGTGGAGAAAACTGTTATCATTGTGATGACTGTGTTTCTAGAGGTTGTTCGTGTAATAATTACTCAACTCGAGTGGAAGACTATTCTCCGCCAGGTGACGTTGACGTTGTTGCATTCGCACCCGGCCCTGAGGACGAGCCTGTTAAATGGCTAGATGACCACACCTGGACCCATGTGGACGAGCTTGGCCGTGAGTATCCGTGCTGCGAACACATGCATGAACCGGACGGTTTTGATAAAGATTAAGTATATTAGCAACGTACAAAATAAAAAATAACATGAAATCATTATTTCTAATTCTCGCATTATTCACAGCAACTCTTACGTTTTCTCAAACGGTTGTTGATAGACCCCAGAACTGCGTGGTTAAAGCGATTCTCTATCCGAGCACTGATCAGGAAATGCAGCAGGCTCTTACTCTAGCTAAGGACTCACTATTCTTAAACTTCGTGATTGAGATTAAACGCATCCATCCGGATCCCGGATACCCAAAGGAGTTCTCGCTACCTAAAGTTGAGTTCTTCTGCAATGAAACTTGTTTTAAATTGGGTTGCGTGCTTGGCCAAAAAATGGTAAGCAAGTACGAGCTTTCAATCTATCTCAATGATACTCGTCAGCTGTTGATGGACGTGCAAAAATTAAGCTACGCGAAACAATGAGGATTGCAGTAATCGCGCATGACAATAAGAAGGCTGACATGGTCGCCTTCATTATGAAAAGACTTGAGTTCTTTAGACAACATCAACTTATCGCGACTGGCACAACAGGCGCTCACATTGAGCATGCTGGCCTAGAAGTGCAGAGAAAATTCTCGGGCCCACAGGGCGGAGACGCGCAAATTGCGGCTCAAATAGTTGAGGGCAATATCGACGGAGTGATCTTCTTCATAGACCCACTCTCGTCTCATCCACATGAGGTCGATGTGCAGATGCTCTTACGCATCTGTAACGTTCACAACATTCCAATCGCGACAAATTACTCAACTGCAAGCCTTTTAGTTGAGGCAGTTAAGCAGATAAAATAAGAGAAATCATTAATGAGCAAATTACAGGAAGAGTTTGAGCAATTCGTAAAAGGTAAGCATCCGGGTTTTGATTTTAGGCCCCAACAGAAGGAGGTTATTCTTGACATTCTGTCGGCGTACGAAACTGACCCGAATGGAATTTACCTACTGGACGCTCCAACTGGTTCCGGTAAGTCCGTAATCGCCATGCTGGTCGCGGATTTTCTCTCGTTTAAGGGAAATCGAGGTTACATTCTAGCATCGGACCTCTCACTGCATGAGCAGTACGTAAAGGACTTTCGTAAAATGCAGCTCTGGAATTGGGGCAATATTAAGGGCGTTGATAATTACACGTGTGCAGTTAATGGAGAAAAGTTCTCAGTAGGAGAGTGTAAGAACAAGGGAACCACTTATGAAGAGGCTGAGGCTTTGCCGTGCTTTAAACATTGCGGCTACTTAACCTCTAGAAAAAAGGCCATCAAATCGCCAGTTGCTCTGTTAACGTATCCGTATGCTCTCATTCAACGTAATTACGTGGAACAACAGCAACAGGGCAAGGGCAAGGGGTCTCCATTTCCACAACGAGATTTTGTCGTCTGTGATGAGGCTCATAAGTTATTAGACATTGTGCAAAGTCATTTCAGCCCAATCGTCTCTCCTGAAATAGTTAGTAAGGGCGAGAAGTTGGTGGAAGGACTTGGTGATATTGGTCAAAAGGCCCCAACTGTAAACTTCGAGAGATTACAAAAGATCATAGACAAGATTTATGAGCACGAGGACCATGCTGGCCTGCTTAAATTACTCAAGGAAACGACAAAGATCCTTGGAGAAATCGTCAGATCCACAACAGATCTCAGGGAAAATGCCTCCAAGGAATTCACTGAGGGCGGAGTTCCGGCTGAGTGGCTCGCAGTTTTTAACCTAGCAGATTGGTGTAAGGACGTGCATTGTAAGCTTGAGGATTACTGTGGCATCATTGAAAAGGTGGGTCTTCCCAAGATGGTGAAGAATCCTGGAGAAAAATCAATCACATTCAATTGCATTGACGAGTACTATCTTCTACAGCGTCACTTCTTTAACAAATTCGGGTTCAAGCTCCTAATGACGGCGACCATGGGCAATCCTGGAGACTTCATGCGGAACCACGGCATCAAGAATGCGAAGTACTTTAAGATGGAGAGCTATTTTAATTGGGACAAATCTCCGATCATCTTCTATCCCGGCAAGAAAATGTCAGCTAAGTTCCTACAGGATAATCTGCAATGGGCAATAGACTCCATAACCAGAATTGCCCGAGATCATTCTGAGGAATCCGGAATCATTCATTCCGGCTCGTATGAATTGAATACTAAGATTTTTAATGGGCTGCCCAAGGATGTCAAGAAACGCATTCTGCTATATAAAGGATCCGGAGAAAAGGAAATGGCGCTAAAAAAGATGCTAAAGAAGAAGGGGCTAATCCTAATGGGGCCTTCTATTCTTGAGGGTCTTAACATGGTCGACGATCATAGTCGTTTTCAAATATTCGTAAAGGTACCGTATCCTCACCTTGGGGATAAGTACGTCGCTGCAAAGCTTAACTACAGTCAAAAGTGGTACAACTGGAAGACCTCAATCGCTGTCTTGCAGGGGGTAGGCAGGTCAATCAGAACTCCAGAAGACTGGGCCGTGACCTATTTCTTGGACGGCTGTTTCGCTGATCTCATGAAATCAGCCGGTGATCAATTTCCATCAGAATTTAAGTCAAGGATACGCATAGAGTATAAATAACTCTATGAAGCATTTATTATCGTATTCTCAGTTTTTAGCTGAGGGAATTAGACTTGGGGCTACAGGCAAGCCCGAAATAGATTTTACTTCGGATAACCCAGATGATGTTATTAAACTAACGGACGCCCCTGAGGCCGGATCAATTTCTCCTAGAACTGGAGCAAAGGTTTCAAGGTATTACGGCTATGTCATGGACGAGGTTGGAGAAGACTCTAAAAATCAGTTAATGCATGCACTTAAGGAGGACGGCGCAGTTTCACAAGCTGAGATTAATCAGCTGGTAGCCAAGACCTTTCCGACTGCTTTAAAGAACAAGAAGATCACTCACATCTTTGTTGCAGGCTCAACTTCACCACTTGCAGTAAGCATTGCTGAATCAATTAAGTCACAATTCTTTCCAAAGGCAAAAATCATTGACATTCTAAAGAAGTTCTATCAGACTCCAATTGACATGGTTGATTGGGAAGCCTACCTGAGAGCAGACCGAACGACTCGAAAGAATTTCGATTCATACCTTAAGAAATTCGTAGAAGAGTGGAACGGTCCAGAGGCTTTGGCCTGGTCTCAAGAAACAGGTCAGCCGATTTGGAAATGGCCAAAGTTAAAGGATTATTCTGATCCTGTATACCAGAGCCCAACTCCAAGTTTTAGCGGCCACATTAAGAAATCTTTAGGCCTAAAGTCTGGTTCTAGAGGTTTAATAAAGGCTGGCCACTCAATAGATTCTTCAATAATTGATGCAATCTCTTCAGCTGAGGCCGATTACGAAAAGTTAATTAAAGATAGAAATTACGACATTCGAATAGTTTCTGCAAACTCTCCAAAGTACTTAATAGTGGACGATATAATGTTGGGTGGAACTACTCTTAGGGGAATAGTCGATGAGCTTGAGAAATCTCTAAGTTCTTCCCGTGGCTTAGCAAATGCAATCAATTCAGTATCTACATATTCATTGATTAAATACAAATCCGACGTACCTGCCTCTACTAAAAGAACTGACGATGAGATTAAAGCTAGAGAAGAAAAAAAGAAACTTGATAAAGAGGCTGAAGCGAAAGCCTATTCAAAGTACATCTCGCTTTTCAAAGATGCCTCAAATATCGCAAGACAATTAAAGAAATCAGTCGACCAAGTGTTACCACAATTCATAGAAAAGGAAATTGGCAGAGAGCAATTAAAGCCAAAGGACTCTCAAATTGAAATATCTGCGGACAAGGTCATTGATGCAGCGAAAAAAGCCGGACTATACTAATGTTACCTAAATTTTCAGAATTCATAAATGAGGCGAAGTCGACCGAAAGCCTGGTTGAGTTTGCTGAAAATCGCCTCGCTGGCGCTTCAAAAATTGCACAGAACGCCAAGGAAAAGGGCGGTGATGCACTGCTAACTTATCAACATTTCAAGGTCAAACTACCTTATTATAAAAAAGCAGCAGCCGGTAAATTCAATTTAACGGAGGCAAAGTCAGAGCTTTCTAAGCTACTGGCAGAGATTGACGGTTCAACGAAAGCCATTAAATTACAACAAATGGAATTTCAGAGAATCGTTGGAAAAATTGAAGTTCTTGGAGAACTTATCATAAAGCACAATGAAATACATTAAACTATTTGAAACATTCGAAGAGGAATTTGAATTGAGCACTCGACCTGATCAAGCTGAGAATCCTAATCCAAATAACATTCAGGTCGGAGATTCAGTTAAATCTTATAGAGGTATGGGTGAGGTTGTTCAGGTTGAAGGCGAGTTCGCAAAGGTTAAACTTCATAACTCAATGCAGAATACTGCGACTGTTCCGTTGTTCTCATTAACGAAGATCGACCGTTCTGAAATTGGCTCACACAAGGTTAGAGACACACAGGCTGATCTTGCTCAACTCGTGGACTCAGCAACCGCTTACTATGACTACTTAAAGACTGAAGCTGAATACGTTGAGAGCGATGAAGAGCTTGCAGCAAAAGTAGATGCACAAAAGTTGTACGAGCTATTGGAAGAGATTCTAATAGATGTAATGGCAATGTTCAAAAACGATAACTCGACCGGTGAGTACCGAGAGTATTCTGAACTCGTTTCACTATTCTCGCTGCTGGCTGACTTTTTAATAACAATCGATCCAAGCTACACAGATCAGGTCGATACCCTATACGCAAATTTTCCAGGATAAAATAATTACTGATAATGCTTAAGAATTTTAAAAATTACGTGATAGAGAACCTTAGTGCAGAAGACAGAGCTGAGCTTGGGGCAATGGGGTTTTCGACAGTTGATGTTGACGCGATCGTTAAAGAATTAGACGAAAGGGGCTCATACGGTTGGGATGTTTCAAATGAAGGAAGCCTACTCACTTTAAACTTCTCCACGCAAAATGATGTAGAAGAGTTCATACAGACCGATCGTGATATTTCTTCTCTTGATATTGAAAGAGACGTTTATCTAGAATTGGAAATATCAATAAATTTTGAAACTCTTGAAGTTTCAGCAGGCGGCAACATATCGCAAAAAGATCTAAATCTATACGATGAAATTCCGGTGGATCTCAAAATCGATTACATTTTTCAAAATGGGGATCCTAGATCAATGGACACCGACAGCATAGTTGAAGAACTTGAGTCTTTTCTAGACTCTGCAATCGGATACGAAGACTCTACTGGATTTTTTGCTGATGCGCAAGACAAAATAACTGCAGAGGTTGAGGATCGCCTTGGCTATGAGGACGAGGATGATAATGATGGTTGTGGATGTTGTGATGATTGTACTGGAGAACCTGACTGCGAGTGTGGTTGTGAAGACTGCTCAGCCAGTGAAGTATTCGAGAAAAAGAAATTGAAGTTCCACCACAGCGATGCACCTGATGCAAAGGGCAAATTTAAAGAATTGGGAGTTCAAAAGCTTGCAGATTGGCTAATCAGAACTAGAGGCGGTAGCATGCAAAAGATAACAGGTTCATTAAACCAGCAAATCAATTTTAACAAGCGTAAAAATCCAAGCTATGCCAAGAAGATGGAGTCAACTCGTGAAGCTGTCAAAAGAAAATTGGCAAAACGCAAGAATAAATAAAACCGAATCCTACTTTAATAGTATATTAGTTACATGAAAAACCTAACTTTACATTCATTATGTTTACGCTCGTTGAGACTAAGTCTCAGCCTGTCTAAGCCGTGATGTAAGGTAAGATCTCATAACCCACACTGAAAAGGCTTAGACTAACGTTTAAGCCTTTTTTGTTTTTGGTCAGTTCGGTCGTGGAGGCCGGCAGGTCTGCAAAATCTGCGGAGTTGGTTCGATTCCAACACTGACCTCGAAATTGGAGAGTTAATTGCAGCGGCCTGCAACCTAGTCTTGAAAACTAGCGGTACCCTTGCGGTATGGGGATCGACACCTCAGCTCTCCGCCAACTGGAGATGAATCCCAAACGGCGATGGGCCACGCCTGGAAAGCGTCGGGTACGGGCAACTGTATGAGGTTCGATCCCTCTCATCTCCGCTCTTTGACATAATAAAATGGTGGACGTAGCTCAGTAGGTAGAGCATCAGATTGTGGTTCTGAGGGTCGCGGGTTCGATCCCCGTCGTTCACCCCACATGCCCTCTTGGCGGAATTGGTAGACGCGCTAGACTTAGGATCTAGTCTTCGGGTGAGAGTTCGAGTCTCTCAGAGGGTACCACGCCCCAGTGGTGAAATTGGTAGACACGACAGACTTAAGATCTGTTGCGAATGCGTGCTGGTTCGAGTCCGGCCTGGGGTACTAATGGAGAGTGATCCACGACGGCGAGTGGGTCCGCCTGCTAAGCGCGACGTACGGTAAAACGTATGAGGTTCGATCCCTCCGCTCTCCGCTTTGGTATATTAATAGAAAGCATGGTCCCGTAGCTCAGCTGGATAGAGCAACAGATTTCTAATCTGTGGGCCACAGGTTCGAATCCTGTCGGGATCACTAACTACACTCGTAGTTCAATTGGATAGAACGCTTGACTACGGATCAAGAGGTTGAGGGTTCGAGTCCTTCCGAGTGTACTATAAAAAAATGTAAAAAAGTATGTGCGAAAGCCAAAAAATCGTGGAACAAGTTGCTAACTTAGTTACGCAATTTCCAAATGACATGATGTTGGGAGAGGCGATTAGAAAACTATTCACAATTGAATTAAAATACACAGAACATGAGACTACGAAAGGGAAATGTAATTGTGTTTGCGGAAAAAAGCAAACCAAATGAGACAATCGTAAAAGCGTCAAACGATCCAATAAAGGGAGAGGTAATAACTGATGCTCGAGAGTACTCAACTGATTTCATTCATCGTTGGCAGAGATTCGGCTTTATTAGAGTCTTTAAAAATTCTGCAGCGGTTCCAGCAAACTTAGTAAAATGAAGCTCATAATAGCAGGCAGTAGGAATTTCTCAGACTATGACCTTCTCTGTGAAGAGGTCAATAAGATAACGGCTGGAGTTCCTGGGGTGGAAATCGTTTCAGGCGGAGCCCGTGGAGCTGACCTGCTTGGAGAACATTACGCAATAGATAAGGGCCTCCAAGTAAAGAGATTTCCAGCAGATTGGGATAAGTACGGTAAGGCTGCAGGTTTCAGGCGAAATGCTGAGATGGCCAAGTACGCTGACCATTGCATTTGTTTCTGGGACGGTCAGAGCCGAGGTACTGCTCACATGATCAATTTGGCCAACGAGGCTGGCCTTGCAGTCAAAGTGGTTAAGTACTAGTCAAAACCTTAGTCCATTTCATAGTTAAATAATATTGGAACATAGAGCCTCGCTCTGTTTGTCTCGGGTTTACGAGCCCTTGAGTAATCAATTAAGGTTACGATGAGATAAGCAAAAATAACATAACTACTATGTACCAACAACAATTCCAACCATTTGGTGGAACGACTGCTACGTATTACTCGTACAGCACTCCACCGCAACCAAGCGCTCACATTACAAAGAGTCGCGGTCGCCTAAAAACATACGGCGATAAAGTTTACCTAAAAGACGGCTCAGCATTTGAGATTGAGCTGTTCAATCCAAAAACAACATCAGTGCTTGCAAAGATCTGGATCAACGGGTCACCACTGTCAGACTCAGGAATAGTCTTGAGACCAGGGCAGAGGGTTTACCTTGAAAGATTCATTGACGTTGCGAAAAAATTCAAGTTCGAAACCTATGAGGTTGAAAGCGGTTCACCAGAGGTGGAAGCTGCGATTGCCAATAACGGTAAGGTGCAGGTCTATTTTTACGATGAGACTCAAGTTCCAGACATTAGGCTAAAGAGCAATTTTCCATGGTACGGCGGGCTCACTTACGTGAACTCAAACAACTCCAGTTCAATCACGTTAGCAAACTCAGTTGGTAACTCTACCCTGACCACGTACTGCTCAACCGACACTGTCGGTAATCAGCTCAGTTCAGGAGTGACTTCTAACCTAGTTCAAGAAACCGGTCGGATTGAGAGCGGCCCAGCCTCAAATCAAGAACTTGTGTCAAGTTACGGAAATTTTTCATCATGGACGTGTGCTTCAGTCTTTTGGCAAATTCTGCCAGAGAGCAAAAAGCCAGTTGAAGCTGGTGAAATTCGATCGTATTGCACCAACTGCGGAACCCGACATAAGAAGTCAAGCTGGAAATTCTGTCCAAATTGTGGAACCGAGATCATTTCTTAATCAGTAAAGCCTGAGCGAGGCTCATTTGTTCCAGTCAATTAGATAAATAAACTCAAATTATTTAGCTTAATGGAAACAAAGAAAACTGTTTTAAGTTTTGAAGAATTTGTTAGACAGGGACAGACTGGCGATGATTTAATTCATGGACAAATTGGAATGACACACGATGATGTACCTGCAACTGATGCTGGTGAAATCGGTCACGATATGATGGCTGATCAACCCGAACCAGCGGTTGAACCCGTAGCCACAGATTCAGATAATACTATGCCCGTCCACATGATGGACGATGAAACTGGCGAAGCTGAAACTACAGCTGAACCTAACGTACAAATTGAGGAGCCGAAGGACTCCGGCGTAAAATAATTTTTCTTTGATGAGCGGAAGACGCAGGGAGATCAATGGCGATATTGACTCAATGATGAATGATATACTTGATGCATTGGACGTCATCAAGGAAAAAATGCCGAACGGCGAAATCAAGTCCATCCAAGATAAGATTGAGAACATTGAGTCCTCACAGGACGATATGAGAGAAGATCTTAGGCAGATTAAAAAACAGCTATTGGACCCAGAAGACGGAATCGTTGTTCGTGTAAACAAGAACACAGAATTTCGTAGAAGAAAGGAAGCTGCTGAACGCGATTGGACAACCATACTCGATCAGCATAAGGAGCTGTTAGCTTGGAAAGCAACTGCCTCCAAGATTCTGTGGATTCTGTTTACTGCGGTGGCAGGCATTCTAGTTAGCATCTTTTTCAAAGCGTTCGGAGGCTAATCATAACTTAACCAAAATTAGTAAAGTCCCCAATTGGGGACTTTTTTGTTTTTATTGAGTATAATATCAGTAAATACGTAAAAATATGACTGACGTTCAAATAAGAGTTGACGGCGAAGAGTTCATTAGCGGTCTCTCAAAAAAGGAAAAACAGCTTTTGGTTCAATACCTAAAGGCTGACTTAGAAGAAGATTTCGATAAACCTATTGAGGATCCGGCACCAAGAGCGGTTGAATCGGATGTGTACGTTGATTTCGACGATATTCTTTGGGACCTAAGCTCATGGGACAAACAGCGACTTTACGATGACCTAAAGGAAGAGTACGGTGACGATGATTTACCGAAAACACCTGAAGAGATTTTCGCAAGCGGTGGATCCTATTCTGAACAGGAATTCGGTAAAATTCTCAATCAACTTTGGGAGGATCGTTGGATGTTAACAAACGATCAAAAGGCTAGAATTGCAGCAATCACAAAAGAAAGTTTCGTATGAGAAATTTGATATTTTTCAGCATATTAATTTTAAGCTTGCCGTTGACGGGTTGCTTAACTGAACCGGTTGGAGTTGAGGAGGAAAGACACACAATAGTGGAAGTCTTTAAGTTAGCGCCAGTTAGCATACACGATGAAATTAGCCCAAGGTACAGAGCAGTGCTCTCAAATGGGGACACAATACCGGTCGCTCAATTCGAAAGGGTTGGTGACACAATCACATACAAATACTATCATCATGTGGAAAAACGATAGAGAGCTGTTGAATGAGGTCATACTGATTAGAGCATTCGACTACTTGGCGAATCACTCTGACCTGTCAATTATTCACTACTTGGAAACTCAGTGCGGGCCAGTAATGACTGCGTGCATTGCCAAGTACGGCCTGCAAGAAGTCCATGATCAACTTGAACTAAAAATACTAGATCTTAAATAATGAAAGTAATATTCTTGGATATTGATGGAGTTCTAAATTCCGGCGACTATATGAATGCAACTCACATACTAAATCATAAGCATGGAGTTGAGGAAGTCGTGTGCAGCGATGAATATGGGCACACCTTTGATCCAAGATGCGTATTATATTTAGATCATATACTTCGTGAAACTGGGGCAAAACTGGTGATTAGCTCTACATGGCGGTACAGCGGTCTAAAGATCATGCAGGAAATGTGGGCCGCTCGAAATTTACCAGGAGAGGTAATAGACATCACGCCACTTAGATCAGAGGTTGATCCGGAAATCGAGGAACGATTCTACGACCCAAGGGCAGGCCGAGGTTATGAAATTCAAGATTGGCTCGAAAGAAATCAGGTTGAGAGCTACGTTATCCTGGACGACGATTCGGACATGATCTCTCATCAGCCGCTAGTGAAGTGCCCAAATCGATTTGGAATAACCTATGAGGTTGCAAAGGAAGCTATTCAAAAATTAAACAATATAAAAGATGGGAGCAACAAGTAAACACCCAGGAGACATTGCAATTTGGATCGAAAAGGTCATTGCATCATGCCAGACTCCAATGCAGGAGATCTCAGCTCGAAAATTAATTCAAAATTTTGAAAAAAAATTGCTAGCGGAAAAAGATCCGAACTTCAGTTACTATTCTCGGACACTAAGAGACCGCCTTGACGCAAAAAGATACTCAACAGATGGCACACTTAATTAAAATTTTAGAGGATGGTTCCGAGAGACTAATGGAATCAGGTTCACGAATAGAGGCAATTGCCTGGAATGAGGACGGTACTTTTAAGGAAGTAGCGGATCATAAACCTGTGGTCGGATGTTCGGTGCTGGTCGGGTCAGTCACAGCTAGATCGTATTCTGATAGAGATTACTGGCTGACGACTAAAGTCACTGAGATTCTGGAAGAGGTTAAGGACGAGGCTGGCCGATTAGAGAAGGTCAGATTCAAAACTGAAAATTCACTGTATGAAATCAGAGCATAGAAGTTTTCTTGACATAACTCACGGAATAGCAGCCGTAAGAAAAATGGAAGGTCTCAATGAAATAGAGGTGCTTCATTTTTGTGGCTATTTTGAAAAGCCGAGCGTAGCTGATTACGAGTCTCTACTAAGGGAATTAGAAGAGGACCCTGAATTTGGGCTGGCTGGAAAAAAATTCGAATTGATTGAGGCTCCGCAGGACCTCATCGATCAAGTAAAAAGAGACTATGAAAGTAATATTTCTGGATCATGATGGCGTGATCTGCTTGTCCTCAGAATGGGGAGGCCGATTTAAAAAGAGGGAGCGGGCCAAGATTGAAAGAACCGTAACTGAGCGGGAACTTGCGGTTGAGTACAGATTTGACAATTTCAATCAAAAGGCAGTAAAGATCCTTAATCAAATTCTTGAAGAAACTGGCGCTGAAATAGTCGTATCCTCTGATTGGAAGCAATGGGCCAACCTTGAAGAAATGGGAGAGTATTATGAGTCCAAAGGTATTATCAAAAAACCTATCGCTCTAACTCCTAACTTGGGAAAGTGCACATGGTACAGTAACTGGATCTGGTCTCCTAGGTGGGATCTTGAAATGACTCGAGTAATTGAGATCAAGCAGTACTTGCACGATCATCCTGAAATTACTCA